>Ga0116151_10001135_pt1 | contig 24790 bp, 19 predicted proteins | sample AD_UKC117_MetaG_FD_89893 | JGI IMG/M metagenome (GOLD analysis project Ga0116151, IMG submission 89893) | Active sludge microbial communities of municipal wastewater-treating anaerobic digesters from Hong Kong - AD_UKC117_MetaG | ecosystem: Engineered > Bioreactor > Anaerobic > Digestate... | reverse complement strand
CGAAAGCCTGGCTTACCCACTGGCCGTTGAGGCCGCAGTTTGTGATAAGGCTCGGGGTGCGCGGATTTCCATCAAGGCCGGGGTTCCTGCCCAACAGAGGCCGGATACATGTGCGCAACCTTCCTTCACTTCAAGCTGAACTCAGCCCTTGACCACGCGGGACGGACCATACATGGGTAATCGGGTGGGTTTGATCCCGAGCGCGATCATTTTTTGTCATCATACATAAAATAACCTGTCAGGATTTCGACGAAATGCTGTTTTAAAGCAATTAAAAATAATGATACCAGTAAGGGATTAATTACTATTGTTTTTATTTTTAACAATATAGATGTTATGGCATTAAAAATGCGTATTTATCATGACTTTTGTTAATTCTTTAGCTTAACCAAAATACAGATGGTGATTAAAATGGTTGCCACAGAGAATATTCTCAGTTCCGAACAATACGACACTTCAGAATTTGATGTTAATAAAATTGCCAGTCGCTTGTTCCCAGGACCTGATTATATGCAGTGGCTACGGCATTTTCATAATACTCTTAGGCCAAAGAGCTATATTGAAATTGGTATTGAATCTGGTCGAGCCTTAGCGCTTGCAGCAGCAAATACACGAGCAATTGGAATCGATCCTGATTTCAAAATAATACATTCTCTTATCGCATCTACAAATCTTTTTCGACTTACTAGCGACGATTTTTTCGCCAATTTTGATCCTATGGTTTTACTAGGTGTCGATGTGATCGATTTTGCTTTCATCGATGGTCTACATACTTTCGATCAGGCGTTAAAAGATTTTATCTATATCGAGCATTATGCTGGACCTAAAACGGTTGTTATCTTCCATGATATTTATCCGATCACTAAGGAAACCAGCACCCGTGAGCGCACGACGGTTTTTTGGACAGGTGATACTTGGAAAGTAATTCCAGCTCTGCGTGCAAGTCGTCCAGATCTCAAAATTTTTACTATCCCAACTTTTCCGAGTGGGTTAGGTGTGATAACCAACCTTGATCCGAAATCAACAATTTTAGTCGATAATTTTGAATTTATCCTCAAGGAATGCTTTACATGGAATTTTGAAGCTATTGATGGTGCTCAAAATGAAATACTGAATGTCGTTCCGAATGACCCGGTAATAGTTAGTGAGTTAATCGGTTTCTAAAATAAAAAAACGATTAATGATCTTTCCATGAGAGGAAAGTCATCCAACATGTCTTTTTTAGAGTTTTATCAATGAATAACACCAATAGCTCAGTGCTTATTTCCATCATTATTTGCAGTGCCGATGATGTTAAGTTTGCCCGTGTCGAACGAAATTATCGTAATCTTTTAGTTAATTTTCCTTATGAAATCATCCGCATCGACGATGCTGTCTCATTGTGCGAGGGCTACAACCGTGGTATTGTCCGTAGCAGGGGTAATTATCTGATATTTTCGCATGACGATATTGAAATCTGGACTCCTGATTTTGGCCAGCGCCTTTTGCGGCATTTGGAACATTGTGATGTGGTAGGGGTGGCTGGAACCGATTTGCTGGTTGATACCGGTGATCGCTTTAAGAGCTGGAAGTATACCAGTTGGGGGGCAGCTGGACTTGGGCATGTATTCGGGCAAATCGTAGTACCTAGCCAAGATCATTATGCTGTTAATGTGTATGGAACGCCAGCGGCGCTGATTGAGGGGATACAAGCGCTGGATGGCGTGTTCATCGCCATGCGAAGAGTCGTGATTCAGACGCTTCAATTTGATGACAAAATCTTTGACGGTTTCCATCTCTACGATCTCGATTTTACTTATCGTGCTTTCCAGCGCGGCTTTCGCTTGGGCGTATTTGCCGATATCGTCATTGTCCACGATTCGATAGGCGCTTACGACGAACGTTGGCTTGACTATCACCGACGGTTTTTGAAAAAGTTTGAGGGTATTATGCCCAAGGCGAAGCCGTATGGCTGGCAGTGGGCGATTGCCACATTTCAGAGCGTCGACGATGTGCTCTCTTTCTGCGAAAGTGCTATCGAAAAAGGAGCGCGGGCTATCACTGTAGGGCCAGGCAAGGCGACAGGCGAGACATGTGGAAACGATTCTTCGGAGCTTGTCGCGTACCAACATTGGTGCGAGCGGCGCCAAGTGGGAGAGGGCTGGGCTGAGATCGTCGCCGAACGTATGGTCAAACATTGGCGGATCCAGCCGGCCTTTCATCTGGTGGTTTGGTGCGAGCTGGCACAGCAGTCGGCGTTAGCCGACACGCTTGAATCCATCGGACAGCAGTTGTATGACCGCTGGGGTGTAAGCGTACTGGCGCCATTTGATTGTCCCGACGACAGTTTCGCTGAATTAACCAACATCGAATGGGTGAAGATCGAGGCGAATGCTGACACTACTCTGCGAAACATACTGGAGGAATCGGCGCTCGGCTGGTTCGCCCTGCTGGAACCTGGCGACCGTCTGGCGCCGTACGCTCTGTTAAAAGCCGCCGATTACATCAACCGCTACCCGGCCTGGCGATTTATTTACCTGGACGAAGATCAACTTGATGCGCGCGGCGAGCGCCGCGATCCGATATTCCGTCCAGAATTCGATCCTGAGTTGCTGCTAGGGACGCATTATCTGGGCGATTGTTGCCTGATGCATCGGGAAAGCGTGTTGGCAGACAGCGATCTAGCCTACTTGCCGGGCTTGACCACCTTCCAAGCGGCGCTGCGTGTCTTTGAAGACCATGGCCGATCAGCCGTCGGCCATATCGCCGACGTGCTTTATCATCGAACCTTGGCGCGTTCTCAAGCGGCGGATGCCGCAACGATTGCGCAGGCGCGCCGGCAGCTTGTTGAGGATCACCTTGCCCGCCGAGGTATCGACGTCGCCGTCAAGGAAGCATTACTGCCCGGTGCTTGGCGGTTAGTGTATCGCCATCCGGTTCAACCCAAGGTTTCAATTATCATCCTCGCCAGAGACGCCTTGGATCGGCTTGACCGTTGCCTACGCAGATTGCTCGGCAAGACGGTCTATCCGGACTACGAAGTGCTGGTGGTGGATTGCGGCAGCGAGGTAGACGACACGCTTGATCTGTACGCCGAACTGGAGGCGCGACAGCCAGGGCAGTTTCAGGTGATTCCCGCGCAAGGTCCATTCTCAGCGCCAGCCTATTGGAACCAGGGCGCGTGCCAAACCAAGGGCGAGGTGCTGGTGTTCCTATCCGCTTCGGCGCTGGTAGTGCAGCCGCAATGGATTGAGCGACTGCTCAATCACGCGCTCCGCGACGAAATCGGCATTGTCGGCGCGCGTATGACCACACCGGATCGCGCTAATCCGTTCGTGCACGGCACGGCCCAGGTACTAGGGATGCGTGGTGTTGTGGGGCCTTTGTTTACCGGCCTGCCATTGAAAGCGCCTGGCCCGTTTGGACGAGCTCAGGTCGATCAGGCGGTATCGGCGGTGAGCGCCGAGTGTCTGGCGATTCGGCGCGAGGTATTCGAGGAACTCGAAGGCTTCGACGAGCGATTTGTTATCGCTCACGCCGATACCGACCTGTGCTTGCGCGCCGCCGAGCGCGGCTACCGCACAGTGTGGACGCCATTCGCCAATTTGGCTTGGCTGGGCGAATATCCGCTCGCCACGGGCTTTAGCCATGATGAGCGGGTCAAACACAGTCGCGCCGACGCGGAACGGATGTTCGAACGCTGGCTGCCCAAGCTGGCTGCCGACCCCACCTATAATCCAAATCTCAGCCTCGCCGAACCCCACCGGATCGAAGTGGAGTTAGCACCCGGCTGGGACACGATCTTCCGCGACCGGCCCCGCCTGCTGGGGATCCCCGTGGATGAGTCTGGCTGTGGACTCTATCGAGTCTACGCCCCGTTGTGGCTGCTCGAACACCAGGCCCGTGCCGAATGCACCTTGATCAAGCCCGGAACTCGCCTGCCGGAACTGGCTGAAATGGAGCGGCTGGCGCCCGACACCGTATTTTATCAATCGACAGTTGGTGATCTCGGACTGGCGGCGATGCGGCTATACCGTCGGTTTCACAAATCCTTCAAGGTATTCGATCTCGATGACCTCAAGCACGACGTGCCGGACGCCAACAGCCTCAAGGAGCGGCTGATCCGGGATATGAAGTACCGTCATCGGATGGCCTTGCGGGAGTGCGACCGCCTGACTGTTTCCACCGAGCCCTTGGCCGAAATTTACCGGCAGTGGATCAGCGACATTCGGGTAGTGCCTAACCGGCTAGAGCGGGCGCGCTGGGGCCATCTTCAAAACCGTCGGCGCGTCGGGCCAAAGCCGCGAGTCGGTTGGGCTGGCGCCCAGCAGCACCACGGCGATCTGGCCTTCATCACCGATGTGGTCAAGCAAATCTACGACGAAGTAGATTGGGTATTCTTTGGCATGTGTCTCGACGAACTCCGCCCTTATGTCAAGGAGGTCCACGACTGGGTACATCTCAACAACTACCCAGCCAAGCTTGCCTCGATGGATCTCGACTTGGCGGTCGCGCCGCTGGAATATCATCCCTTCAACGAGGCCAAAAGCAATTTGCGCATTCTGGAACATGGCATTTTGGGCCGCCCCATGGTTTGCACTGATATTTATCCGTATCGCAACGCGCCAGTGAAGCGGGTGCCAAATGAAACCAGCGCGTGGGTGGAGGCTATTCGCGAGCGGGTTCATGATCTCGATGCGGCCGAGCAGGAAGGCGATATGCTGCGCGCCTGGGTGCTCGAACACTATATCCTGGACAATCACACCGACGAGTGGCTCGACGCGCTGAGGCCGTGAATGGCTGACCACGATTATGGTTACAAACGGTTGCTGACGCCGAACTGGCCGTGCAGCGCAACTTGGTGACTGCGCTGTTCCGGCTGGAGCGCAGCCGCGATCCAAAGCAGGTTCAAGAAGTGCTGGCTGCTCTGGTTGGCTGGTTGCGCGTGCTGGAGCAAGCGGAACTCCGCCACTCTTTATCCAAGTTGGATTGCGCCAAGAAGCTGTTTGGCTGGCGCGTCTGGAAGCTATTGGATAAAAATTATTTATGTATCAATTAGCTTTACCATCGCGATCCTTGTTTGAGTCAGGGTAGGCAGCTGAGGCCGGTAGCCAATTCTAAGCCACCGGATATCCAAGCATATATAGCATCAATGTAACATAAGATTTTTTCAAGAGACGCTAAAGTCTGTCGCCGGCAAGCCGATATGGAAATCAAAGCCCGGATAGTTCGGGATTCGCAAACGATCTCAAATAGCAATTTTTGCCCAGGAGAATAGTCATGGCCCTCGTAGTCAATACTAACGTCGCTTCCTACACCGCCCAAAACCAACTGACGAGAACCAACAACGCGATGCAGACCGCAATGGAGCGGCTAACCTCCGGTTTGCGCATTAACAGCGCCAAGGACGACGCTGCCGGTCTGGCGATTGGCAACACCATGAACGCACAACTGCGTGGTCTGAACCAGGCCATGCGCAACGCCAACGACGGTATCTCACTGTCGCAGACGGCCGAAGGCGCCATAAACGAAACCAACAACATCTTACAGCGGATGCGCGAGTTAGGGGTGCAGGCGGCCAACGACACCAATACGTCCGGCGACCGACTGAAGATCTCCGAAGAAGTCGCACAGCTCGCCAGCGAAGTGGATCGCATCGCCAATACCACCACTTTCAACGGCCAGAAGATTCTGAGCACCTCAGGTTCGTTCTCTATCCAGGTCGATGCCTCCCTGAGCGCGACCGGCACGGGAACCATTCAGGTCTCGGTCGCCAGCGCGGCCACGTTATCTGGTTTGGGCTTGACTGGATTGACGGGGGCGAGTGCCGGTATGACCGGCGTTTCGGGCCAGGTCTCTTCGCAAGCGGCCGCGATGGCCTTTGTCGCCAGCATCGATACCGCGCTCGGCAATGTCAACACCATGCGCGCTCAGTTTGGCGCCGTGCAAAATCGCCTGAGCAGCGCGATCAGCAACATGCAGAACATTTCCGAGAACGTGACGGCCGCTAAGTCTCGAATCATGGATGCCGATTTCGCGGCGGAAGTGGCCAACAATTCCCGGGCGCAGATTCTGCAGCAAGCCGGTACCGCGATGCTATCGCAAGCGAACTCGTCGCAGCAGAACGTACTCTCGCTGTTGCGGTAAGCTCTGAATCATCCAAAGTGGTGAGACGCAGGATCTGGGATTAAAAGAAGCTCCCGGGTCCTGTTTGGCCACGTAGGGAGGAAATACTAATGAGCGACCTCAGCATACGCAGCTTCTCCGGCGCGAACCCCGCAGCGGTCGCACGCCCTGCGCCGCCAGAGCCTCCCGCAACGCAACAAGCGGTAGTCCAGCCGTTGACCAACCCCCAATCCGCTGTAATGCAATCGCCCGATGCCGCAAATGTGCGGTGGCGGAACCAGCGAAACGGTGACGCGAACGTCCAGCAACAGCAGGAATCGACAGCACGAGAACAGCAATCCGCAACGACTTCAACCGGCGAGCAGTTGGCAGATACCGTGAGTTACCTCAATGAGTTTTTGCAGCGTTTCGATACGTCCTTGCAATTCGATATCGACAGTCAGTACGGCGAAATGGTGGTGCGTATCGTTGATCGCGAAACCAAAGAAGTCATACGCCAGATTCCATCGGAAGAAACCCTAGAATTTACTAAATTTTTCAAAGAGATGGAAGAATGCGGCCAGAACATACCCGAATCATCACAGGGTTCGGGTACTTCAGACAACCAGCGCTTGAAGGTCGAAGGACTCTTGCTCGACACCAAGGTCTGAGCAGCGAAAACCCGACTTTTACGAACGCGGTATCGGGAGGGGTGCAACTATGACAGGTATCACGGCATCCGGACTCGGTTCCGGCATGGACATCAGCAGCTTGGTTTCGCAACTGGTAGCAGCCGAACGCAGTCCTGCCACCAGTCGGTTGGATAGTCGAGAAACCAAGCTCAAGGCACAGATATCGGCCATCGGCTCTTTCAAGAGCGTGTTATCCAATTTCCAAAGCAGCTTGGCCAGCCTGAAGAAAACCGAAACCTTTCAAAGCATGAAGGCTACGGTCGCGGACGACAAACTGTTTGCCGCCACGGCTGAAAACGGCGCTCAGGCCGGTGACTACAACATCAAGGTCGAACAACTGGCGCAAGCGCATCGGCTAGCGACGCCAGCAGATCAGGTGTTCGCCAGCACCAGCGCGGTAATCGGCACAGGTACGTTGACCTTTCAGTTTGGCACTTATGACGCCGATACCAACGCATTCACCGCCAATGCGAACAAGTCGATTCAAACCGTTACCCTCGATGCCTCCAACAACACTCTGACCGGAATACGCGACGCCATCAACAAAGCCAATATTGGGGTGACCGCCAGCATCGTCAACGATGGCAACGGCTATCGGCTGGTAATGGGCGCCAAGGACAGCGGTGCCGCCAACGGCTTGAAGATCACAGCGGATGATTCCAGTCTGTCGCTGTTGGCCTTCGATCCCACCAGCCAGAGCGATCGGGATACCAAGCAAACCCTCGCCGCCGCCGATGCCCGGATCGTCGTCGACGGTTTGACCGTCACCAGCGCCAGCAACACAGTCAAGGAAGTGGTTCCCGGTGTGACCTTGACGCTCAAGGCCAAGGGAGATACGGCCACCAACTTGACGGTCGCTCAGGATACTTCGGAGACGACCAAGGCGTTGGAAACATTCGTCAAGTCGTACAACGATATGATGAACACGGTCAAATCCCTGACCGCTTACGACACTCAGACCAAAACCGCCGGCACCTTGGCCGGAGATTACAACGTTCGTTCTACGATCAACCGGATCCGCGACATTTTCACCAGCAGCATCACCGGTGCATCCGGTTCGTTCAAGTCGTTGGCCGACGTGGGTATCAGTCTGCAACGCGATGGTACGCTGAATCTGGATAGCACCAAACTGGCTAACGCGCTTGGCTCCGATACCGAGGGCGTTGCGAGCTTATTCGCCCACGCGGGCGGCACCACCGACCCGCTGATCCGATACGTCGACTCAACCAGCACGGCCACCTCGGGTACTTTCGATATCACGGTCAGTCAACTAGCGACCCAAGGCAGCTACGTCGGCAATTCCATCAGCTCGCTGACACTCGTTGGCAGCAGCAATACCTTCGCGCTGAAGGTCGACGGCGTGCAATCTGGCACCCTCGAACTGCTTGCGGGCACCTATACCTCGGATCAGTTGGTCTCCGAGCTGCAAAGCCGAATCAACGGTGATTCCGCTCTCCAAGCGGCGGGAGCCTCGGTCAGTGTCGGCTTCAGTGCCAATGCCTTCACCTTCACCTCAAACCGATACGGTTCCAGTTCCAGCATCGAATTCACGGCAGTGAACGGCGGTATCGGGAACCGTTTGAAGCTGAGCGTTGGCGCCGGAACGGTCGGCCAGGATGCGCAAGGCACGATCGATGGAGTTGCCGCGACTGGCTCTGGAAGAACGCTGACGGCGACCAGCGGCAGCGCGGCGGGTATTTCGGTCGAGGTGTTGGGAGGTGCCACCGGAACGCGCGGCACGGTTTCGTTATCGGATGGTATTGCTCAACGACTGGATAACCTACTGACTGATGTACTCGGCAGCGATGGACCACTGAACAGCCGCACCGAGACCTTGAACAAACAAGTGGATCAAGTCGGCGACGAACGGGACAAGCTCGACATACGGATGTCGGCGCTGGAAGCGCGCTACCAAGCCCAGTTCACGGCGATGGACCTGCTGGTAAGCCAATTAACTGCCACCAGCAATTATTTGACGCAGCAGTTGGCCGGATTGTCGAGCAGCTCCTAACGAATTGACATATTGAGATATTGTGACATAGCGAGGATCGGCATTGAGTTTGCAAATCAATCACCATCCGCGCCAACCGTCAAAAAGTTTACGTCCGTTTGGGTTATCCAAGATCAATACCGCTACCACTTCAGAGATTGCACATGGTCACACCGAATAGCAGCAGCGCCTTGCGGCAATATCAGCAAATCGGTGCCGAATCCGCCACCGCCTATGCCAGTCCGCACCGACTCATCCAGATGCTCATGGAAGGCGCGTTGGATAGCCTGACTAAAGCCAAGGGACACATCCAGCGCGGAGAACTTGCAGCTAAAGGCGAACAGATCGGCAAAGCGATTGGCATCATCGGTGGCTTGCGCGAAGGTCTGAACCTGGAAGCCGGCGAGCTTACGACCAACCTTGATACGCTGTACGACTACATGCAGCGGCGGCTGGTGGAAACCAATCGCCGATCTGATCCGATCTTGGTGGAAGAAGTCATCGACCTGCTGCGCCCGATCAAGGAGGCCTGGGATGCTATCGGCAGTGCGCCGAACGCCGAGGAACCGCGGGTGATCGCGGTCGAACCAACATGATCGCCACAGCCAACGACTGGGAACAGCGGATCAAGCTGCTGCGGTTGATCAGCATCGAGATGCTTGAACTGGCCCAAGCCGGCGGCTGGGAAGAAGTCACCGTGTGGGAAGAAAAGCGACGAGCGTTGCTGGAGGAACTGTTTCAACAAACGCCGCCCGCCGAACTAGCCTCCTCGCTCGAAGATGCCGCCCGCGCCGCGTTGGTCAGCGATGCCAAACTGCTAGAGCTGGCCCGCGCCGAAATGGACAAACTGGGGCATTACCTCAAATCGTTTGGCCAAGCCCGCCGCGCCCGGCTCGCTTATCAGGACTATTTCTGAGCGTTTGCGGTGCCCCTTACGGGAGCCGAAGGGGGCCTTCCTTCCGCTCCGCAAGGGCGTGAAAGCGCCAGCTTACGCAGGCTGATCCAGCGCGTTCTCGACCAGCGTCGTCAGCCGATTCAGCATGCCCCAGTAAAAATGATCGGCGCCGGGCAATACCCGCAGCCGGGCCGACGGATGCCAGGATGGCAGCAGTTTCCGCAGCAGATCCAATGGAGCAAAATCGTCGCGATCACCGACGATCACCAGCGGTTCCGCCCGCAACGCCGCGATGTCACTAAACTCCAGCAACGCCACCGGCGGCGCCACCACCAGTTGCCGATGTACAGTGGCTAGCGGTGGGTTCAGACGCAGGTTGACCCAAGCGCCAAAGGAATAGCCGACCAGATCGGTCACGGTTTTACCCAATCCCTCCAGATGCGCGGCAGCGGCTTTTACGTCATCCCGTTCGCCCCGCCCATCGGCGTAATGCCCTTCGCTGGCCCCGACTCCCCGGAAATTAAAGCGCAGGGTGGTGTAATCCCGCCGCCGGTAAATCTCAACCAACGCCGCCACCACCGGATTATCAAGATCGCCACCGTAAAGCGGATGCGGATGGGTGATGATCGCTGCGTTCGGACCAGACGCCAAGCTCAGCCGCCCCTCCAGCCGCAGCGAACCGGCAACAAAAAATATGGATTGCTCGAAATCAGAAAGCGCCATTCAAGATGACCTATCCAGAGGGGAAGCCGCACCGACAGCGCCGACAGGAGAACTGCGGCGAACGGTAAAGCGGTTTACTCGGAAACCGCCCGAACCCGATCCTGTGCCAGCAGCTTCTCAAATTCGAGTAACGGCAAAGGTCGTCCAAAATAATAACCCTGGCCTTCATCGCAGCCGTGGGCGCGTAGGAATTCGGAATGTTCGACGGTTTCCACCCCTTCCGCCACCACCACCAACCCCAAACCATGTGCCAAGGTCACAATCGCGTCGATGATGGCAACGTTGCTCTGATTAGCGGGTAAATCGGTCACGAAAGATCGGTCGATCTTGAGCACATTCACCGGAAATTGCTGTAAGTAGCTGAGCGATGAATAACCGGTACCAAAATCATCGATGGCGAGTCGCACCCCCATGGCCCTGAAGGATTTCAGGGCCGCGAGATTGTCCGCGTTGTGATGCATTAAAATGCCCTCGGTCAACTCCAGTTCCAGGCAGGTCGGATCAAGCTGGGTTTCGACCAACAGATTTCGCACCAAATCGGCCAGGTCGCTTTGATGGAACTGCCGGGCCGATAAATTGACCGCCACTCGCAACCCCGGCCAACCGTTTCGATGCAGATGCGTGGTCTCCTCAACGGCGGCGCGTAACACCCATTCGCCGACCGACAAAACCAGCCCGCTATCCTCGGCGATCGGAATGAACCGGGCCGGCGGCAGCAATCCGAGCTCGGGATGATTCCAGCGGATCAGGGCTTCCGCGCCGATGATGGCGTTGGTGTGAAAATCCCATTTAGGCTGGTAATACAGCTCCAACTGTTGCCGCTCTACGGCGTACCGGAGGCTGTTCTCCAGGCTCAGCCGCTCGCGAGCCACCAGCGTGGCTCCGGATTGGTAGAACTGATAGGTATTGCGCCCGAGATCCTTGGCCCGGTATAAGGCATTGTCGGCATTTTTCAATAGAGTCTCGGCATTCCGGCCGTCGCGGGGAAACACGCTGATACCGATGCTACAGGTGACATGCAGCACATGATCGTCAAGCTGATACGGCTCGGTCATTTTCGCCAGGATCCGCTGGGCGATACGGGGCGCTTCATCATTGCCGACCAGATCGGGCAGCACGATGGCAAATTCGTCACCTCCCTGGCGAGATATGGTATCGCACTCGCGCACGCACTCCTGCAAGCGCTTGCCGGCCTCTCGCAACAATCGATCACCGACGGTGTGATCCAGGGTATCGTTGATCCGTTTGAAATGATCCAGATCCACGAGCAACACGCCGGTCTGGGAGTGATCGCGCGTGGCTCGCAGCACCGCCTGCTGCAAGCGATCGGTCAGCAGCGTCCGATTGGGCAGCCCCGTCAGCGTGTCGTGATGGGCTAGATGCTGGATATATTCTTCCGCCTGCTTGCGCTCGGTGATGTCCTGGACCACGATCACAAAATAGTCGACCGCACCGTTCGACTTGCGCACGCAGCGGCTGGAAACGCTGGCGTAAAGCACGGAGCCGTCCTGGCGCAAGAACCGCTTATCAATCGAATAGCCATCGATCCGCCGACCGACTACCCGGTCGAACTGCGCCAGATCGGTGCTCAGATCGTCCGGATAGGTCAACTCGGTCCAACTCAGTTGCAATAGTTGGGCTCGCCGATAGCCGAGCATCTCGCACAAGCGGTCATTGACTTCCCACCATCGCTTATCCGGTCCGGTCAAACCGATCCCTACCAGCGGCAACTCGAAGTAGCTGCGAAAGCGAGCTTCGCTGGCGCGCAGGGTTTCCTCCGTGCGCTTCAAGTCGGCAATATCGGTATTGGCGCCCAGATAACAGGTGACCTGCCCGGTGCGATCACGCAAGGGCACGGCGCGGGTATCCATCCAAATCACCCGGCCCGAGGGATTCCGAAAGCGGTGATCGACCACAAGCTCGTTACCCTTGGCGACGACCTGCCGCCACACGGTTTCGACCTGATCGCGATCATCTGGATGCAAAGTATCCATCCAGGGCAATCCGACCGCCTGCTCCGCGCTCAGTCCGGTCATCTGGCACCAGCGGTCGTTAACGTAACGGCATTGCCCTTCAAGGTCGGTCATGAAGATACCGACCGGAAGTTGCTGCGTCAGCATTCGAAAACGCTGTTCGCTATCCTGGAGAGTTTCCAGATTCTGCCGCAGCCGTTCGGCTTCGGCCTCCAGCTCCCGTTGGCGGTTGGTGCTCCGTCGCAGCTGCTCGACCTCCACCTCCAGTTCCCAGTGGCGGGTCACGCCTTGCCGCAGCCGTTCGATTTCGACTTCCAGCTCCCGTTGGCGCGCCACGCTCTGCCGCAACCGTTCGGCTTCGGCTTCCAGCTCCCGTTGGCGCGCCACGCTCTGCCGCAGCCGTTCGATTTCGGCTTCCAGCGCCCGTTGGCGAGTCACGCCTTGCCGCAACCGTTCGGCTTCGGCCTCCAGAATCCCCGCTTCCTGCCGCAGCCGTTCGATTTCGGCCTCCAACTCCCGTTGGTAGGCCACGCCCTGCCGTAATTCATCGATTTCGGCCTCCAACTCCCGTTGGCGGGCAACCAGGATAAAGGCACGGTCGCTCAGCGCCTCTCGCTCCGTAACAAGCTGGCGGCGCTGGCCGAGCAACACGATACAGGGTACGCCGATCACTCCTAGCAATACCAATCCGCCACCGATCCAGACCAACCAGGAGCTCGTACTCCCGCTCTCGGCGGAGTAGCCCGGCGCGGAGGATGAATCCGCAGCGACGGCGGTCGGCAACATCCCTCCCCACCAGAACAGCAGTAATCCCATCAACGCTGAAATCCACCAGCCGAGGCTCTTTTCCTGGCCAGCCGCCGCTGACAGCCGCCGCTCGGAACAGCGCAACAATGCGCTCTCGCCTCGCCGGCTCATCGGTTTTTTTCCAGGATTTCCAAGCTCATGATGCTTCCCCGAGCGATTCTCATTGTTCTCGATCCTGCTGGGAAGCGTAAGTAGCAAACGCTTCCTCGTCTAAGGCTCCGACTAATCTTTCACGCGCGAAAGCCCGGAAATGGCTCTCCACGATTTTGCTGCTCAGGCCGTTTTTGCGGTACAACCCTAAGATGAGCCGTGTCTCAAATCCATCGCCCTGCTCCAACCGGACTACGTAGTCCGACTCCAGCGACGCCCGCTCGGCTGCGGTCAGTCGGTCCAGCGCCATCTGCAAGGAGGCCGCCAGAAAACGTGTGCGCAAACGCTCTTGCCGCAAGGCCGGCGATTCGGCCGCCTCGGTAGTCGACCCTGTCGCGACGACAGGCGCGGGCTGCGGCAGAGTTCGGGTTGGCGCCACCGCTGGCCGGAAATCCTCGCGCAGGGCTGCCAGCAAATAGGCTGGCAGATTATGTACCTTACCGGCAATCAAGTCATGTTCGACTACAGTGATGTTACCTTCCACATAACTCGGCTCGTGGGTAGCCAGAGCGATTCGGATCTGGCGGGCGCTCAACCCGAGAGCCGCTAATCGCTCGCGGAGATGTTCCTGACATTCGAGGCGTTGCTCGGGGTTATCTTCAAGAGGAGATTCCTCGACCAGAGGGGTTTCGCCTGCCCCAGCAATCGCAGCCTGACGCTGGGAAAACAGCAACATTTGCGGATTGTCGCTGACCCGGAATCGCACTGCCGAAACCTTACGCCGGTCGCGTTGATAATCGACTTCCAGCAACAGATCCGAGGTATCGTTCACTTGCCGTACCGCCGGCTTGATGACTTTATCGTTAAATTTTCGGAAATCCTGATAGTAGCCATCCGCGTCGCTGATACCGAGCAAACGCTTGAGAATGTCCAAGCCGATCCAGCCGGTGGTGCCGACCCGCCGGTAGCGCAGGCAATTTTCGTAGAGAGCCAAGGCGTAGCTGCTGCTGAATTTGCGCTGGATGCTGAGATTGAGCAGCGCGTAAATCTCCGGCCGATAAAGTTTTTCACAGAGTTCCGGGCTATAGGCGTAAACGCAGTAGCCGCTCTTGATGACCGCCTGCGCCAGCAAGGTAGTAGCACCCCATTCTTCCTGATGACCGTCCTCGTCGAGGATGTTCCATTCCAATACGGTCCGCGCCAGGGTTTTCAAGGCTTCCTTGAGCGGATCCAAATTGTGGGTATTGAAGCCGATGGCTTCGGCAAGATCCTTGACTCGGATGCGATGCACCCGCGCGGTCAGCAAGCTTTCGTAAGCGTTGTACAAAAGCACATTCGAGGCTTTGCGCTGGGTAAGCGTCAGCCTGTTATTGATGTGGATGGCGGCAACGTGTTTCTTGAGGTTCTGGTCGGCCAGATCAGTCACGATCATCCTGCGAGCCGCGTCCACATTACCGTGCCTTTCTCTGCTACGTGCCATGCCATTTAGTCTAGCAAAAATGTCCCCTGGCAACCAAAAAATCGGTGGGGACATTTTATCCCATAAACGGGGACATTTCGGCCTAGATTCAGCAATTGACCGCTCGGTTCGAACTCGAAAAAAGCACCATTAACGGTTACCGACAGCTAATCACCAAGCTTATCGGGACAGTCTTTCCAACTTAAAATAACAATTTGATTACAAATACATTCTCGTGGATTCATGCCGAAAAGGTGCAAAAATATCCCATAAATGGGGACATTGGAAAATTCATCCCATAAATGGGGACATTACATCCCATAAATGGGGACATTACATCCCATAAATGGGGACATTACATCCCATAAATGGGGACATTACATCCCATAAATGGGGACATTACCTATCGTAATTTTTTGATTTTTAAATGAAATTTTCATGCTAAACATTCTTTAAACGTTTTTTAAACATTCTTTAAACGCCTTAAACGAGCGTCGTCGTCGTTTTTTCAAGACCACCCAAACCCCCGCTGAAACCACCCAAAACCCTGGAAATCAACCTGTGCAAAGAGACTTATCGTCCCCAAAAACAGGCCCAAAATTTGAGATCCCCCCGTAACGCGAAAAACGAACTATTTTTCATGCCCCCTGAATCCGAACGTCAATCGACCTCGTAAGCAACAATATCGGGTTGAGCGATCTTGATCCGAATGGTTGCTGTCAACCCAACCGCACGACGATTCACCATGAACAAAGCAGGCCTCAGCCAACTCGCGTCAGCTACTGTCGCCAGTACCCTAAGCTTGGCGACTACTTCCCTCTATTGCAGGTGGGAAAGGTGAGGGGAATTTGAATGTGGATGCAGGGCAACGCCGGTCCCGTCTATAATCCATTCGAATGCGACCTGTGGATGGTATTGCCGCCAGCGCTGATCGCCTGTGTTCCCAGTACCTGGGCGCTCAGTTGGAGCGGCGTCGAAGGGTTTCCAGCAGTCTGGCACACAGGACCGACGGCCGATGACTTGATGAGCGCAATCGCGGTTCATTCCTCGCCGGCTGCGTTCGATGGCAAGTTCTCCACGAGGTCAGTTCGACAATCCGCTCAAACCCATGCCATGGTATTTTCCGATTCATTGATCGACTTACTCGCTCGCTGCGCCTTGCGCGATCGGCACGCTTTCGAAATTCTCTACCGGCAGTCCTCGCCAACCCTGCACGGTCTGTTGCTGAGGATGACGCGTGATCGCGAACTGGCGGCTGATCTGTTGCAGGAAGGATTTGTGCGTATTTGGCAGCGGGCTGGTGATTACCGACCGCAACTGGGCCAGCCGATCACTTGGATGGGCAGCATCATCCGCCACCTGGCCATCGACCGGCTACGGGGCAGCGAGCACCGCCGACGCGTCGATCTCGGAGAAGGGGATTGGGCGGCGGTGGCTGACGAAAAACCGAGCCCCGAGGAACGACTACGTGCCGAACAAGGCGATGCCGCGTTGGCCCGCTGCCTGGAAACCTTGGACGCGGAACCGCGTCGCGCCATGTTGTTGGCGTATTTTGACGGTTTGACCCATGATGCCATTGCCTGCTGTCTCGATCGTCCCCTTGGCACGGTCAAAGCCTGGATTCGGCGCGGTTTGCAACGCTTGAGAACCTGTTTGGAGGAGGCGCCATGAACTACCAGCGTTTCCCCTTGTGCGATCAGTTGGCCGCCGAATACGTGCTCGGCACTTTGCACGGCGCCGCACGGCGCCGTTTCGAGCAGTTATTGCTGGCGCATCCGGCCCTGCGTCGAGCCGTGGCCGATTGGGAACACCGTCTGAACCGGCTCGTGGTGGCCGGTTCGCCTGTGCCACCTCCTCCGGAGGTTTGGACCGCTCTTCAACACCGCCTGTTTCCTGCCGAATCGCGCCGGTCGGGGTGGGGAAGCCTGGCATTCTGGCGCGGATTCGCAGTGGCTGGCGTTCTGGCAGTGATTCTCATCTTGGCGCCTCGATTGGCAGTGCTGCCAGAAGGAACGGAGATGTCTTTCGCCGCGATTCGTGGCAAACAGCAGGAAGTGTTATGGACAGTAGCACTGGCTGATGACGGCCAGCTGCATGTCAATAACCTGCGAGCAATGGCGATGCCACCTGATCAACGCTGCTTGTTGTGGTTAAAAACCGGTAATAGCCGACCGGTCATGCTGGGTGTCTTGCCAGACGATGGCGGTAGTCGCACTTTGCCGTTGCCTGCCAGTGTGATCAAGCCGACCGATGGCGAGTTATGGGTTACCATGCAACCGATGGCTCCACAACTGCAGCCGCCATCCCAACCCCTGTACCAGACGCATTGGCAAGCGCTCTGAGCGATTTTGCGAGCGGGTTCGCCCTCCCTCCATGGAAAAGCTACTAAAATCGCTCCATGGCCTTGTATGGCGGTTTAACGCGGGGTTCTGCTTCGGGGTGTCGGATCGATTGCAGCGGTTTTCCGTGGCGGGTGGCTGCGGTTTCGCTACGTTAGGCCGCCAAGCGAATTTTTACTTGCCACATGCCTGCGTCCGACTCTGCATTCGTGGAACTCGAAACGTTCCCGGTAGATAAAGGGCTTGTCTGTATAAGGCGTTGTTTTTTGGAACGCTGGTTCAGTTGTACACGCGTTTCGCTTGCCGGTTCCGCCATAAAAAGCTTCTCACCGAGCTGACGGGGCGATACAGCAGATCGGCGATTTCCGCCGCACCCACTCCTTGCTCATCCAAGCGTAATATCTCGGCTTTTTCCCATTCGCTGAAATTTTCCCGGGTCGAGCGCGGTTTGGTGGCCGGTTCGATGATCGTTTTTCTGGCCCGCAGTGCCGCGTTCACGCCTCGTTCGACGCAACGCTCGATCAGGTCGGTCAAGTCTTGCTGGGTCAGCTTGAAAACGGGCTCGTCGGCGCCGAGTATCGTGTAGTGACCTTGCTTGCGAAGCGTGGGCAGCACCTCGGACGTGACCCATTTCTTGAACTTTTTGGCTTCCGGCTTGCGGCTGGTCAGGATCAGCGCGTAAAGACCGGATTCGTTGATGATATTGACCGATTTGGGATTGAACTTGCTAAGTTGTTGATTTGATCGACCCTTACCATTAGTAAGGATCGAGAAATCAATTACTTGCTTTTCGTCATCATCGAGTCGATCCAAAGCTCTGGTCACTTGGCTTAGACCGAGAATCGCGCATACATCCGCCGCCACAAACCACGGTTCACCGTCGATTATCAGGACACGGACGGACTGGGTAACAAATTCGAAAGTGATGAGATCGTTAGACATCGGAAGGCCTTGAAGCGAAACACAGTTTGTCTACCGAATAAGTATAATTCAAACTATCGGCGGCAAAATAGGCGGTTTTGGAGGCTTGTCCGAATCGACTCCGGAACTTGCGAGCACCGACTAAAATCCAACCGAAAATGCAATTTTCGACGGGGAACCGATCTTGAGTCCGATGGCGCGGCGCGAGCATGTCCGGCAGCCCGGCGTTTTGATGGCGCTGCTGGTGCTATTGCTAATGTTTGGCGGTCACCCTTGTTCGGCGGTGGCGCAAGCCGATTCTGTTTTGCCATCGAACGTTCACGATTGTTGCCCCGACCTGTTTGCGACGCCGCATCTGCCCGACAGCTTCTCGCAATTGCCTTGCCATAATGGGTTCTGTCCGCAGGCTGTCGGCTATTACAACGTAGCGGATTACGCATCGTCGCTCGGCAACCCGGACGTATCCCCGCAACCGCTCGCCGCCGCCAGGCTACTAGCGCCGGACTGGTCGAATCAAGGCTATCTCCCGCCTCCCCTCATTGCCGCAACGACCGGTCCACCACCGACCCAGCGTTCCATCGTTTTGCGTTTGTAGCGTTCCCAGCCGTCTCGCGCTTTGCCGAAGACGCGGCCTTGCGCCGCATTCACGCGATTTTTTGGGAGCCTTTCGATGAAAGCCATCTTGGCGGTTGTTGTCGCCATTTTACTGTTTGCTGCCGGCGTGTTGCTGGCACCTCGCCTGCAACCCTTGCTTGCCCATCTCGGCCACGAAACACCACCCGCGCCGGCCGATTCCAACGTTACTGCGCCGACCGAACGCAAGCCGGTCAAGTACCGGCATCCGATGAACCCCACCATCTTCTCCGACACGCCGGCCAAGGACGACATGGGCATGGACTACATCCCGGTCTACGCCGAAGGAGAAGATACCGCTACCGGTTCCGGCATCCGCATCGCGCCGGAAGTGGTCAACAATTTGGGCGTCCGCACCGCGCCGGTCGAACGTGGCGATCTGAGCCGGCGCATCGAAGCCGTCGGCTATCTCGATTACGACGAACGGGCGCTTAGCCACGTCCATCTGCGTGCCAACGGTTGGGTGGAAAACCTGAAAGTCAGGACCTTGGGCGAGCGGGTCCGGCAAGGTGACCTGCTGCTGGAAGTTTACGCTCCCGATCTGGTCAATGCACAAAGAGAGTATTTGCAAACGTTGCGCGGCGATCAAACTGTATTGAGAGCGACGGGCCGCGACCGCCTATTGGCGCTGGGCATATCGGAAAGTCAGATTCAACAATTGGAAAAAGAAGGGCGTGTTCGTCAGTTGACGTCGGTGTACGCCCATCAGGACGGTCTCGTCTCAGTGCTCAATATCCGCGAGGGCATGTACGTTACCCCAGAGACGGAATTGATGACATTGGCCGATCCCTCGACCGTTTGGGTCAAGGTCGAAGTGTTCGAGCAACAAGCCGGCTGGTTGGCGGTCGGTCAAAAAGCCGAAGTGCGATTGCCTCACGCGCCCGGCGAGGTCTGGGAAGGCGCGGTCGAATACATCTACCCCGACGTAGACCCTAAAACTCGGGCTTTGCGCGCCCGGTTGCGCTTTCCCAATCCCGGCGAACGGCTCAAGTTCAACATGTTCGCCGATGTGGTCATCCACGCCGCACCGCGTGCCAAGGTGTTGAACATTCCCCGCGAAGCCCTGATCCGCACCGGCGTGGAACAGCGAGTGATCGTCGATCTCGGCGAGGGACGGTTCGAGGCGCGGCCGGTCGAAACCGGCATCGAGTCTGATGATCGGGTGGAAATCCGCTCCGGGCTGAAGGAAAACGAACGGGTGGTCACGTCCGCCCAATTCCTGCTCGATTCCGAGAGCAGCGTCCGCGCCAGCCTGCAACGGTTGAGCAAGCCGCCGGAACCGGAGATTTGGGCGGAGGGCGTCATCAATTCGGTCGAGGGCGGTTCGCGCACCTTGAACGTGACCCACGAACCCATCCCGGCGTTGAGTTGGCCGGCGATGACGATGGATTTTCCCGTCGCCAAGGGCGTCAAGTTGGACGGGTTGAAACCGGACAGCAAGGCGCGGTTCCGCATCCGGGATGGCGAGGATGGGCGGTACGTGATCGACGCCGTACGTCCCTCATCCCCGACCCCACTCCCAAAGAGTGAGGGGAGTACCGCGCCATGATCGCCGCCGTCATCCGTTGGTCAATTCAAAATCGCTTGCTGATTACGCTGGCGACGGTGCTGTTAGCCGGCTGGGGCGCGTATTCCGCCCGCCACATTCCGCTCGATGCCCTGCCCGACCTGTCCGACGTGCAGGTGATCGTCAAGACCAGCTACCCTGGCCAAGCGCCGCAGGTGGTGGAAAGCCAAGTCACCTATCCGCTGGCGACGGCTTTTTTGGCGGTGCCGGGCGCGGTATCGGTGCGTGGTTATTCCGGTTTCGGCGATTCCTTCGTGTACGTGATTTTTGCCGATGGCACCGATTTGTACTGGGCGCGGTCGCGGGTGCTGGAATATCTGAGCCAAATCGCGCCCCGTTTGCCGCCCCAGGCGCAACCGGCGTTAGGCCCCGATGCCACCGGCGTGGGCTGGATCTACGAATACGCTTTGGTGGATCGGACGGGCCATCACGATTTGGCGCAACTGCGTTCTTTGCAGGACTGGTTCCTCAAATTCGAGTTGCAGTCGGTGGACGGCGTGGCCGAAGTCGCGACGGTCGGCGGCATGGTCAAGCAATATCAGGTGGTGCTCGACCCCAATCGGCTGCGCGCCTACAACCTGCCGCTCTCGCAAGTGCGAATGGCGATTCAGAACGCCAACCAGGAAGTCGGTGGCTCGGTGATCGAAATGGCCGAGGCCGAATACATGGTGCGTTCGCGCGGCTATCTGCAAACCGTCGAGGATTTACGGCGGGTATCGCTGGGCGTCGGTCCCGCCGGTACGCCGATCCTGCTCGGCGACGTGGCCGAGGTGCGGATCGGTCCGCAACTGCGGCTGGGCGCGGCGGAGCTGGACGGCGAAGGCGAGGTAGTGGGCGGCATCATCGTCATGCGCTCCGGCGAGAACGCCATGACGACCATCGACGCGGTCAAGGTCAAGCTGGAACAGTTGCGGCGCAGCTTACCGGAAGGGGTCGAAATCGTGCCGACCTACGACCGCTCCAGCTTGATTCTGCGGGCGGTCGCTAATTTGCGCGACAAGCTGGTCGAAGAATTCGTCGTGGTGGTGGTGGTTTGCGCGCTGTTCCTGTTCCACCTGCGCTCCTCGCTGGTGATTCTGATCAGTCTGCCGGTCGGCATTTTGGCCGCGTTCGCCATCATGCGCTGGCAAGGGATCAACGCCAACATCCTGTCGCTGGGGGGTATCGCCATCGCCATCGGCGCGATGGTGGATGCCGCCATCGTCATGGTCGAAAACCTGCACAAGCATCTGGAACACGCCCAGCTACGCGATGCTACCGACCGTTGGCGGATCGTGCAGCAGGCGTCGGCGGAAGTTGGGCCGCCGCTATTTTTCTCGCTGCTGATCATCACCTTCAGCTTTCTGCCGGTGTTCAGCCTGGAAGCGCAAGAAGGCCGCCTGTTTGCCCCGCTGGCCTACACCAAGACCTACGCGATGGCCGCCGCCGCCGGCCTGTCCATCACCCTGGTGCCGGTATTGATGGGCTGGTTCGTGCGCGGGCGGATTCTTCCCGAGCACAAAAATCCGCTCAATCGCCTGTTGATCGCTGCTTACCGGCCATTCGTCGGCATGGTTTTGCACCGTCCGTGGCCGGTGGTGCTGCTGGCGGGATTATTGACGCTGACCGGCTGGTGGCCGCTGCACCGGTTGGGCGTCGAATTCATGCCCGATCTGGACGAGGGCGATCTGCTGTACATGCCGACGACCTTTCCCGCCATCGCTATCGGCAAGGCGACGGAAATCTTGCAGCAAACCGACAAGTTGATTCGAACCATTCCCGAGGTACAACGGGTGTTCGGCAAGGTCGGGCGAGCGGAGACCGCCACCGATCCGGCACCGTTGAGCATGATCGAGACGGCGATTCAGTTGAAACCGCGCGCGGAATGGCGGCCGGGCCTGACCACCGCCGACTTGATCGCCGAGCTGGACCGCATCGTCAAATTACCCGGCCTGAGCAACGCGTGGGTGATGCCGATCAAGAACCGCATCAACATGCTAGCAACCGGCATCAAAACGCCGCTCGGCGTCAAGGTCGCGGGCACCGATCCGGCGACGATCCAACAAGTGGGCGAGCGCTTGGAACAGGTCATCCGCACCGTTCCAGGCGCCACGTCGGTTTATTCCGAACGGGTGGCTGGTGGCCGCTACGTGGACATTGCCATCGACCGTTTGGCCGCCGCTCGATTGGGGTTGAGCATCGGCGATGTGCAAGAGGTCGTCAACATTGCCGTCGGCGGGATGAACGTCACTGAGACCGTGGAGGGGCTGGAGCGCTATCCGGTCAACCTGCGCTATCCGCAGGTGGTGCGCGACTCGTTGGAGCGGTTGCAGGCGTTGCCCATCGTGACGCCAGCCGGCGCCGTGGTGCCGTTGAGCCAGGTCGCCGCGATCAAGATTACCGACGGACCGGCGATGTTGCAGAGCGAGAACGCTCGGCTGACCGGCATCACTTACGTGGATATTCAGGGCCGCGATATCGGTTCTTTCGTCGCCGAGGCGCAGCGGGCGGTAGCGAATCAGGTTATGTTGCCCGCCGGCTACTCGCTGCGCTGGTCCGGCCAATACGAGTATCTCACCCGTGCCTTGGCCAAGCTGCAAATCGTCGCGCCGATCACGCTGGTGATCATCTTCCTGCTGCTGTATCTGAGTTTCAGCCGCTTCGGTCCAGCGGTCCTCATCATGGCGACTCTGCCCTTTGCGCTGCTGGGCGGGATTTGGTTGCTGTACTGGCTGAATTACAACCTGTCGGTGGCGGTCGGGGTCGGCTTTATCGCCTTGGCCGGCGTCGCGGCGGAAACCGGAGTGGTGATGCTGGTCTATCTCGATCAGGCGTTGGCGAAACGGCGAGAGGCCGCCGTCGGTGAAGGTCGTGCCGTCACCTTGATTGAGTTGCGCGAGGCGGTGATCGAAGGCGCGCTATTGCGAGTACGGCCGAAAATGATGACCGTCGCCACCATCATCGTCGGTCTGTTGCCGATCATGTACGGCACAGGGACGGGGTCGGAAGTGATGCGGCGCATTGCCGCGCCGATGGTGGGCGGCATGGTTAGCGCCACGCTGTTGACTCTGGTGGTGATTCCGGCGGTGTTCCTAATTTGGCAAGGCATGGTGATCGGTCGTGAAAGCCGGCGGAACCCTGGCACCGATCACAATCGAACTTTAAATGCTCAATTCCAACACAACCCTGGAGAAATCCGATGACAAAGCAATGGTTGATTCCCACATGTCTGGTCGCGTTGCTGGGCGGCGGTCCGGTGCTGGCCGCTGAGACCGGCCACGATCACAGCGCCGCGCCAGCAGCGACGCAAGCCATTCCGGCGACCGGCACGGTCAAGAGCCTGGACGCGGCGGCGGGCAAGCTGGTGATCGCCCACGATCCAATTCCGGCGCTGAAATGGCCGGCGATGACGATGGATTTCCGCTTGGCGGACAAAGCCTTGGCAGGCAAGGTCAAGGCGGGCGACAAGGTGAAATTTACGCTGACGCCTGGTGAGAAGGGCAGCTATACCGTTACGGCGATCGAACCAACGCCTTGAGCATGCCATCCGCAACGGAAATGCGGTGAGTCTTGCCAGCCGTATCGTTCGCGTCCTAACTGGGATCAGAGCTGAGTGAAGCCCATTGAACAAACAGCCTCTCTGGGCCTCACCTTCCGCAGCACGAAGCGAAGGGGATCGGACCTAACCTTCGCCGACCGCAACCGTTAGATCGGAAACTAACCGAACGGTTTGGGGGGCTCGATGACGTACCGGCTCAAGAAACTTGCCCTGTATCTGCGGGACTGGAATAAGGTTTCGGCTGTATGGAGGGTTGGTTAGAAACCGGCCATTTCGATTCAGATTTGTTCATCCCTGCAATATGTTGCAAAGTGATTTTTACTCCTCATTTTCTGAATCTGTTGCAACACGGATCGAATAAAATGTGGACTCGCCGATTTGCTTTGATTTTGGGCTTACCGGGTTGTCCGAATTCCAGCGAAAATTATGAATACGGTGATTTCTTGCAAATAGCTGGGCAACTTTGCCGGAGGTGAAGCCTAATTCAATCAAAAGGCAGGCAGCAATCAAATACATCAGTGTGGCGCTGACAAAATAAAGGTCAGCAGAGTCTGTAGCAGCTTTTTTTTGCTGCTTGTCATCCCAGTGCGTGAAGTAGTTTCTCGTATGTTTTACTGCCGTCGCAAAGCCTACTTTATCAGCAACAAGTAACGATGTTGTCGGCTCCAACGCTTCTAACAGTTCTTCAAGACGTTTTTGCAGAGTCGGGGAATTAGACCACATTAGCTTTTCGCGGAGCCATTCCTTTTCACTTTCAGGTGCCGCATCAATAATGCGTCTGATTTTATCTCTCCATTCATCTCGGGGCAAGGTGGCATTGTTGAAACGTGACCTATGATATAGCTCAGCTGCTTGCGCTAAGCTTAAAAACTCTTCTTCGAGATACTGCTCTCTAATGCTTGTCACTGAGGAGTACAGGTTACAAACCATAGGAATATCTTTGATTATACGGAACCAGCAGGGCTTTCAAGGTGCTCTCTCTGCTTTCCGTTGGGCCAGCAGCCGAGCGACTGAAACATGGGGTTTGCGCGGATCATGATGGCGTTGCGGAGTTGGCTTCTTCGGCCCCCGAGGATGCT
>Ga0116151_10001131_pt1 | contig 24825 bp, 19 predicted proteins | sample AD_UKC117_MetaG_FD_89893 | JGI IMG/M metagenome (GOLD analysis project Ga0116151, IMG submission 89893) | Active sludge microbial communities of municipal wastewater-treating anaerobic digesters from Hong Kong - AD_UKC117_MetaG | ecosystem: Engineered > Bioreactor > Anaerobic > Digestate... | reverse complement strand
CCAATAATCTGCCACGGGAGTTGTTATAGGCGAGATTATTGCTCAGGAAGAGCGCCATACTCGACCATCGAATCCAGCCGCCCAGCAAGGGATCATAGGCATGGAGCCAGTAGCCGACGCCATAGCAGACAACCGGTTCAATGTAGCGGTAGAGTACCCAGTCATTGATTGGCAAGAAGGAAAGAAAGGACATGCCAAAGCTCTGGCTGTGCCACAGAACATTCTGGCGATTGCGGATAAAGATAAACAGGATATGTAGCAACGCCATGGCCACAAAGGCTACCTGAAACCAGTTGAGGACAAAGGTTGGTGCGATATCCGGTCGCAGTACTTCAGGAACGTAACTTAGTGTGGCTGACCGAAGCCAGTACAATCCCATAAAGGTACGCATTAAAATCAGTGCGCTCAGGACACGTAACAGGTTCAGGTAGCGCTCACCAAAATCACGCCGGATGAAGACTTCTACCGTGACGGACATCCAGCCGGATACGACGCGTATAACAGCCTGAATATTTGTGAAAATGTTGACTGCACCTTGCCCCATGAATGTACGGGCCATGTAGGCGGCTTCGGCGCTGCTGGATTTGTCGGATAATGCCATAGGATGGGTCCTTTTTCTTTGTCCCCTGCTTCGGCCTACTGGCCTACGCAATGGGACACCGCTCAGGGCTGTAGCGGTCTCCTGACCGCTATGTTTTGTCCCCCGTTCCGGCCTCCTGGCCTCCACGATGGGACACCGCTCAGGGCTGTAGCGGTCTCCTGACCGCTTTATTTTGTTTCCTGCTACGGTCTACTGACCCCGGATTTGATCCGGGGCAGGCTCTTCGCAATGAACACCCTCAGGGCTGCTGCGGCCTTCTCGCCACTATTTTTTTCTTTTCACCCGCACCGTAGCTCTACCGCTTCGCATCCTGCCATTTCCTGATGGCCGTATGGTATTGCTGTTCGGTTGCATCATCCGAAAGCCAGATTTCGCCCCCGGTGATGTAGTCGGCGGCTTCTGGCCAGGCGGTGAAGCAGATCGAGGTACGGATGGTATATTCTTCAAAGGCTGTCCGGTCGGATAGCCTGTCCAGCACCGTTTCGATGGCTGTCCGGCCACCTGGCGGGTGCGGGACGGTCACGACCAGATTCTGAACGGTTTTTATCTCGCTGAAGCACCAGACCGCTTCCGGGTCGATGACTTCTTCGGATGCATCGGTCTGTGTGCTGTCGGATGCTTCCGTCTGCCCCGACGCACCGGCAACGACCGGCGTGGGATCAGGTTTATCCAGATAGAAAGCGAGCACCGCATTCTGATACTCGTCTTCCGAGGCATCTTCCGCCAGATTGAGCGACAATGGCTCCGCCGCCGCTTGCCAGCTACGGAAACACGTCGTCGCGCGCTCCCGGTTCGGGTCGCGAAGCATCCAGATGGGGCCGTTATGAAAAATCATGATCTCTTCCGCATTCATGCCAGGATAATGACCGTAGGTAAGCCGCTCAGTCTCTCTGGTGAAGGTGGTGGTACACCAGACCTGCCCCATTAAATCGGCACGAAAATCTCGCAAATCTCTCTGCACCTCTGCCACATTTTTGCGGAGAACGGGAATTTGCTGCCGAAGTCCGGCAAATCTGTTGGTCATTGCCGCCAGCACCACGAAGAGAATGACGAGCAGCATCATTACAGGGTAAAGGTGGTCTTTCAGCACCACCTGCCAGCGCCTCATTGATTCAGCCTTTCGATCATGTCTTCCACAAAGTCGATAACCGCTTGCTGAGGCGCTTCCTTGGCGCTGAATTCCGGGCGCTGATAGTCTTTCCACTTTCCCTGATGGGTGAACCAGAGGTACATGACTTCGTAATCACCGTCATTGAGCTGGTCGGGTAAGTCCGGACTGAATGCATCCGCATCCTGACCATAGCCATATTCCATCAGTTTCTGCCAGGAATCGTAACAGAAAATAGTTCGGAGAACCGGCTGGTCTGCCACCCAGTCTTTATGCAATACCGATGCCGATAACACTTCCTCAATCGTCATATCGGGATAATTATCATGTGTAATCACGAGTGCCCCTGTCCCGTAAGAGTTTTCTTTGACCAGGAAATAGTTGCACCGGACTACATCATCAAAGCTGACGGGCGTTACCTCGTCCGGTGTCACACCGGCACTGAATTCAGGACGCTGGAAAACTTCCATCCACTGGCCGAAATGGTAGTACAGCAACGCCAGTTCATAATTTTGTTCCGTGATCTCCCCGGTTGACGTCTGAGAAATAGTCAGCCTTGCATATTCTTTCTCTGGCAGCGTTTCCACTGCGGCCTGCCAGGAGCTGTAACAATCTGTAGATAGTATTCGCTCTGCCTTGATGGCGTGAAGAAAAGACTCGATATCCATATCTGGATAGTGACCCACGGTCATTTCCTGTCCGCCCATATGAATAAACATTGTCCGGCACCAGCGTGGCAGATTACTGTCATTCAGCAAGGCTGCGGCTGTGAGACGGTCAGGCGTCGGCGTCGCTGTCGGAGTGGATGCCTGAAATATCTGAGGTGTCACTGACGGGCTGAATTCCGGTCGCTGGTAGGTTGACCACAGGCCTGTGAAGGAAGATTGGAGCACTAATATCTCAAAATCGGCTTCATTGAGCTGCGATGTTGCCGGAAATCGATAATATTTGGCAGCGTCTTCCCAGGAGCTGTAGCAGAGACGTTTTTCGACGAGGGCATCGGCCAGAAGATCAGTAACGAAATAAAGTGCTTTGACTTCTTCCACATCCAGATCCGGATAATGCCCAAAGCCAATGAGCTGGTCATTTTTCTGCCGGAAAGAGGTTCTGCACCAGACAGGCGGATTATCTGTGTCCAGTAGCAGCGCATTGGGGTCCGATTCCGGCAAGGCAGCATTCTGGTTGCGTGGCTGGGTAAACAGCCCGTCGTCGAAAATCTGCTTGGCACGTTCCAGATCATCATGGAAGACCATTTCATAAGCCTGTTTGATGTAACGGGCCTCAATTCCCTTCTGGTTGACGGCTTCATCTTCGCTCAAACGCATCGTTGCCAGCCTTGCGCCTTCAAAAATGGCTCGCTGAAATTTTGCGGCATCGGTGTAGGAATAGAAGCAGGCTGTTTTGCGCTCCGGTCGCCTGTTCTGAAATGTTTCGTCCAGTTGGTGCATAGTAGCAATGGCATCCGCATCCATATCTGGGTAATGGCCGACCATCACGTCAAACACGCCGGGCGTATGATCGTAATAGAGGGTGAAGCACCAGATAGGTTTATCCGAGGGCGGGGTTGGAGTAGGTCCGATATCTGGAGCCACACGGGTCAGAATAATCGGCTGCGGTGTGCCACCTGCGCTGAATTCAGTGCGCTGATAGTCCTGCCACTGTATTTTGAAATAGGTCCAGAGTATCACCATTTCATAATCGGCCTCCGAGGGATTATCCGGCAGGTAAGATGACATGCCAACCTTTAATCCCGGAGGCCACATGCCTTCAAAGGCCGCTTCCCAGCCTGCATAACAATCGGTTTTTTCCTGTGCGGCCAGATTTTTTACCCAATCCGGCGCATTGAACATGTCAAAAACTTCTTCCGTGGACATGTCAGGGTAGTGACCAAAACTGGCGGTACTACCATTGCCACCCGTGAAAATGGTATAACACCAGACCGGATCCGTGATATCAGGGTCCAGTAACACTCTGGACGGTGGTCGGGTCGGGGTCGGGGTGGCCGTTGGTGTGACGGTGGCCGTTGGGGTGGCAACCGGTATTGGTTGCCCGGAGAAGGGAATCGGTGCGCGCTTTGTGATGAGTGCTAATGCATAGTCATAGGGCCTCATATTAAATTTGGTATTCTTTAGATATTGACCGAGTGAACGCTCATAAAAACTGGCAGCATCGTACCACTCCTCAAAACATTGTGTTGTATTTTCCACCGGGTTCCATCCACCGGATAGATTTTCAGCATAATCGGCCAGAATGGCCTCATTCCCTTCGGTTACATAGTGACCAAGATAGATGCCATCACTGGAACCGGATTTGTTGAAATAGCTATAACACCAGACTGGTTGATCCGGTCTGTTACGGTAGCCCGGCTCGCGTGGATTGCCACGTCTGAAATTGTCACCATGTAAGGTGCCAAAGCTTTGCTCGATGAGGGTCTGATATTCCCGGATCTGATCAGCAGAGGGATCTTCCGGCAGAACATAAGTGATAATATCACCGGGGGAAAAACTACGTACAAAAATGGCCGCTTCATGCCAGTTTTCATAGCAATAGGTTTCCCGATCCGGGCGAGTGAGCAGGCCAGGGGGCAGCTTATAAGCCTGCCGGATGCCGTTATAATCCATTTCTGGCGGGTGCCCCATATAGAAAATGACCTCATGTGACAAATCCTCGACATGGGTAAAGCACCAGACTGCGCTGTCACGGCTGACAGCGCGTGCATCCTTGGTCGGTGTCGCTGTGGGTGTTGGCGTGATAGTGGGCGTGGGCGCAATGCGGGTGAGCATGATTGGGTCCGGTGTGCCCTCGGCACTGAATTCCGCCCGCTGATAGTCCTGCCACTCATGCCCGAATGCGCTTTTCAGCATGATAGCTTCGTAATCGGCTTCGCTGGGGTTGTCGGGCAGCGAATGCAACATGGCTTTTTTCCACTCGAAGGGTCTGGCCCGGAATGCTGCTTCCCAGGAGGTGTAACAATTGGTTGTCTCCTGAGCCGCCAGTTCCCTGATCCAGTCCGGAGGATTGTAAAATTCCAGAACGTCCTCCGTCGTTCTGTCAGGATAATGGCTAAAGGTAACGGTACTACCCGCACCACCAGTGAACACCAGATGGCACCAAACCGGTTGGGCATTGGGGTCCAGTAAGGCCGATGCACGGAAAGGCGCAAGCAGTCTGTGTGCTGGCCAGGGCGTGCCATAAATCTCCGTAACCGACCAGGCAAAATACATTTCACTCTGCCCATAGAGAGGCACTTGATCTTCGGTGAGGTAATAGGCAAAACTGCGGGCCAGCTGCCAGGTCGCAACGCAGTGTGATCCTCTTTCTGTCCAGTCCTTTGTCAGGTCAAGCGTAGAGGCATGGTCCTCCAGCACATCTTCCGGCGTTAGTCCCGGAAAATGACCAAGAAAAACACCCTGATCCGTGGTGCCCTCCTGAAAAAAACTGTAACACCAGGTTTCATCGATCTGGAGCGTCGAATCGGTTGACGGAGCCTCAAGTGTACGGAGCCAGACGATCCAGGGCAGCCCGGCACGCTGACGCAGGATTTCTTTGAATTCGGCGCTGTCTCTGGCACGGATGCGCGGAAACAGCATGGTGTCCGTCATCAACTGCAACGCCTCCTGCCAATCCTCATAGCACACCAGAAATTCCAGCGTGTCTTTCCAGGACTCCGGCATGTTGTAAGCATCCAGTATTTCAACTGCTGTCATACCTTCCGTATGGGCCAGAAAATAACCGACTTCGCGTTCCCTGTCTTCTATCTGGCTGAAACACCAGGCTGTATTCTCCTGCCAGACGGGACTATTAACGACGGAATGACTGGCCACAGGGCGGGCATAGGCGAAGATAAACAGACTGATGCTAAGGAACAGCAATGAAAACACAAAAATATGACGAAATGGTGATTGACGGGTAAGGCCACTCATTCGGGCTGGCATGAAGCACCTTCTTTCGGAATATAGAGCTGCGGCGATTTTCATCACACTGCAACACGGCTCTGATACAGAGGGGCCGTTTACCGTATGGAAAACAACCCGGCTGACGTGATTCAGTTTGACGTTTAAGGGACGCGAATCTGGATATTTCGGGTCAGATGGTTGTTATCATTCACATTGCCGATGGCAATCATAAGCTCAGCCGGATAGGTGCCCGATGGTGTAGTGACCGGCACATCCGCCCAGAGCTGCCCATTCTCGATCCAGAAGCCAACCGCAATGGCATCCGGATCCATGGTTACCCATGCATCGGTTGCCCCTTGCAAATCCGGTGTGAGAGGAATGAACCCTTCGCGTTTGCCCTCCGGGGTGACGGTAGCCACCTCAATCGTACCAGGGCCCGTGACGTTTCCGCCTCCCATAATCAGTGGCAGGAAAATAGCACCGGGCGCTTTAGAGGGTAAGGCGGAAACGTTCAGATTAACGTTCGTTTGATCCTCCGGTGCTTCCACTGCGGTCAGACTGGCCTGCCACTGGCCGGATTCGGGGGATGCGATGGTGTAAATTTCATAGGTGCGCTCTTTGGCGTGGTAGATGGCCGGATCGGTAGTCGATGCGTCAATCACCTGTCCCTTCGGCGTTGTGAGCGACAAATTAACATCGCCATCTATCCAGTTGGAAAAGAAGGTGGCTGAGGGACGGTTCCCATCCAGCTCCACCGGTACCGCCTGCTGTTCGCCCTGGCTGAGGGTTAGCGAGGTCTCCTGAATCTTCTCCGCACCAGTGGCTCGGCTGGAGATACGCCGGTAGGTGCCGATCAACTCATCGGCATTATCGGCTGAAAAATGGAGTCCCCCCGTCGCTGCGGCGATGCTGATAAGAAACTCGACAAAATCCCCGGTGATGGTACTCTGGGATTCGGCCTCTCTGTTGGCCGCTGTGACCTGCTGTGCCGCAACGGCGCTACCACCGCCCAGTGAAACGGTGTAAAGGGGCCAGCCCTTGTCCTGAAACTGAAGGTGGCTTTGTGGATTGTATTCACCATCCGTGTGTTCGCCATCGGTTAGTAAAACGGCTACTTTGCGATTAGCCGTCCCGCCACCGAATGATTGCGAAGGCCCGATATCGACGGTACCACCCAACAATAGAAATCCGGTGTCAAGCGCATCGTTAATATCCGTACCGCCCGCAGAACCCACCCGGTCAATGGCTGCTTTCAGTAGTTTCCGATCTTCAGCGGACTGAATGATCCGGAAATCTGCCAGAACGCGTGCGCCTGAGCTAAATGCGACAACGGCCAGCCTGTCTTCATTCTGGGCCGCATCCACATAACCTTTGGCAGCGTCGATTCGCCGGTCTAAGGGGTCATTCGTGTCCATACTGCCGGATGCGTCAATAATCAGGACGGTATCTACACCTTCGTTGCTCTGAATCCGATGGTTTCTGTCGATTCCTGGAACATAGCCGCTCCAGTTATAATTGACCGCGTCATTCACCTTGGCCGGCAGTTGGGGATAGCTGTCCAGTTCATCCCCGGCAAAATTCCGTACCTGATAATGGTTATTGATGTCTTTTGCCGTGATAGCAATGGTAAGCGCTCCATCAATGGCACAGTCATTAGCAGAAGACGGATCGATGGTACCTGTCCAGAAAGTCTGTGATGGGTCTACATCCCCTGTTACTTCACAGGATCCGCCGCGCCCATCGGTTAGTGAGACTGCTACCTCCTGAACTTTCTCCGGCTCTCCAACGGTCGGACCGAATTCTACTTTGATTTCAACGTTGCCACTGTTTTTACTGATCAGCCCTGACGTGTTGCAATCTGCTACCAGCTCCCGGTTTACAATCCGGGGTGGATTCGTTTCGGTTGGCTTTCCATCCTGCCAGTGGGCTTTATACAGGCACCGCCCTGCCTGAGTAACAGTCACCTGATGGACGTAGGGGGGATGATTCACGATGTCGTAGTAATGCTGGTAGAGTCCGGCAATGTGTTCAACGGCCAGAGGGAGTAAGTTAGAGGCGTAAAGCTCTCCCAAATGTTGAAGGTTCGTATTGGGCGTTCCTTGAAATTCAGATGGAATAGCGCTGATAATATCTTCTACGTAGTAGTGGTTTGCTGGACCATACCCTGTCTCTTGTATGGTTTCCCAAAACTGTATATCGCTTTGATAAGTACTGTATGTTCCGTCATAAGTTCCTAATAAAGCATTATTGGAATAGTTGAATAGAAACCATTCCGGACGCACAGCATTTACATACTGTACGTTGAACATCTTTGCAAAACTGGTGCTCTTATCTATAGGGTTAAGGTTATCCTGAAATAGTTCACCTCCATTAAAAGAGCTAAGATTGTATGAAATCTTCGCTAGCTCCGTAAGGTATTCTTCCATCACCTGATAACTGGCTGGTGATAGCGTATCTGTGTCAATGGCTAACTGTAATGCCTGCCTAAAACCATCCCAGTTTTCAGCCACCCATCGTTCGTAGCGTGCTTCTGGATCCAAACCATCAATAGGAGGATGGGGTTCCAGATGCGTATGCTCCGGCTGGGCCATGTCTCCAACTAAATGGGCCACATGGCCCAACCTCCAATAGGCATCTTCTTTCGCCGCTGATGTGTAATCATAATTTTCAATGGCTCCGGTCCAGGTACGATCTCCCTTTGTTGTCTCTGAGTCGCCGGCACTACTGCGTGCCCATGTAACCGCATCAGGGCAACGTGTAGAACCAATTGGAGGTAGAAGGCCATTTTGCAGGCCTTTGGGCGTATAGGGATGATAAAAGTGCCGCATAAATCTGCCATCATCGCATTCTGTGGGGATAGTGAAATATTGCTGATCTTCATCTATACCACCCTGTTTGAGTTTATCTACATAGTCCCCTTGATAAAGCTCCATATAGCGGCCAGCATCATCTTTTTTCTTTACGAGTGTTGTACCCAGTTCATTAAGCTCTCTATGGGTGGGAGTGGGTTCAAAATAATCCGTATCGCCCTGTGCAGGCTTATCTGGATATATGAGTAAGATAACAAGCATTACAATTAGAAGTATGCAAACAAACAGATTGTTTCGATGAATAACAGATAGGGTTTTCATGGTTCCCTCCTTCAAAAATGAAATAGAAGCCGGCTACCATTCCGGTTTCACGAAACCAAAAAATATAAAAAGTACAGTGGTGCCGTTGCTCAAATATTGTCACAGAATGGTCTGGAGCATTTAATAGCTTTGCATGATGCAATTGAAACGAAGTATGCAATGCTAGAGGGGGATTCGATCTGTACTAGCGGACCTGTTTAGATAATGATGGCTTATATTCCGGTGCGAGTTCACATTGCACCGTTTTATAAATCTCATACCTGTAATAAACTGTCCGAATGGTAAACTCTCCGATCTTCCATAGCTTCGATGTCATATGCATGGGGTAGGTTTTCATTCTGCACATCTCACTTTCCAGCCGGAAGCTTACAGCCTTGCTTAAAGGGTTATTGATGATGGTATGTCCAAAAAGATGAAAACGGCCTGTATGATCCGTGTTTCCCCGATGTGTTTCATGCCCCCATTTATCAAGAAAAATCAGCGTTGCTCCTGGCACGCCACAGCGTCCTCCCAATTCTTTCATCGGCGTAAAATGCTTCGGGTCACATGCAATGTTCAGGCTTAGATTGAAAAAATCCGGTTGTCTTTCTGCCCCATAAATCAATGTATAGAAAAGCACAGGTGCTATCGGCTCAATGACAAAGATACAAAATACGCTGACACCGATAAACATCGATATGATTGACACCGGCAGTACGAACAAAAGCTTCACAAGCTTTTCCAGAGTGTAAAATGAGCCAGGTTAACACAAGAGGGATGTCCTCACCACCGGAAAAGCAACCCGAATGATCTGAAGTTCCGTTTGTGATGTGCACTGGCAACTCCCATTCATGTGCTTCAAAATAACGCGTCATGAAAACGCAATATTGCTGTGCTAGTGTGAATCCATGCCGGATAATATGGACCAAATTGTTGTGCTGTCTCCCCGTCATAAAATTGCAAACTTATCGTGCTATTGTAATGAATGTCCGATAGCACCGAACAGATTGTCAGGCTTGCAGAAGAATGGGGTGCCAATACCGATAAGCTCTTTGGCTCAAGTCTTAAAGAGCAACAGCAAGCGGCAGTAAGTTCGGGTATCCATCGGTGGGCCAAACAATCTGCCAATCAGATCGGTGTACTGACCAATGGTTGTAGAAAGGCTGTAACGCCAGGTGATCAGTTCCTCATCTCTATTAGCAGTGAAGTTGCAGCAGCACTGGAGGTTGAACCGTTTGAGCAGATCTGGATCGATACCCGTCCTGTCGCGCCACGCATATTTGTTGATTATGAGCAATGGAGTCTGATAGTCACAGAGTCCGCCCTCAATATTCTGAATCGCAATGATCTACGGGCTATCCTGGGACATGAATTGCACCATTTCCGGCAACCCGTAGATCATACGATGATGGAAAAGTTCACTGCGACGGTTTCTGGCTGTATCACCAGATGGCTGGCACAGGGAGGGTTCCCGATGGGTCAACAACTCAAAGACCAGTTTGACAGCTATCTGGAACAGCGTGCTGAAATTGCCAAAGAACGAGAATTTGAAGCTGATTTGGTAGGAGCGCACATGACATCACCGGATGTGATGGCTGTGGCTCTCATCAAGATCCTTCTGGATGATGATTTATCTGATTACCACCACTTAACCATAATGCGACTGGCTGAGTTAGCTAGCCAGAGCTATGATGCGTTAAAGGCCCATGCAACCCCTTCTGAAATTTTTAGCCATGGAACGTATTCCTTTGTAGAACGAATTGCTAATCTTGGTTCATCCTCTATGTCACGATGACCTCATGACCAGGGTGCATTGTCTATGCACCACTGAATAGCATCTTCTCTTGACGGATGAATCGTGATCCATGGATCCTGGAAACTCTGAAGTTCCTTATATCCTTCATATGTCAAGCTGGTATCTCCGATTACCATCAAAGTGCGAAATGCCCTCTCGAAAAAATCGCCCGGGGACTGAACTGGCCCATCAAAAATTCGGTTCAGATTGCCCTCAATAAAATCTGAAGCAACATCGTCGACAACAATGGCAATACGGTACTGTTCATCACTGCGAGGAAAGCTTATCAGAGGCTGATCCAGTTGGCCGTACAGAAAAGCCAGACTGCTAATGTGGCGCAGGGTATAGTCAAAATCCAGTACAGCTTTGAAGGTTGACTTATTTGCATAGGCCCGTTGCGCACCAATGTTCAGCCGTTGTGCAAGATCATCGGAATCAAATAATCTTGGTAAATTCATAATCACAATTTCACTATCATTATGTTTCAGTATTTCCTGTTTGATAGCCATAGGTCTTGTCCCTTTCATTTAGTTGAACAAAAACATGCTTACTTACCCAATCAAGCCGTCATCGTGGCCGCCATCCAGCGTCTCTGCCCTGTGCATGGTATACTGGATAATGGACAGAAATTCGGTCGTTCCTGCATGACGCACCGCTTTTTCAAGAAAGGTTCTGAAGAAATTTGTTTCATGCTCACCGGGCCGGGCAGGTGACAGGCTTGCTTCCTTTTCGATCTCCTGCTGCGTGTAAAAAGCGGCCAGCGCACAGCAATGCTGCCACTTCAGATCCGGATATTTGCGCTGAAAATTTAGTGCGCGGCTGCTGAACCGCATGATGCTGGACACATTGCATTCCTTCTCGGGCTGTTGAAGGGTGTCAACCCTCATCGGGTGACTTGTATGGTCTGATTCTACCCGGGGGCGGGCCAGCTGTCAGGACCAGTTTTGGCCCTTTCAGGAAATGAAGAATAACTATGAACTTTTGCGATACCCTTAAGAAATTTTTTGACCGATCTAATCTTACCGAAAGTAGAGTTGTGAAGCTCTCCGAGGTGCCACGTGGCACCTTCCGGAAATGGATGGAAGGTACCAGTAAACAGGTCCGGCAATGGCACGGTCTGATACGGGTTGCAGATGTGTTGGGATGCAATGCTGAGGAAACACTGGAATTGCTGACATCGGCAGGCCTTGCGGTTGATGATCTGAATACTTTGTGGGCAGATACTCCGGAAAATTTACGGCCTGTGATTAGCCAGATTCTTGCTAGAGAATCTGGAACCATACATGCCCCGTTTCAGCCTCCACAGAATTTGCCTTATTTTGTGGGAAGAGAGAGAGAACTGGGAGAGGTGCAGCGCATTCTGCTGGATGCGCGTTACCGACGGTGCGCACTGACGGGTATGGGTGGTATCGGCAAAACCACACTGGCCATCCATCTTGCGCATGACTTACGCGATCTGTTCCCGGATGGTGTGTTGTGGGCATCGCTCGATAACAGCCACCCCATGCATATCCTGAGCAGTTTCGCCGCTGCCTATGATCACACTGTCAGCCATGCCGCCGATCTGGGAAGTCGCAGTCAGGCGGTGCGCGGCCTGCTGGCTGATAAACAGGGACTAATGATCCTTGATAATGCAGAACGCAGCACTGATTTGGAGCCGCTACTGCCTGCCACCGATTCCTGGGCCGTGCTGGTCACTTCACGCCGCCGCGATCTCGGTATTATTCAGCGGCAATTTACCATGATGGATATCAAATCATTTGAGGCGAAAGAATCTCTCACGCTTTTCGCTCGGCGTGTGGCAGAACCCACCAACCGGACGGATGCACCGCTCTTTGACGCGATTGCGGCGCTGCTTGGCCATCATCCGTTATCGCTGGATATTATAGCGAGCCATCTGTCTGTGGGCGCTGTGCAGGACATCAGTGGTTATCTACGTCAGTTGCAGGAGGAAAAAGCCCGTTTTGATGTGCTGCATAATGAGGAATGGAATGTGCGTGCTTCCCTGCAGATCAGCTATGACGCACTTTCATCGGAGTATCAGTCGCTGTTTGCGGCGCTCAGTGTATTTCATGGCAGCTTCTCTCTGGAAGCCGTGGGATTTATCACCGAGCGGCCGGTTAGTGAGGTCGAAGCGGCGCTGCATCACCTGCACCAGCGCTCACTGATACAGCCGGTCAGTGACCTCTACACGCGTTACCGATTGCATCCGGTTTTGCGAGTGCTGGCAGGCGGGTATCTTGACGATCCGATGGTGAAGCGGCGCATGGTGCTCTATTACCGGGACTATACCAGAGAGTATCAACAGGATTTCGAGCGACTCGATGTGGAGGTCGAAAATATCGAGGGCGCATTGGAGGAAGCGCCTCAGGTGGGAATGACACAATCCTATTTGCAAATGGCACGATTTTATTACCCTTTTCTTCGGGTCCGTGGTCTCTATAGTGCAGCGGAGATGTATCTTGAAAAAGCGGTTTCTATCGCCAGGGAGCAGGACGACCGACCTGCCCTGATGGATGTGCTGTACAGCCTTGGTGAATTGTACGAGGCGATCATCTCCCGTGAGAAAGCAGCCTCGATATTGCATGAGGGGCTGACGCTGGCAACCCGATATGGCGATGAGTCGCGGCGCAGTACATTCCTGCTGGCGCTGGGTACCCTGGAGGGCCGACGCAATCAATTTGAGCAGGCTGAGATTTATTTCCAGGAAGGCGCATCGACAGCGCGCCGCAGTAGCAATCTGCTTGTACTGGGCCAGCTACTGCAACGGCTTAGTTCCTGTACGATTCAGACCGAACAGTATGAAGCAGCCGACCGCTATCTCGAGGAAGGTTTTGCCATTGCCGATCAAATTAATGATGACGACACCCTCACCCAGTTGCTGACCAATCGGGGAGAACTGGCCAATCGCCGCGGGCAGGACCGGCAGGCCCGAGCTGACTGGGAAGCAGCACTGGTACTTGCCAGGGAGAATCAGCACAATGAACGTATTTGTAATCTGGTCAGTAATCTTGCTTCACTGGAAATCCGACTGGGGCGGCACGAACAGGCCCGCCCGTACCTTCAGGAGGCCTCCAGGCTTGTCGAGTCACTGGGACATCCCTGGCACCGAATCAGCCTGAAGATTTACTGGGGCGACTGGTACATGGCTATGGAGCGCACGGATGAGGCCGAAACGGCGTTTAATCAGGCCGCAACACTTAATGAAGGTGAATTTCACGATTTGCAGGCAGAAATCCTCTATGGACTTGCGCGCGTCGCTGAGGTGCGGGGAAACCTCCAACAGGCACAACGACTGGCTTCAGATAGTCAGGCGCTGTCCGAATCTATTTCATATCACCTGCCCACGCTTGAGGCTTTCCAAAAGCGACTGGAACGCAGGAGAAGCAACCGGTAATAAGCTAATGGTTTCGGGCCAAAAATGGCCCAGGAAACAGGCGCAAAGAGCGATATACTATCCCTATTCGCAGACATATAAGAATGGCAGGATGGTTTAAGAAAAACCTGCCTTTCACGATGTCATCGAACGGATGCGCTCCGGAAGTAGCAACAGACAGGCCAACAGGCACTCATCTTTTATTTGGCTAACGGTTTCAATCCTGACTGAAGCGTGTCGCCACAGCCGTTGCTAACGGAACGTCCGTTTGAAGCGAAGCTGCAATCTCACTCGTCTTTTTAACAATGTATATCGGATGGAAGGAGATATTCCATGCGCCATTATGTATTTGGCACGATCCTGCTCATTTTTCTGTTTATCGGTGTGATGACGACGGTACAGGCTCAGGATGATACAAACATCTACCTGCCGCTGATCGTTCAACAGGTCCGGTCGGATATCGGCAATGATCCGGTTACTGAAACACCGGCTACGACGACCCCAACACGCCCGTCAGACCCATCAGCAACTGCAACCACTGTCGCCAGTCCGACAAGCCGTATTGAGGCAACCGCCACGGCTACTACTAAGGCCGTCACACCAACAGCATCGTCCACTTCTCTGCCACCGGTACAGACCGAGACGCCGACACCAACCATGACTCCGGAAGCGACGGACGAACCTATTCCGCCCAATCGCTATATCGTGCTTCTCGCTCAGGACACGTCCGGAACGACCGTCCAGACGGTGATTGATTCGTTGGTCACACCATCGGGTGGAGAAGTTCTTGAGGTTTATGACTCCGTAAACGGATTTTCTGCCCTGTTGACCAGTGAAGCGCTGGATGCGCTGCAGGATTCACCATCTATTGACTCGGTGCAGCCGGATCGCCGTGCCTATGTCGATCCCCGTGAGGAAGAGCCGCAAATCCAGGCAAGCGGCCTGCCCTTGCTCACCTGGGGCATTGACCGCATCGATCAGCGCGACCTGCCACTGGATGGTACCTACGCTTATTCAATGACCGGAGAAGGGGTGCATGTTTATGTCATCGATACGGGTATCAGACCATCGCACACTGAATTTTCGGGTCGTGTCGGCGAAGGGTACGGTGCTGTCGGTGATTCAGGAGGAGTAGAGGATTGTAACGGCCATGGTACGCATGTGTCCGGCATTATTGCCGGCACCGAATATGGTGTGGCCAAACAGGCGATCATCCATCCGGTCCGGGTTCTGGGCTGTAGTGGCAGCGGCCCTGAGACCGACATTATCAACGCTATTAACTGGGTCAATCAACACCATATTAAACCCGCAGTTGTCAATATGAGCCTCGGCACTTCACCGGGTGAGTCTGCTGTCGACAATGCGATCAGCCGCTCGATTCAGCAATATGGCATTACCTATGTCATTGCTGCCGGTAACTCTAACGATAACGCCTGTGATTACCCTTATGCACGCATTCCCGAAGCGATTACGGTGGGTGCTACGGATTGGCAGGATATCAAAGCTGATTATTCAAGCCATGGTGCCTGCCTTGATCTCTTTGCGCCGGGAAGCGATATTCTGTCAGCGTGGCACTATGGCGATAGCTGGGCTATCCCCCTCAGTGGCACCTCAATGGCTGCTCCCCATGTGACAGGCGTTGTGGCTCTGTATCTCGAACAGTTCCCCGATGCTTCACCCGCCGAAGTTGCGGAGGCGATTGTCTCTTCTTCGACCGTGGACCGGCTCACCGATACCAGAGATGGTTCACCGAACCGGCTGCTCTACTCTGATCTGGCACCAGCCCCTACGTTGCGATATGGTGTCCTGCAAACCACGGGCACCCTGATCGTCAAAGAGGGTGATCTTGACGACCCATCAGATTCACTTACGGAAGAAAATGTCAAAGCTTTTCAGCTGGCGGGAAACCGCATTGCCACCCTCTCTGACAGCGATGTGTTGCATATCAAAGAAGGTAGCCTGCTCTCAGACTGGACATTAGTGGCAAACAATGTCAGTGCCTTTCAACTGGAGGGCGACCGTATTGCCGTCAAGAATCCTGCCGGGGATCTCTCTGTCAAGGAAGGAAGCATTTCCGCCAACTGGACATTGGTGGCGGATAACGTCAGTGCTTTCCAGTTAGAAGGCAACCGTATTGGTGTGATGGATGCCAACGGGTCATTCTTTGTCAAGGAGGGTGGAATTGCCGCTGACTGGACGCTGGTGGCGGTAGATGTGAGCGCTTTCCAGTTGGAAGGAGATCGTATCGGTATAGTGGAGACCAACGGGGCATTTTCTGTCAAAGAGGGAAGTGTCTCCGCGGAGTGGACATTAGTGGCAAACAATGTCAGTGCCTTTCAGCTGGACGCAGATCGTATCGCCGTTACCAATCACCTTGATACGCTTTTCGTCCGTGAGGGCGAGGTGTCATCCGAATGGATGTTACAGGTTCCGGATGTCACGAGCTTCCAGATCAAGGGGATGCGTATTGCGTTCATCGACACTGCGGATCGATTGTTTATCTATGAGGGTGCGGTACCTGCAGAAGCGGTGCTGCTGGCAGAACCTGTTAAAAAATTCCAGCTGGAGGGTACGTATATCGGGGTTGTGGATACCGCTAATAGCCTCTACGCCAAATATGGTGACATCCGTGCCGACTGGATCACACTGGAATCCGATGTAGAGGATTTCCAGTTCCATATCGCATCCCGGTAAGCAACAGGGTTATTAGGAAAATACAGGGGAACAGTCACCTGTTCCCCTGTATTTAGAGGCTGGCTTCTCCTAGAAGAAGCCCAGCCCTCCGCCAAAAATGACCAGGGCAAGGGTCATAAAGACCCATTCCACTGGCCCATCCCCGCGGATGACCGCCTCAGGATCAGACATCCCAAAATTCTGACGCTTGTCGAACTTCCGGCCCATAATTCACCTCCAGGTTAAAAGGGCTTTCACGATGGATGTGTAACGTGCTCAAGATTTCTTGCGAAGTTCGCGAGGAATCTAAAAAGCAGTAGGTTACCCATTCACCCTAGCGGATATTCTTTACCCTTTTATGACCAGAGAGGCGGTGCTACCGATGATTCTGGCCTTCCCGGTGCGGTGGCTGTGGTGTTTATCGGTTTCTCCGTTGCGACCGGCTCACTTGCCGGAGAACTGGCACCATTTCCCACCGCATCATCCTCTCGTTGTCAGAGTAAGACCGGTCGGATGTTTCCCTTGCCATCCGCTGTTGTGCCTACCCTTCTTTTCACCTGCAAGCTTTCTGCTGCAGCCCGTCAGCACACAATTGTTGCGAAATCCTATCTGCCAGCAGTGGCACTCTCCGTGCTTGCTGCTGTGGCCTGCTCCCCCCCTTGCCGTGTTTTCTGCCTCTCGTTCCTGGCCGGGTGCGCCCTGCCTGTCCATTTCCGGCCCGCGCAACCGTGTTGTCATGGACAGGTAGGGCTATGGCCCCCGGCTTCACGTCTCTCGTCAGAAACACTTACGAGGAGAGACAGATGACCCACAGCACTACCACCACTGCCAACGATAGCCCCAGTATCTACATTGCCTGCCTGGCCGCCTACAATAACGGCAAGCTGCACGGCGCATGGATCGACGCCACGGAGGACCCGGATGCCATCAGAGAATCCATTCAGACCATGCTGGCCGCTTCACCGGAACCGGATGCCGAGGAGTGGGCACTGCATGATCACGAAGGCTTTTACGGTCTCCACCTGTCGGAATGGGAAAGCATCGACGATCTTCACGCCTACGCCACCGTCATTGCCGACCACGGCAAGCTGGGCGCTCTGGTGCTGGAGTATATTGACTATAACCCAGACGAAGCCGAATTCATGCTGGAAGAGTGCTATGCCGGCTGTTACTCCAGTCTGGATGATTTCGCTCAGGAGTTGCTTGAAGAAACAACCAAAATCCCCCAAAACCTGGCCTACTATATCGACTATGAGCGCATGGGTCGTGACATGGCAATGAATGGCGATGTTACCACCTTTGAAACCGCCCATGATGAGGTGCATATCTTCTGGCAGCGCTAAAAACACAGCGCCTCCCGGATAACGGGAGGCGCTTTTTGCGGCTTGCGGCATGACCTATTATTCCTATGATGGCGCAACCCTCCATGCTGAACCTATGGCCCGCATTATCTTTGAAATCAATGGCAGCGACCGGCTGGTACTGCCTCTTGACACGGAACGCACCGAGGCGGAGCTGATCCGGTTAGCCGAGCAGGAGGCAGCGCGTCATCAGGTTGCACTGGCCGATGTCAATATCCGCTTTGCGCTGGATGAGGCCCGCACTCCACTTTCGGATCAGCGCATCCCCTAAATTCACTTAACCCTAACGTCCTTCCTATCACCACCCAGAGTTGCTACAACGGACGCGTTTTCGTGAGCTTCCGCTCTAAAGAGGCGTTCCTCTTTTACGCATGAAACGGCCAACCGTTTCTATGGAACCCTCCGGGCCATGAGGCTTACGAAACCATTTTCATCGTCGCTTCACTGTACCCGAAAGGACATGTGCCCTATGAGCGATAAAGCGAAGCTGATCGCCCAGCACAATGATTTGTTCCGCACCAGTTGCGGCCTGCCACTTTCACGGCAGGCGCGCGCCATTCCCGGCCAGCTCATGATGACAGCCGGCATCGCCGCCCTACCGGGCGAGGTGCAGGCGGATCTGGTCTTAGCTGTCATGGCTTTCGATGACTTCACCGAAGACAATGATCCCCACGGGGAACATGACTTCGGCGTCATCCACCATGACATTGCCGGTCGAGTGTTCTGGAAAATAGATCTGTTCGATAATGAACTGGAATTCTATACCCCAGACCCCACCGACCCAGACCAGACGGTCCGAGTGTTAACCATCATGCTGGCCGAGGAATACTGACAGAAAGGCCGCCCCATCCGGATGAGGCGGCCTTTCTTCGTGGAAATGCTTCTGTGAATAGTGTGTGTCAGTGCGATATGATTCAAATGTCAGTAAGTGATCTGAACGCTTGTGATACCCTAACGTCCTGGCAGCTCTACAGTCTCTGCGAGCCTCTACCCCATAGATCAACAAAAGGCCGTCCCAACTGGGCGGCCTTTTTATTTTTGTTCCACTCTAAAGCAAATCATAAGATGGCAAAATGCTGAGAGTGCAGTATAATCCTTTTATGGGAAAACTCATTGCATTCGGTTGGTACGGGGGAAAATTCAGTCATCTGAACTGGTTATTGCCTCTGTTGCCACAAACACAGCATTTCTGCGAACCGTTTGGCGGTTCCGCAGCCGTCATCATCAACAGAGAACCGTCGCCAGTCGAAACCTATAACGATCTGGATGGCGGCGTGGTCAACTTCTTCCGGGTATTGCGCGAGCAGAAAGAGGCACTGGTCGAGGCTATCGGCCTGACACCTTTTTCTAAGGAAGAGTACGAACTATCGCTGAATTACTCCGATCCCACGGTCAGTGAGCTGGAGCGGGCGCGCCGGTTTTATGTCTGTGCCAGACAGACCCGAACCGGGCTAGCGCAAAAAGGCAGCAAGGGACGCTGGGCCCATTGTTTGCTTACCAGCCGTGCCGGAATGGCTGGCGCTGTTTCGCGCTGGCTGGGCAGTGTGGAAGATCTACCGGAAATTGCACAGCGGCTCTTGCGGGTGCAGATTGAACATGCGCCCGCCATTGAAGTCATCAAACGGTTTGACAGCCCGGAAACACTATTTTATTGCGATCCACCCTATCCGCACAGCTCACGGGGTGATAGCAATGCTTATGCCCATGAAATGACGGATGATCAGCATCGCGAGCTTGCCGATGTACTGCATCACGTTCAGGGTAGAGTGGCACTGTCCAGTTACCATTGCGATCTAATGAACGAGCTCTATCATGACTGGAATTATGTCGAAGCTCCCGCAAAAAAGATTCATTCGACAAAAGATCATCGGGTAGAAGTGCTATGGGCCAATTATGATTTAGGAGAAACGAGTTCATGGCAGGAGGAACCCCCGAAAGCATCCTCAATGATGCTTTTCAGCGAGCAGGAAATGCAAGCGATCCGCTAGTGCAGGATGCGGTTACGGCGGAAAAAATTGCAGCGATTGCTACTAACATCAGTAATCGCGCCCTAGTGCGGTTGTTACTCGCCGCTTCGCTTGCAAAAGTCCATCGCCCGGAAATTGACATTCGGAAGCCTTATACCGAAATCGGCGCGCATGATGCTTACTCTGGCCGTTCGTATGATGAACAGTATATTGCCAATTTTGTTGAACGGCACGATTTGCCCTGTAACCCCACAACTGCTTTTCTCACTCCCGCCTTACGCAATATCGATACTATCCTGTCCAGAGATCTGGAGATTGTAGGCCGCCCCAGAGACCTTTATAAAAAGGCGCTGGAAGTTCTTCATGAGGTATATGAAGGCAAGGTCAGTGCCGAAGACGTACTCGCAGAAACAATACGAGATCTTCTCATGTTTAAGGCTGCCAAAAGTGAAGCGCTTTCTTCGCTAATGCAACGTTTACAAGGCGCACGCGATGTTCCGCCCTTATCCTCCGACGGCATCGTCACGTTGATAGATCAGCATCTGAAGTCCCCTCATGCAAGCCGTCTGCCAGTCTTGGTTGTAGCGGCAGCCTATGCGTCTGCCGGTGAGTTTTTGCAGGAGAAACATCTTCCTTTGCAATCTCACAATGCCGCCGATCTTCAGACTGGGGCACTGGGCGATGTTGAAATAACGCTGACAAATGAAGATGCCGTGGTTACCAGTTACGAGATGAAAATGAAACGGGTAACGAAACTGGACATTGACTATGCGTTGCGAAAAATTGAACGCAGCAGTCACCAGATCGATAATTACATCTTTATCACGACAGATGTAATTTCGGATGAGGTCAGTGACTACGCCCGCAGCATTTACGATCAGACGGGTGTAGAAGTCGTGGTACTCGATTGTCTGTCTTTCTTAAGGCACTTCCTGCACCTGTTTCATCGGCTGCGTATGCAGTTTCTAGACGAATATCAACGCCTGTTAGTGGCCGAACCGGAGAGTGCTGTCAGGCAGGAACTCAAACAGGTATTTCTGGCTCTTCGTCTGGCGGCTGAAAGTGGTGAATAATGGTCAGCTTGTCAAAAAGTGTGTTTTTGCATAGATATTCGAAAGTCGGCTTCAGGAGGATCTTAGGTCTGATCTCCCCTGCATAACAAGGCCAATACAGCAGAACGCCAGAGTTGGCTTTTTGACCAGGTCGGTTTTGGTTGGGCTTAGTGCGCTAACGGGTATAATCATATTCAAGGTCACGCTGTTTGTGTGGGTGTGTGTTGGGTTCAATTGGTTTTAGTTGAGGCTGCCCCTAGCGTTAGCTGATATCCGGTTTATTCCTTAGTGCACCTTTTCGAGGGGATATGCAAAAACACCCAAGTTCTACGTCATATGACCGATTGTTTTTACGCAAAATCGCCGATTGTCTTATAATAGTGTACACGATACAATCAATTCACGAACCTAACACCTGAGTAAGGTTTGTGTAGGCGGAGTAATAAAAGAGGGAATAAAAAAGGGAGTGAATGTGGTTGGCACATTCACCCCCCTCCTATGAATTATTCACCTCCTTTATGTAGGAAAGCGGGCATATTAGAGTAATTCAAGTTTAGCTACTTGGAAATACACCAGATGATCCAGGCGAACAATTGGACGTTGGTGGCCTGAATTATCTTCTCTAATGTGTCCGCATCTACACTAAAGTAAAACTCTTTAGGTTGAATACGAATCTGCATAAAGAGATTCCCCCTTTCTTTAGGATTCCCCCAAAGTATACCATCTTCTTAAATTCGTTTCCTCCGATAAATTGCCGGTTTTTTTTCACGGAAATACTTTTTGCCAAGTCATACAAAACCCAAACGTCCCTTTGAGTTTTGTATAACCCCTGCTATACTACCCTCCATGACCGATTTTATCGCCTATTACCGGGTCTCCACCGACAAGCAGGGACGCAGCGGCCTTGGCCTCGATGCCCAGCGCCAGGCCGTGACCCATTTCGTTGCCGGGCGCGGTAGCATCATTGAGGAATTCACCGAAATTGAAAGCACGCGCCACCAGCGCCCGGAGCTGGTCAGCGCCCTCGATCTCTGCCGCAAGAAAAAAGCCACGCTGCTGATCGCCCGCCTGGACAGGCTGGCCCGCAACGTGGCGTTTATTTCCAATCTGATGGAAAGCCGGGTCGATTTTGTGGCGGTCGATATGCCGGAAGCCAACCGGTTGACCATTCACATCCTGGCGGCCGTAGCCGAACATGAGCGGGAGATGATCTCCCAGCGCACGAAAGCTGCCTTAGCCGCCGCCAAAGCACGCGGCACGAAGCTCGGCAATCCCAACCCCCTGCCCGCTTCCCGGCAAGCCATTACCCATCTCAAAGCACAGACCAAACAGTTTCACGCCACCGTCCGCCCCCTCGTCACGGCACTCCGCGCTCAGGGACACAGCCTCGCCGCCATCGCCGGCGAACTCAATCAGCGCCGAATCCCCACCGCCCGCGGCGGCGCATGGTATGCTTCAACTGTGCGGAATGTGTTGAATTGCGCTATGTAAAGTGCAATTCGATTTATAACTTGTTGATCTAAAAATATCACCTGGCGACAGTAGCTTATCAACATAGCAGTTATAAAAGGAACTATCTAATGATTGGAGATATAGCTGTAAATATATTAGCAAGCATTATCATTTTTGTCTGTGGTTATATATTTAAATCAATAATTGAATTATATAAATTGCGTCCATTGCATATGTTTTGGAAAAAATTTACAAAAGATAGTGAGCAAGTCTATTTGATATTTTCAACCACTCCTACTTTTAACAAAGATATAAAGGAATATCAAAAGAATACTGTTGCTATTGCGGCTGTTCTCGGAATGGCGGAATTAATAGGGATGTTTAAGACAAATTTTAAGCAAGTTCCAATAATACCATACCCTGAATCGGAATTTTCTTCTAGAAATGTTGGGCATAATCTAATCTGTATGGGAGGGCCTCCTACAAATCGCATATCTCACTTGATAAATGAAAAGCTTCACGAAATTGTCCATATGAAAGATAATCATCTGGCTATAAAAAACGGAGATTTATATAGTTCGGTGATAATTAATGACTCTATCAAAGAAGATTTTGGTTTTATACTCGTAACAAAGAACCCATTTAGTGCAAAGCATTATGTGTGTTGGTTTGCAGGAATATTTGCTTACGGGACACAAGCTGCAATTAAAGCCTGCACCTTGCGATATATTAGCGAAACATTCACACATATACGAAAGATCGATTCATTTCTTGTCATCGTCAAATGTTCTGTTGTAGATGACTTCGCTAGTGAACCAGAGATTGTTAAAGTTTATAATTTCTTAGAATTCTCAGATAAAGTAGACGAAGATATAGAAACCAGTGTCTAACCAACACAACTTTAATATACATCGGTACTCGTTTAAATGAATGACTGTAACGGCTTTGACTCATCGTAATTGACTATAATTTTTACGTATTTCATGCCCAGCTTTGGTAAAGCATGGATCGAATTATTCATCACTATATTACTATCATTATGATATACATTAGATATCCATCTGAAATATAAATGCTACACAATATATTCTCCTTACGCCGCCATCTCCATCGGCCTCACCTCACTCCGCTTGCGACAAAAAGCGATAAATGCCCCGTTGGCACTCTTGAATTCCGGACTGCCACCATCGAGCCAGAATTGCCGCCATCCCCTTCCAGCTAGACAAATCCAAAGGGAAAATCTTGCCAATCCATTGACAAACAACAATTTTTCTGGTAAATTATATTCCAGTACTATTGTCGATGCACCATGTTGTCTTATCACAGCATGGGTTTAGCCAGAATATCAGAGCTAATTAAAATCATGAGCCACTGAACCCAGTAGTACCTTAGGTGCGAATTTACGACCGACTACGCAACTCGGTCCCTTCGCGCCTGTGAAGCCTGGCACGCAAGGCTGACCGGATTGCCGGTTCGGCCTTTTTTATTTCCCAAAAAAGGCCGAAGCGAATTCGTCATCCTGGTACTCTCTAAGAAAGGTTCGGTGACCATGAAGCTTCATTTTCAACTGGGAGAATATACGACCAAGTTTGAGCTGCCTACCAAAATGCTGACATTCTGTTTTCAGCGGAATGGCAATCGTGTGACGGTAGAAATTGATGAGATGGTCTTAGCGGCCATCGGGACAGGACTGATCGGGTTCATCGGCTGGCTAGTTCACTAGCCGAAGTGAGGGGTGGATGTTCCAGACATCCGCCCCTTTTTCCTACAGACAAAGGTCGATTAACAGGCCTCTCAATTGCATAAGGTGTAATATTATTTGATATTTAAAAGATAACGATTGTATATCACTATGTTATCAATCATATATCGTAACGAAATATAATCGCTACACACCACCTTCCTCTCACGCCGCCATCCCCATCGGCCTCACCTCACTCCGCTTTCTGCAAAAAGCAATAAATGCCCCGTCTGCGCTTTTGAATTCCGGTTTGCCACTGTCAAGCCAGAATTTCCGCCACTCCCCTTCCAGATGGTAGACATCATGCCCAGGTGCCGCTTTGCGCGCCTTCGCGTAAGTCTCAGGCCGCAACAGCGGGAAATCCGGCCCGACCTCGTCACGTTCACCCACAGCAACCGTTTCCCGGCTGGCAAACGTCACCAGCTCACCCGCCAGCCGCACATGGTAATCGGGCAGATGGTCATGGCGCACCAGCTCTTTGATCATCTGCCGGAAGTCGCGTATGTGGCCGGTGGAGCCGCATTTCTTCTGCAAAGTAGCAATACCGATGGCCCATTCCCGCTGCTGGCCGCAATGTTTGCGCGCCAGCTCATACACCCGCCGCTCCAGCGGTTTACGCAACCGAAAATAATCCCGGCTGATGGTCAGCACCTCCTGCCCCAGCACGGCGTTGTACATCCAGTTGGAAAGCGT
>Ga0116151_10001122_pt1 | contig 24908 bp, 22 predicted proteins | sample AD_UKC117_MetaG_FD_89893 | JGI IMG/M metagenome (GOLD analysis project Ga0116151, IMG submission 89893) | Active sludge microbial communities of municipal wastewater-treating anaerobic digesters from Hong Kong - AD_UKC117_MetaG | ecosystem: Engineered > Bioreactor > Anaerobic > Digestate... | reverse complement strand
GACGAAGTGCCCGATCCGTGCCTTGGCCATCACCGGGATCGAGACGGCCGCGATGATGCCGTCGATCATGTCCGGGTCGCTCATCCGCGACACGCCGCCCTGGGCCCGGATGTCGGCCGGCACCCGCTCGAGTGCCATGACCGCGACGGCGCCGGCGTCCTCGGCGATCTTGGCCTGCTCGGGCGTGACGACGTCCATGATCACGCCGCCCTTGAGCATCTCGGCCATGCCGCGCTTGACCCGTGCGGTGCCGGTGGTGGGGGCCTGGTCGGTCATGCTCGGACTGCTCCTCATGGGGTATGCCGCGTGGTCGCCGCGACTGCCGGGGCCGCCGGTGGGCGGACGGCCGAGTCTACTGGCGCGCCGAGGGAGTCCCGGCCGGCGCGGCGAGGTCGCCGGCCAGCCGGCGCAGCTCGCCGACGTGGCCGGCGAGCGCCCGGCGCCCGCGGGTCGACAACCTCGCCCAGGTGCGAGGGCGGCCACTGCTGGCCTTCTGCTTCGTCGTCGTGACGTAACCCGCCTCCTCCAGGGTCTTCAGGTGCTTGGAGAGAACCGAGTCGGCGACCCCCAGCAGGTCGCGCAGGGTGCCGAACTCGACCTCGTCGACGGCGCCCAGGGAGCCGCAGATCTGCAGCCGCTTCGGCTCCAGCAGGAGGGTGTCGAGCCGGGGCGGCTGCAGCTGTCCGGGCTCGACGTCGACCGACCGGCTCACGTCGTGGCTCGCAGCCCGGCCCGGCACGCGGCGTCGTAGCGCGGACCCACCCACAGCACCAGGCCAGCCGACCCGACGGCCGCGAGCAGCGCACACCACCACGGCGCCCGGTCGAAGCGCACGGCATACGACAGGGCGAGCCCGGCGAGCAGGCCGACCAGCAGCACGGTCGCGTAGCCGCGGCCGCCCGGCACCGACCAGCCCGTGGTCCACAGGCCGGTGAGCCTGCGGTACTCCGTGACGAGCCAGGCCAGACCCGCGCAGTAGACCGCGAAGCCGACGATCCACCAGCGCGCCGACGCGGCGGTGCCGATGAAGACGAAGACCAGCCCGGCCAGCGCGGGGTGATACCACCTCGGGGTGACGAGCCGGTCGGCCAGCGCCCCGCGGCTCGCCGCGAGGGCGTCGAGTTGCTCACGAGCCGCCTGTGGGCTGGGCGAGATCGGCGGGTTGCTTTCCATAGCGGAAAACTATCATGAGTTTTCCGCTATGGAAAGTCACGACGCCGCCAAGGCCTCCTGCACGGAGGTCTCGACCCGGCCGAGCACCGGGTCGGGGCGGGTGACGACGTCGAAGACCGCCTTGACCCCGGCGAGCTTCTCGCGGGCCTCGCCCGCCGTCCAGGTGTCGCGCCACTGCTGGGCCGACCAGTCGCCGACGCCGTCGGCGTCGACCCCGACGGCCCCGCAGACAGCCAGGGCTCGCGGCAGGTGATAGGCCTGCGAGACGACCAAGGCTCGGGTGACCCCGAAGATCCGGGTGGCCCGCACGCACGAGTCATAGGTGTCGCGGCCGGCGAAGTCCCGGACGATCCGAGCCTCGGGTATGCCGTGCGCCACCAGCCAGTCGCGCATTGCGGTCGGCTCGTCGTAGTCGACGAAGCGGTTGTCGCCGGACACCAGCAGCACCCGCACCCGGCCGCTGTCGTAGAGCGCCTTGGCGACCTGCAACCGGCCTTCGAGAAAGGGCGATGGCCGCCCGTCGGGGGTGAGCCCGGCCCCGAGGACGAGCGCGACCGGGGCGCTGGGCGCGGCGTCCGCGGCATACACCCGGTCGGCCGATGCGCGCTCGACCCACACCCACGGTCCCCCGACCCCGACCACACCGAGCACGGTGCCGGCGACGAGCGCGCGAGCCGCCAAGCGCCGCCACGGGGAGCCGGCACCGTTGCGGGACAGCCGATCTCGCTCCGGCACGTCAGCCTCGCAGCGCCGTGGGCAGCTCGTCGTCGAACTCGACCGTGCCCGGCAGGATCGCGTGCCCCGCGAGCCGGAACAGATGGACAACCCGCTTGCGGCGCATCCGGCGCACGTCGGTGACCGCCTCGTTGTGGAAGCGGCGGGCCAGCTGGACCCGCTGCCCGGTCGCCTTGACCCGGGCGAGGACCGCGGCGGCCACGTCGTCGCCGTCGAGGGCGGCCATCGTCTCGGCGTCGAGGGTGAGGTCGAGCGACTCGGTGAGCGCCGACTCGATGCTCTCTCGGTCGTGGGTGAAGCGCTGCTGCTCGGTGTCGGTCTCGGCGGCGTCGCTGGCCGACAGCGACTCCGACGCGAGCGAGACGAGCATGAGCGAGCTGGCCGCGTCGAGCAGACCGCTGTTGGCCAGCTCGAGCACCGCCTCGGCCCGCCGGACCACCTGTCCGTCGAGCGCGGCGCGGGTGCCCTCGACGCGAGCATGCAAGCGGTCCAGCCGGGCCGCCGAGTAGGAGAGATACCAGCCGACGAGGACGAGCAGCAGCACGAGCAGCGCGACCCACTCGGCGCCGCTGACGCCGTCACGCCACCAGCTCATGGCCCGCTCCCCCCACGCCGCAGCCGCCCGAGCACGCCCTGGCGGCCGGCCTCACGGCTGGCCGCCGCGCCCTCGAGGACCGTCTCGTAGACCGCGGTGATGTCATCGGCGACGACCTCCCAGTCGAAGACCGCCGCGCGAGCCTGGCCGAGCGCTGCGGTCCGGCTGCGCAGCTCCGGGTCGCGCAGCAGGGCAACGAGCTGAGCCGCGAGGTCGTCGGGGCGCTCGTTGGCGAACAGCACCCCCGTCGACCCGGTCGGCCCCTCGAGCACCCGCCGGAAGGCCGGCAGGTCGGAGGCGAGCACCGTCGCCCCGGCGCTCATCGCCTCGATGAGGATGATCCCGAAGCTCTCGCCGCCGGTGTTCGGCGCGACGTAGACGTCGACGGAGCGCAGCAGCCGGGCCTTGTCGGCGTCGTCGACAGCTCCGAGGAACTCGCTGGCCGCGACTACCTCGGGGGCCATCCGCTCGCGCACCTCGTCGGGGTCGCCCGGCCCGGCGACGAGCAGCCGCGCCCCGGGCACCGCCTGCAGGACCGCCGGCATCGCGTCAGCGAGCACCGGCATGCCCTTGCGCGGCTCGAGCATCCGGCCGAGGAAGGCGATCGTCGGGCGATCCGGACTGCCCTGCCACTCCGGGCGGGGCAGCGCTGCAGCGAAGCGGTCGACATAGACCCCGTTGGGGATGACCACCGCGTCGCCGCCGAAGTGCGTCGTCACGGTCCGTCGGGCGTCCTCGGAGACGGCGATCCGGCCGAGGATCTTCTCCATGCTGGCCCGGAACAGCGGGTAGGACATCTGCATGGCCCGGGAGCGCAGGTTGGAGGTGTGGAAGGTCGCGACGATCGGGCACTCGGCCGCCCACAGGGCGAGCGCGCCGACGCTCGGGGTGATCGGCTCGTGGATGTGCACGAGGTCGAAGCGACCGCGGTCCAGCCACGCGGTGACCTTGGCATTGGTCATCAGCCCGAAGTTGAGCCGGGCCACCGAGCCGTTGTAGCGCACCGGCACCGCGCGCCCGGCCGGCACGAGGTAGTCCGGCAGGGCCGGGCTCGAGTCGTCGGCGGGGGCGAGCACGCTGACCTCGTGGCCGCGGGCCAGCAGGATCTCGGCGAGGTCGCGGACGTGGTACTGCACGCCCCCGGGAACGTCGAAGGAGTAGGGGCAGACGATGCCGATCCGCATCAGGAGCGCCCCGGGAGCCGGGCGGGGTCGAGGTCCTCGACGAAGACCCGCTGCAGCATGTGCCAGTCCTCGGTATGCCGCGTGATGGCCTCCTGCAGGTAGCTCACGCAGGCCTGGGTCATCGCCGCGACCCGGGTCGCGGTGTCGCCTTCGGGCACGGGGATCTGCTCGGAGAAGGTCACGACCACTCGCCAGCCGCCGTGGCTGCTCACCTCGGGAGCCGGCTCGTAGTGGACGGACGCGGCATACAGGGGCGCTCCGGTGAGCAGCGCCAAGAGGGCCGGCCCCTTGGCCACCCGCGCCGGCCGCCCGAAGAGCTCGACCTCGAGACCGTTCGCGGTGAGGTCACGGTCGGCGAGCAGCGCGACGAAGTCGCCACGTTCGACCGCGGCCCGCAGTCCGGTGAACGGGTTGCCTCCGCCGGTGAGCGGCAGGATGGTCATGCCCAGCCGCTGGCGGAAGTCGAGGAACTCGCGGAAGACCGCCTCGGGCTTCAACCGCTCGGCGACCGTCGTCACCGGCGCGAGGTTGCTGGTCGACCAGCCGGCGGCGAGATCCCAGTCGCCGAGGTGTGCGCAGCAGGCGACGATCCCCTGGCCGCGCGCGAGGTGGGCGCGCGGCTGCTCATCGTTGACCGCGCGGCAGGCCCGGCTGAGCTCGTCGGCGGAGACATCGGGGAGTCGGAAGGCATTGCAGAAGTAGCGCAGGTAGGAGCGCATGCCGGCGCGGACGAGATCGTCCAGCTCGCTCGGGCTGAGCTCGGGCCGGGCCCGGGCGTAGTTGGCCCGGAGCCGGTCGATGCCGCTGCCGCCGCGGCGCACCGAGAGGTCGGCGATGGTGTCGAACATCCGGTATGCCGCCCCGGCCGGCAGCTTGCGCACCGCCGCCCACCCGAGCCGGTAGCCGGTGACGGTGGCGAGGTCTCGGGCGGCGCCGAGCCGGCTCACGGAGCCGGCCTGCGCGCCGGCCGCCGGGACGGTCGCCGACGCCGGGTCGGCAGGGCCTGGTCGCGGACCGTGAGCATCCGCTGCACGACGGTGACCAGGCTGGCGACGGCAAGCAGCGCGAGCACGACGGTGAGCAGCCACATCGGCAGGCCGAGCCCGACCAGCCCGGTGGCCAGCAGCACGGCGAACAGCCGGTCGGCGCGCTCGGCGATGCCGACGTTGCACGTCATGCCCAGGCCCTCGGCCCGGGCCTTGGCATAGGAGACGACCATGCCGAGGATGAGGCAGCCCAGGGCGAGCCCGGCCAGCAGCAGGTCCTGGCCCGGCCCGGCGAAGTAGAGGACGAGCCCGCCGAAGATGGCCGCGTCGCCGACCCGGTCGAGGGTCGAGTCGAGGAAGGCGCCCCACACCCCTTGCCGGCCGGAGAGGCGGGCCATCACGCCGTCGACGTTGTCGCTGAAGATGAAGGCGACGATGACGAGCGTGCCGACGAGGAACTCGCCGCGGGGATAGAACGCGAGGGCCCCCACGCAGACGCCGACGGTGCCCACGACGGTGACGACGTCGGGGCTGATCCCGAGGCGCAGGAAGAGCCTCGCGATGGGCGTCATGACCTTGGTCCACGACGCGCGCAGGAGTCGGTTGAGCATCGCCGGTCAGCCTATCGGCGCGCGCGGGTGACCCTGGGCGCCACGCGGCATGGCGGCGGGGTCGGCTCCGGGCTCACCTCGGCCAGGCGGCGGAGAGCCGGGCCCGGACGTCCTCGAGCAGCAGCGGCAGGGCCTTGGTCTGGCCGATGATCGGCAGGAAGTTCGCGTCGCCGCCCCAGCGCGGGACGACATGCTGGTGCAGGTGGGCGGCAACCCCGGCCCCGGCGACCCGACCCTGGTTCATGCCGAGGTTGAAGCCCATCGGGCGCGAGGTGGCGGTGATCGTGCGGACCGCGGTCTTGGTGAGCTCGGTGAACTCGGCCGTCTCGTCGTCGGTGAGCTCGACGTAGTCGGCGACGTGCCGATACGGGCAGACGAGCAGGTGGCCCGGGTTGTAGGGGAAGAGGTTCATGACGACGAAGCAGAGCTCGCCGCGCGCGACGATGAGCCCATCGGCGTCGGTCTTGCCCGGCGCCGAGCAGAAGGGGCAGTCGGCACCGTCCTCGTCGGTCGGCTTCTCCCCCTCGATGTAGGCCATCCGGTGCGGGGTCCACAGGCGCTCGTAGCCGTCGGGCACCCGCGCGAAGGCACGTGGGTCCTCGACATCGCTCACGCCAGCGAGTGTATGCCGCGGCACCACTCCCCCGCCGAGTGGACCATCCCCCGCCGAGTGGACCATCGACTCCGGTCAGACCTGCGCCTTGGTCCGGATCGCCTCGACGATCTCGGCGATCGCCTCGTCGACCGGTATGCCGTTGCGCTGGCTGCCGTCGCGCATCCGGAAGGACACCGCGCCGGCAGCGCGGTCCTCCTCGCCGGCGATCAGCGTGTAGGGCACCTTGGACGTGCTCGCGTTGCGGATCTTCTTCGGGAAGCGGTCGTCCGACTCGTCGAGCTCCACCCGAACCCCTTGCGCGGCAAGGCGATCCAGCACACCCTGCAGGTAGGCGGCATACTCCTCGGCGACCGGCACGCCGAGCACCTGGACCGGCGACAGCCACACCGGGAAGGCGCCGGCGTAGTGCTCGGTGAGCACCCCGATGAAGCGCTCGATCGAGCCGAACTTCGCCGAGTGGATCATCACCGGCTGCTGGCGCGAGCCGTCGGCCGCCTGGTACTCCAGCCCGAAGCCCTTGGGCTGGTTGAAGTCGTACTGGATCGTCGAGAGCTGCCAGGTGCGTCCGATCGCGTCCTTGGCCTGCACCGACACCTTGGGGCCGTAGTAGGCGGCGCCGCCCGGGTCGGGGACGAGGTCCAGGCCGGACTCGACGCAGGCCTGCTCGAGCACGGCGGTGGCCTCGGCCCAGTCCTCGTCGGAGCCGACGAACTTGTCCGCATGCTTGTCGTCGCGGGTCGACAGCTCGAGGTAGAAGTCGCTGAGGCCGAAGTCCCGGAACAGCCCGAGACAGAAGCTCAGCAGGTGCTTGATCTCGTCGGGCGCCTGCTCCTTCGTGACGTAGGAGTGGCTGTCGTCCTGGGCGAAGCCGCGCACCCGCGTGAGACCGTGGATGACACCGGACTTCTCGTAGCGGTAGACGTGCCCGAACTCGAACAGCCGCATCGGCAGGTCGCGGTAGGAGCGCCCGCGCGACCGGTAGATGAGGTTGTGCATGGGGCAGTTCATCGCCTTGAGGTAGTAGTCCGAGCCCTCGAACTCCATCGGCGGGAACATCGTGTCCGCGTAGTAGGGCAGGTGCCCGGAGGTGTGGAAGAGGCCCTCCTTGGCGACGTGCGGCGTGCCGACGTAGAGGAAGCCCTCCTCGATGTGCCGCTGCCGGACGTAGTCCTCCATCTCCCGCTTGAGCACGCCGCCCTTGGGGTGGAAGACCGGCAGGCCGGAGCCGATCTCGTCGGGGAAGGAGAAGAGATCGAGCTCGACGCCGAGCTTGCGGTGGTCGCGCCGCTCGGCCTCGGCGAGCCGGTCGAGGTATGCCGTGAGGTCGGCCTTCGTCGGCCATGCCGTGCCGTAGACCCGCTGCAGCTGCTGGTTGCGCTGGTCGCCGCGCCAGTATGCCGCGCTGCTGCGCATCACCTTGTAGGCGTTGCCGAGCAGCTTCGTGCTCGGGATGTGCGGGCCACGGCACAGGTCGCCCCAGGCTCGGGTGCCGTCCTTGCGGACGTTGTCGTAGATCGTCAGCTGCGCCCCGCCGACCTCGACGCTCGCGCCCTCGGCTGAGCTGTCGAGGTCCTCCAGGTCAGCGCCCGAGCCGCCCTTGAGTCCGATGAGCTCGCACTTGAAGGGCTCGGCGGCCAGCTCGACGAGGGCGTCCGCGTCGGAGATCTCACGGCGCACGAAGGTCTGCCCCTCGTTGATGATCCGCTGCATGACCTTCTCGAGGCTCTTGAGGTCCTCGGGGGTGAAGGGCGTCTCGACCTGGAAGTCGTAGTAGAAGCCGTCCCGGATCGGCGGGCCGATGCCGAGCTTGGCGTCGGGGTTGACCTGCTGCACCGCCTGGGCGAGCACGTGGGCGCACGAGTGCCGCAGCACCTGCAGCCCGTCCGGCTCGTCGATGCGCACCGGCTCGACCGTGTCGCCGTCGGCGAGGATGTGGGCCAGGTCGCACAACTGACCGTTGACCCGGGCCACGACGACGTCCCGATCGCCCTCGAAGAGCTGGGCCGCGGTGGTCTCCCCCGCGACCGATCGCTCGCTTCCGGCGACGGACACGGTGATCTGGGCGGACACTGCGGTGCTCCTTCGGTGAGTGCGGCGGCGGGCGCCGACGCGGCATACGGCAAGGCTATCGGGGTCGGAGGTGACCGCGCTCACGCCTTTCCCTCAGCCGTTCGACGGTGCCTGAGGAGATACCCCCATGGGTATGCCACCGGGTCGCGACCGTCGCGGCACTCATCGTCAGGAGAAGCCCCGTGTCCACGCTCGACCTCGGCGATCGCGATCATCCGGGCCTTCCTCGCGACGAGCTCGTCCTCGACCGGGAGAGGTCGAACCAGGCGATGGCCACCTTCCGACTCACTCAGTACGCCGAGCTCATCGCCGTGTGAGTCCGACGAGGAGGTGCGGGGCCGGGCTTGCCAGCGGCAGCAGCGCGGCGAGCTCGCCCTGCTCGTCGACGGCCACTCGCACGCTCGCGCCGAGCGGGATCGGTGAGCGGAACCACACGCTCGACTCCCCCACCGTGGGCACCCGAGGGCTGAGCACCCCGAGCAGGCGGGTGTAGGCCCACATCCCGTGCGCGATCGCGGCGCGGAAGCCGAACGGACGCGCGCTCAGCGCGCTGAGGTGGATCGGGTTGAGGTCGCCCGAGATCGCTGCGTATCGGCGGCCGATGTCACCAGGCACCTGGATGCGGGACGGGCTCACGGTGAGGGCGGAGGCGTCAGGCGGCGGCGGCCACGACGCAGCCGGGTCGGCGCCGGCCCCCGGCGCGAGATAGGCGCTGCGCTCCTGCCACACCTGCTCGCCGGAGGCGCGGACGTCGGTGACGATGTCGACCGCCCGACCACGCCGGTGCGAGCGCAGGTCAGCGGCCCGCACCGTGATGGCGAGCGGCTCGTGCGGCAGCACGGGGCGGGTCCAGCTGGTGTGGTTCTCGACATGCACGCTGCCCAGCAGCGGCAGTGGGAAGTCCGAGCGGGTCATCAAGGTAAGGGCCAGCGGGAAGGCCAGCACATGGGGATAGGTCACCGGGATCCGGGCGCCGACGCCGATCCCGCACACCCTGCTGTAGGCCGCGAGATCGGCCGGCATGATCCGCACCTCGGGTGCCACCACCTCGACGTCCGGCAGCCGGTCGCCACGGCGCCGTCCCGAGACGACGGCGCGAGCCAGCAGGGTCTTGAGGTGGGGCGTGTCGGAGAGCTCGATGCGCTCGGTCATGATGGGTCTCCCGGTCAGGGGGCCAGGGGCAGGGCCAGCACGGCCCGGCCTGCCTCGACGTCACCGTCCCACCGCAGCGCCACGGCGCCGGCAGGCAGACGATGCCACAGGGCGAGATAGAGCTCCACCGGCTCGGCGTGCCCGGTGGCGACCGGCGCGCCGGTGCCGATGAGCCAGCTCGGCGCGCCGTCCTCGGTGTGCGGATCGGGATCGGCGACCAGCCGAATCGCGCCCTCCGGCAAGGCGACTCGCTCGCGCTTGACCTGTCGGGGCAGCATCGTGCCGATCACCTCGTCGATCCCGTCGAGGGCGACCTCGGCGTCGATCGTCGCGTCGGCGCCGATCGCGGTCGCCAGGTCCCAGCGGTGCACGGTGTTCTCGTGCAGCTGCCGCCGTCGCCAGAAGCCGACGGTGCGCGGCTCGGCGAGCGTCCACGCCGGCTCGCCCGGATCGCGGCGCAGCGTGCCGGCGAGCAATCCGACTCCCTCGTCGAACCAGGCCGACAGCTGCTCGTCGGCGTCGAGCGGCTTCGGCTCGAGGTCCGGCCGACCCGTCTCGATGGCGTTCGCCACCCACCGATGGACGAAGCCCAGGTGGCCGACGAGGTCGCGAACCGCCCATCCGGGGCAGGCCGACAGCGCGACATCCCACGCTCCAGGCGTTGAGCTCGCCTGCGCGACAAGGCGACTCACCGCCCGCAGCTCGATCTCGAGACGCTCCAGCACCTCGTCGTGGTCCATCGTCACCCTCCTCGGCTCAGGCACCCAGCAGACTCTGCCCGCACACCCGGACGACCTGCCCGGTCACTCCCCCGCTGCCGGGCTGGGCGAGCCAGGCGATCGTCTCGGCGACGTCGACGGGCAGGCCGCCCTGCTGCAGCGAGTTGAGCCGCCGCCCCAGCTCGCGGGTGGCTAGCGGGATCCGGGCGGTCATCTCGGTCTCGATGAAGCCGGGCGCGACGGCGTTGACGGTGATGCCTCGGGCCCGCAGGTCGGGGTCGCCGCCGAGCGCCTCGGCGAGGCCGGCCAGACCCGCCTTCGACGCGGCATACGACACCTGACCCCGGTTGCCGGCCACCCCGGCGAGCGAGGAGACGAGCACCATCCGGCCGCCGTCGCCGAGGCCGCCGGGGGCCAGGAGCACCTCGTTCATCCGCAGCACGGCGGCGAGGTTGACCTCGATCACCTGCGCCCAGCGCGCCTCGTCGGTGTTGGCGAGGAGCTTGTCGCGGGTGATGCCGGCGTTGTGGACGACGATGTCCAGCCCGCCGTGCCGGGCGTGGGCGTGCTCGGCGATCCGACGTCCGGCGTCGTTCGCCGTCACGTCGACCTGCAGGGCAGTGCCGCCGACCCGGTTGGCCGTGCGCACCAGGGCCTCACCGGCAGCCGGCACGTCGACGCAGACGACCGTCGCACCGTCGCGCGACAGCACCTCGGCGACCGCCGCTCCGATGCCGCGGGCGGCACCGGTCACGACGGCCACCCGGTCGGCCAGCGGCTGGGTCCAGTCGACCGGCTCGAATGGCACGGCGACGTCGCCGGCAGCCACCGCCCCGACCGACACGACCTGACCGGAGACGTAGGCCGCGCGGCCGGACAGCAGGAAGCGCACCGTCGACTCAACGGCCCCCTCGGCCCCCGGACCGACGAGCACGAGGTTGGCGGTGCCACCGCGACGCGTCTCCTTGGCGATCGACTTGGTCGCGCCGACCAGAGCCCGCTGCACCGCCCGCGCCGTGGGGTCGAGGTCCGGCCCACGGTGTCGGCCGAGCACGAGCACCCGGCCGCTCGGGCCGAGCCGCTTCAGCGACGGGGCGACGACGGCGCGCAGCCGCTCGAGGTCCGCCGGCTGACGGGCGTCGGCGAGGTCGCACACGATCGCCGCGACCTCGGTCGTGTCGAACGGGTCGCCGATCTCGATGCCGTCGGCGCGCAGCACCGCCTCGACCGCCTCGGCCAGCGGCCCCGACTCGGCACCGCCGGGCAGCCCGCCGACGAGCGCCGCGCCGTCGAGGATCGGCTCGCCCGGCACGTATCGGCGCAGCTCGGTCGGCCGGGGCAGGCCCAGCGACCCGGCGAGGCGCTTGCCCAGCGGCGAGGCGAGCAGCGCGGCATACGGGTCGGAGCCGGCCATCACATCGCCTCGAGGATGGCCACGACGCCCTGACCACCAGCGGCGCAGACGGAGATCAGCCCGCGCCCCGAGCCCTTCTCGTGCAGCATCGTCGCCAGCGACGCGACGAGCCGGCCGCCGGTGGCGGCGAAGGGGTGACCGGCGGCCAGAGACGAGCCGTTGACGTTGAGCCGACTGCGGTCGATCGGGCCGAGCGCGCCGGGCAGGCCGAGCCGAGTGCGACAGAACTCGTCGCTCTCCCACGCCGCGAGCGTCGCCAGCACGGTCGCCGCGAAGGCCTCGTGGATCTCGTAGAAGTCGAAGTCCTGCAGGCTCAGGCCGGTGCGGGCGAGCAGCCGCGCCGCGGCATACGCGGGCGCCATGAGCAGCCCCTCGGCGCCGTGGACGAAGTCGACGGCGGCGGTCTCCCCGTCGACGACGCGGGCCAGCGGGGTGAGGCTGTGCTCGGCCGCGAACTGCTCGCTGCCGAGCAGCACGGCGGAGGCGCCGTCGGTGAGCGGGGTCGAGTTGCCCGCGGTCATCGTGTCGGAGCCGAAGATCGGGCTGAGCTTGGCGAGCTTCTCGGCCGAGGAGTCCGGGCGCAGGTTGCCGTCGCGGGTCAGCCCGAGGAAAGGGGTCACGAGGTCGTCGAAGAAGCCCCGGTCGTATGCCGCGGCGAGGTTGCGGTGGCTGGCCGCAGCGAGCTCGTCCTGCGCCTCGCGGGTGATCCCCCACTCCTTGGCGGTGATTGCCATGTGCTCGCCCATCGACAGCCCGGTGCGGGGCTCGGCGGCCTGCGGCACGTTCGGAGCCAGGTGGCCCGGGCGCAGCCCGATGAGCGCCTTGGCCTTGTCGCCGGTCGTCTTGGCCCGGTTGACCTTGAGCAGGGTCTCGCGCAGCCCCTCGCCGAGGGACATCGGCGCATCGCTCGTCGTGTCGCTGCCGCACGAGATGCCCGAGTCGATCTGGCCGAGCGCGATCTTGTTGGCGACGAGCAGGGTGGCCTGCAATCCGGTGCCGCACGCCTGCTGGACGTCGTAGGCCGGGGTCTGCGGCGAGAGCGCGGTGCTGAGCACGCTCTCGCGGGCGAGGTTCCAGTCGTGGCTGTGCTTGAGCACCGCCCCGCCGACCACCTCGCCGAGCCGCTCGCCGGCCAGTCCGGTGCGGGCGACCAGCCCGTCGAGGGCGGCGGTGAGCATGTCGTGGTTGCTCGCATGGGCGTAGGCGCCGTGCGATCGGGCGAAGGGGATGCGGTTGCCGGCCAGAACGGCCGCTGTGCGGGTCTCGCGTGACATGACGTCAATGTATGCCGCGCGGCACCGCCCGCGCGCTGACTGCGGGTGTGAGCCGGGCGGCATACGGAAGGGGAGGGTGGATGTGGAGGGACTCGAACCCCCGACCTCTCGCGTGTGAAGCGAACGCTCTAACCAACTGAGCTACACATCCGAGGCACTCGCGTGCGAGTCGCAAGGATAGCCTGCCCGGGCCGTGGCTCCGAACCGGGTTAGGGACGGCGCGTCGCCGGAGTCACAGCCGTCCGGCCGTTTATCGGTATGCCCCGGGCGGGCATAGTGGGGTGAGGCCGACGAGCGGGGGGCACGCGGCATACCCGACGACGAGATGAGTGAGACGCGTGAAGCTTCCCCTGGGCGGCGGCGACGCCGGACGCTATGCCGACCTGGCCCGGCTGCTCGTCAAGCACGGCCGGGGCGACCTGGTCAGCGGAGCCGGGCTCGACGAGTTCCTCGTCGAGGAGGGTGCGGTCGAGGGCGAGGCCGGCCTCGACGACGGGTCGGAGGCGCGGGCCCAGGCGCTCACCGCCGATCTCGAGCGGATGGGCCCGACCTACGTCAAGCTCGGCCAGCTGCTCTCGACCCGCTACGACCTGCTCCCGCCGGTCTACACGACGGCCCTGCAGCGGCTGCAGGACTCGGTCGAGGAGTTCCCCTTCGAGCAGGTCAAGGAGATCGTCGAGAGCGAGATCGGCGCGCAGCTGCGGCACCTGTTCACGTCCTTCGACGAGGAGCCGATCGGCTCGGCGTCGATCGGGCAGGTCCACCGGGCGGTGACCCGATCGGGGCGCGAGGTCGTCGTCAAGGTGCAGCGGCCCGGCATCCGCGAGACGGTCCGCGACGACATGGAGGCGCTCACCCGGCTCACCGAGCTGGCCGACAAGCACACCGACCTCGGTCGGCGCTACGGCTTCGGCCGGCTGCTCGCGCACTTCCGTCGCTCGCTGGCCGGCGAGCTGGACTACCGGCGCGAGGCGGCCAACCTGGTGCGCTTCGGCGAGCTGGCCGCGGCATACGAGCACCTCGTCGTGCCACAGCCGCTGCCCGACTACTGCACCTCCCGGGTGCTCACCATGGACTACGTCCCGGGCAAGAAGGTCACCGACGTCACCAAGCTCGGGCTGACCTCGATCGACGCACGCCCGCTCGTCGAGGAGCTGTTCCGGTTCTATCTGCACACGATCCTCGTCGAGGGCGTCCTGCACGCCGACCCGCACCCGGGCAACATCCTGCTCACCGACGACAGTCGGCTCGCCCTGCTCGACCTCGGGATGGTCGCCACCGTCTCGCCCCGGATCCAGGACCGGATCGTCAAGCTGCTGCTCGCGATCAGCGACGGCGACGGCGAGGAGGCGGCGCTGGTGCTGGCCGGGATGGGGCACCCGCTCGACACCTACGACGCGGCCGCCTTCCGCGACGACGTGAGCCACCTCGTCTCCTCGACCGTCGCGATGGGCTCGGACCTGCAGGCCGGCGGGGTGCTCGTCGAGCTGTCGCGCCTCTCCGGTGTGCACGGGCTGCGTCCGCCGGCGGAGATGTCGATGGTCGGCAAGGCGCTGCTCAACCTCGACCAGGCGACCGTGCACCTCGACCCGTCCTTCGCGCCGGCCGAGGCGATCCGAGCCAACGTCGCCGACATCATGCGCGGCGGGCTGGCCGTGTCTGCGGGTGGGGTGATCGCCTCGGCGATCGAGGCCAAGGAGTTCGCCTCGCAGCTACCCCGCCGGGCCAACCGGATCATGGACGCCCTGGCCGACGGCGAGCTGACCTTCCGGGTCAACGCGATCGACGAGGAGCGCGCGCTCGTCGTCGCCCAACGGCTGGTCAACCGGGTGACCATCGGCATCGTGCTCGCGGCGACGATCGTCGGTGCGGCGCTGATGATGCAGGTGCCGACGACCGCGAAGATCCTCGACTACCCCGCGATCGCCATGGTCTTCTTCGTCATCGCCGCGATCGGCGGCGCTGCGCTTGTCATCTGGGTCGCCCTCACCGACCGCAAGGTCGCCCGTGAGTCACGCGACGGCCGCCGTCGCAAGGCCTGACCGGCCAGCCGGCTTGGCGGCGGGTCACGGGTCGGCGGACTCGCCGGCTCGCTCGCCCCAGAGCCGTCGCAGCGCCTCGGTGATCGGGCCGACCGGCAGGGCGCGACTGTCGACGCCGACGACCGGGTGGACATCGCGGCTGGAGTTCGTGAGGAAGACCTCGTCGGCGCGCTGCAGCACCTCGAGCGGCAGGCTCTGCTCACGCACCGGCGTGTCGGACTCGGCCGACCAGTGCAGCAACAGCTCCCTGGTGATGCCGGCCAGCGCGCCGCTGGAGAGCGGAGGGGTGAGTGCCTGCCCGTCGATGACGACCCCGATGTTCGACCCGGTGCCCTCGCACAGCTCGCCCCGGGTATTGCCGAAGATCGCCTCGCTCGCGCCGGCCTGGTGCGCGGCGGCGAGGGCGAGCACGTTGTCGGCGTAGGACGTCGTCTTGATGCCGGCCGTCGCCGCCCGCTCGTTGCGGGTCCACGGCACGACGTGCACGGTCGTCGTCGGCCCCCACGGCGTGGCCCGGTCCGCGGCGACGTGATAGGACAGGGCGCCGACCGGCCCACCCCGGTCGCTGCCGAACGGACCGACCCCGGCGGTGACCCACCAGCGGAGCTTGCCGAACGGCATACCCGGATCCTGTTCGAGCACCGCAGCGATGCCCTCGCGGATCAGCCCGTGGTCGGCCGGTGGCAGGCCGAAGCCGGCCAGCGACCGGTCCATCCGGGCCAGGTGCCGGCGCACCGCGAAGGGCTTCCCGTCGACGACCTTGGTCGCCTCGAAGACCCCGTCGCCGACGACCAGGCCGTGGTCGGCCACTGCCACCGACGGCTCCCCCGGCTCGACGAGTCGTCCGTTCACCCACGCGTGCGCCATGCGCAGACTGTATGCCGCGCCGCTCACCGGGCTCGGGAGGGAGCCCGCCCAGTCCCCCACGTCGAGCCCCGGAGAACACCAAACGGCCCTGCTCTCGTTCTCGCTGGTCACAGCCGTTCCGCAGACTGCCGTTGGTCCCGTTCGGATAGCACGCACCAGCATGCTGGCAGCTCGGGTTGTCCGTGCCCCCAACGAAGAGGGCGTCGACAAGCCCCCTCTTGGTCGTGATCGACGGCCGCGACAAGCCCTTCAGGACGACACGTGCGGATGCGGACTACGCGGCTGTTCGCCGCCTCGGTCACGAGTACCAAAGTCGGAATCCACGTTCACCGAGCTGACGTCAGATCCCGAGCCAAGTCATCCCAGAACGTGCTGTGCTTGCTCACCGTCATCACTCCTCGGCCGGAGAGCGTGGCATAAATGCTACGGCGAGGTAGAACTGGGTCGCTGCCTGAGTCTTCCTCGCAGCAGAACGGCCCCTGCTCAGCGTCTCCGCTGGTCAGGGGCCGTTCCGTGGTGGTGGGCGATACTGGGTTTGAACCAGTGACCTCTTCCGTGTCAAGGAAGCGCGCTACCACTGCGCTAATCGCCCTAGGGGTGCTCCGCGATCAGGGGAGCCGAGGTGGAGACGGGATTTGAACCCGTGTACGCGGCTTTGCAGGCCGCTGCCTCGCCTCTCGGCCACTCCACCGTGAAGGCGGTCAACCTCCGAGCGGACGACGAGGCTCGAACTCGCGACCTCAACCTTGGCAAGGTTGCGCTCTACCAACTGAGCTACGTCCGCAGGTCACTCCCGTTGGGCGGCCGTGGCACAGCCCGCCGGGTGCTTGGTAGACATTAGCCGATCCCCACTGATCAGTCCAAACGGCTTGCCGGTGAACGAGCGACGGCCCGTCGCGGGTGGCGACGAGCCGTCGATCGGCCTCTCCCCAAGGCGGGCTTTACGGGTCAGCTGCCGGCGAGCCGGGCCCTCTCGACGTCGATGTCGTAGTCAGGCACTGGCCAGTCCGGGCTCATCTCCCGCAGCTTCTCGAGAATGAGCTGCTGCACGGCGAGCCGGGCGTACCACTTGTTGTTGGCCGGCACGACGTGCCACGGGGCCGCTGCGGTCGAGGTCCGGTTGAACATCATCTGGAACGCACTGAGGTAGTCGTCCCAGAAGGCCCGGTTGTCCGTGTCGCCTGGCGTGTACTTCCAGCGCTTGTCCGGCCGCTCGAGCCGCTCCATGAGCCGGTCGCGCTGTTCGTCGCGGTCGATGTAGAGGAAGATCTTGAGCACCTGGGTGCCGCCCTCGATGAGCTCGCGCTCGAAGGCGTTGATGATCGGGTAGCGCTTGGTGACCTCCGCGGCCGGCAGGATCTTGCGCACCTTGACGACGAGCACGTCCTCGTAGTGCGACCGGTCGAAGACGCCGATCTGGCCGGCGGCCGGCAGCGCCTTGCGGATCCGCCAGAGGAAGTCGTGCTGCAGCTCCTCCTCGGTCGGCGCCTTGAAGGCGGTCGCCTTGATGCCGGCCGGGTCACCGACGCTCACGACATGGCGCATGATCCCGCCCTTGCCGGAGCTGTCCAGACCCTGCAGGACGACGAGCAGGCTGCGCTCGCCGCCGCCCTTGCTCTCAGCAAAGAGACGCTCCTGCCACTCGCCCACCTCGGCGCTGTATGCCGCGAGTGCCTTCTCGCCCTTCTTCTCACCGAAGTCGAAGCCGGGGGTCGCGTCCGCGTCGACATCAGCGAGCCGGAAGCCCCGCCGCACACGCAGCAGCTCACCGATCGACTCCTCCGGACGCAGCTCCTTCTTCACCGGCTCGACGTCGACGGGGGTGTCGTAGACCTTGGGCGCGGCATGGGGGCCACCGGAGGTCGGGGAGTCGACCTTGCCGGCAACGACCTTCGGCTCCTTGCCCTTGCCCTTGGCGACCTTCTTGGCGTCCTGCTGCTCGAGCTTGGGGTCGCCCTTCACCGCCTTCTTGGAGTCCTTCTTCTTCTTGCTCTTCGTGTCGGCGACCTTCTTGGCGCCTTTGCCCTTGGCCATGCGCACATCCTGCCGCATCGACGCACCGGGAAACAGGGCGGGTCGGACACATACTTGTGCGCATGCGTCTGTTGCTCGCCGAAGGGCCCGTCCGAGCGGCTCCTGAGCTGTCCACCGATCTCACGATCGAGGACATCGCGGGACTGTATTCGCTTGCGCCGCAAACACGCACATGGCTGAGGTGCAACTTCGTCGCCACGCTCGACGGGTCTGCGCAAGGATCCGACGGACGATCTGGCACGATCAACACCGAAGCCGACAAGATCGTCTTCGAGGTGCTCAGGGCACTGGCCGACGTGGTCGTCATCGGTGCCGGCACAGCGCGCACCGAAGGCTATGTGCCGCTCACCCTCGAGCCACGGTATGCCGCGTTGCGCACCTCGACCGGTCGTGACAAGCCCCTGCCGATCGCTCTCGTCACGCGCACCGGCGAGCTCCCCGATGCCTTCCTCGCCCAGTCGACGACCGCGCCCGTGCACGTGCTGACCACCGCGTCGGCGCCCACCCTTGACGAGCTGCGCCGAGCTCTCGGCGACGAGCATGTTCACGTCACCGGGGACGCCGAGGTTGACCTCGCAGCGGGCCTGGAAGCGTTGCACGACAACGGCCTTCGGCACGTGCATTCCGAGGGCGGCCCGCATCTGCTCGGCACCATGCTGGAGACCGATCTGCTCGATGAGCTCGACCTCACCCTCTCCCCCAAGCTCGTCGCCGGCGACGGCATCCGGATCGCGCACGGCCCGGCCGTCGACCGGGACTACACGCCGCGACTGCTGCTCGAGGAGGACGGGTCGCTCATTGGTCGGTGGCTGCGCGACTGACGCCGCCTCTCGGGCCGAGCGTCTCGCGGAGGAACTCGGTGACGACGCGCTCCCAGCGGGCCGGCTCGGTGTTCCACTCCGTGCAGTGGCCGGCGATCGTCCAGGGCTCGAAGCGCACGAGATCCGGCCGGACGGCCGCCAGCTGCTCGCTCGGGCCGACCGGCACGAAGTCGTCGTCCCGCGAGTGCACGATGAGCATCCGGTGCCGGAGCTCGGCGGCCCGGCTCACCCAGTCGGTCTGGGCCACGTCGACCGGTTCGTGCACACCGACCAGTCGCCGGGTCGAACGTCGACCCATGACCAGCGCGCTCGCATCGCGCAGCAACGGCGGCACCCGGTGCAGGCGGGCCTGATGGGCGAGCACGTCGCCCCAGTCGACGACCGGCGCATCGAGGACGACCGCGTCGACGAGGTCGGCGAGCCACGACCGCGCCAGCGTCTGCAGCACCGTGGCACCACCCATCGACCAACCGCCCAGGACGAGCGAATCCGCACCGGCGCCAACGGCATACACCATCGCCGCCTCGACGTCGCGCCACTCCGACAGACCGAGGCTGTAGCGCCCGTCCGGCGCGGGCGGCGCCTCGGGGTCGTTGCGATACGAGGGGACGAGCACGGTGATGCCGAGGTCGAGCAGCACCCGGACCGCTCGCAGCGGCTCGTCCCGCGTGGCACCACGACCGTGCACGAGCACCGCCCATCGACCGGTCGGCGACGTGGGGTCGAAGCGCCAGGCCGGCAGCGTGCCGAGCTCGCCAGGCACCTCGACCGGCACCGCAGCAGCGCCCAGCGTCTCGTCGGTCGGCGCGACGTAGTACGAGCCGGTCCACCGGCCGCCACCAGGCACGAGCGGCCCGCCGGCCACCCCGTCGAGGCGCCGCCGGACCGTGCCGGCGCCCTCGTCCGTGGCGAGGATCTCGCCGATCCGCGCGTGCCCACCCCGGAACCACAGGCCATAGCGACCAGGCGCCAGAGTGTCGACGGAGGCAGCCAAGGTCACCTCGTCGGCCGCGACCGCCAGCACCTCGGTGTCGTCCGGCCGTGCCCGCTCGGGCGTGAGAACCCGGCGCGCGAAGTAGCTCGCCGCCCCGATCCAGCCCAGCGCCGCACCGACGCCGACGCCGGCCACGGCGGCATACGGTGAGCGCCGCCGGACCGAGGCTGACGATGCGGGCATGCACCCATCCTCGCAGGACACAATGGCCGGCATGCGCCTGCCGATCGACCTGCCGGTCACCCCGATGCTCGCCAAGGCCGTGAGCGAGGTCCCCGTCGCCGACGGGCTCGTCTACGAGCCGAAGTGGGACGGCTTCCGCTGCATCGTGCTGCGCGACGGCGACGAGGTGGAGCTGTCCAGCCGGGGCAGCAAGCCACTGACGCGCTACTTCCCCGAGGTCGTCGACGACGTCCGTCGACTGCTGCCCGAGCGGTGCGCCGTCGACTGCGAGATCGTCGTCCGCTCCGGCGAGCCGGGCGCCGAGCGGCTCGACTGGGAGCGCCTCTCGCAACGCATCCACCCTGCCGATTCGCGAATCCGCAAGCTGGCCAAGGAGACTCCCGCCGAGTTGGTCGCCTTCGACCTGCTGGCACTCGGTGACGACGACCTCATGGGTATGCCGTTCGCGGACCGCCGCGCCCGGCTCGAGAGCGCGCTCGGTCACCTCGCACCGGCCGACCCCATCCACCTCACCCGGGTGACCCGCGACCCGGCGCTGGCCCGGGAGTGGTTCGAGCGCTTCGAGGGCGCGGGACTCGACGGCGTCGTCGCGAAGGCGAGCGCCGCGGCATACACGCCGGGCAAGCGGTCCATGCTCAAGGTCAAGCACAAGCGCACCGCCGAGGCGGTCGTCTTCGGCTACCGCGTGCACACCAGCGGTCAGGGTGTCGGCTCGCTGCTGCTCGGGCTCTATGGCGACTGGCAGGGCGAGCAGGTCCTCATCCCGGTCGGCGGGATCGCCGCCTTCCCGATGGTGACCAGGCGCGCCCTCATCGACGAGCTCGCGCCCCTCGTCGTCCACGACGACGACGGCTCGGTGCGGGAGGCCGCCACCGCCCGCAGCCGGTTCTCGTCGAACAAGGACGTGTCCTTTGTGCCGCTGCGCCCGGAGCGGGTCGTCGAGGTCGCCTTCGACCAGATGGAGGGCCACCGCTTCCGGCACGCCGTGACCTTCCTGCGCTGGCGACCGGACCGCGACCCGCAGTCCTGCCTGCTCGAGCAGGTCGACCGGGCACCCGCCTACGACCTCGCGGACGTGCTCGGCAAGGGGTAAGCGCTTCCGCTCCCCTGGACCCACCGCCGGCCGCTACGTTCCGCGCATGGCGACCTCTCCGCGCGCAACCACCCCGTCCGCCACGCCTGAGCCGGGCGAACCCAACGAGGGCCGGCTGGCCCGAATGGCGTTGCGGTTCACCGCCTTCACCGAGAAGTGGCTGCCCGACGCCTTCGGCTTCGTGCTCGTCGGCACCGTGCTCATCCTCCTGCTTGGCCTGGCCACCCGAGAGCCGCTCTTCGGCTACGCCCCGGACCCGGCCAAGAAGGCGGGCATGGGGCTCGTCGACGCCTGGGGCACCGGATTCTGGGACCTCATCGCCTTCACCCTGCAGATGGCGATGATCATCATCGGCGGGTATGCCGTGGCCGTCTCGGCTCCGATGGCCCGGCTCATCACCCGGCTCGCGCTGCTGCCCAAGTCGCCCCGCGGCGCGGTCGTCTTCATCGCCGCCGTCGCGATGATCTCGTCCTACCTCAACTGGGCGTTCTCGCTCGTCTTCACCGCGATCCTCGCCAAGGAGGTCGCGCGGGTGGTGCCACGGGCCGACTACCGGGCGCTCGGCGCGATGGCCTTCCTCGGTCTCGGCACCGTCTGGGCGCAGGGCTTCTCCGGCTCGGCGGCGCTGCAGGTGGCCAGCAAGTCCTCGAGCCCGCAGGCGGTGCAGGACGTCATCAAGGCCAGCGGCGCCTACCCCGACGGCATCATCCCGCTGTCCGGCACGATCCTCACCTGGCGCGCCATCGCCGCCACGCTCGTCGTCTTCACCGTCGCCATCGTCATGGCCTGGTTCATCGCGCCGCGCGGCGAGCAGTCCAAGTCGGCGGCCGATCTCGGCATCACCCTCAAACCGCTGCTGGACACCGAGCCCGAGCCCGACCCGCACGGCCTGCCCGCCAAGCGACCCGGCGACATCCTGGAGAACACCCCCTGGATGATGCTCGTCATCGTCCTGCTCGGTGCGGTCGCGATCGGTCGGCTCTTCGCCAAGTCCAGCAACTGGATCCTCGCCCTCGACCTCAACATGGTCAACCTCATCCTGCTCATGCTCGCCGCCGTATTGCATTGGCACCCGGCGCGATTGGTGCGGGCGGTGACCGACGGCTCCAAGGCCGCCAGTGGCGTGCTGCTGCAGTTCCCGTTCTACGGCGGCATCTTCGGGATGATCGCCTACACCGGGCTGTCCAAGACGATCGCCGGCTGGCTCACCCAGCTGTCCAACCAGTTCTTCTACCCGGCGCTCATCGCGCTCTACTCGTGCGTGCTGGGCATCTTCGTGCCGAGTGGCGGCTCCAAGTGGGTCATCGAGGCGCCCTACGTCATCACCGCGGGCAATGCGCTGCATGTCGACCCGGGCTGGCTGGTCGTCGTCTACGACCTCGGCGAGGCCTCGGCCAACCTGTTGCAGCCCTTCTGGATGCTGCCGACCCTCGCCGTGCTCGGCCTCAAGGCCAAGGACATCATGGGCTACACCTTCGCGATGTTCCTCGCCTGCTTCCCGGCCGCGCTCATCGCCGTCACTCTGCTCGCGCCGCACCTGTAGGCCGCGCGCGGTGAAGGTCCGCGGGACCGGTGCTCAGCCGCGCCGGCCGCCTCCGCCACGCCCCTGCCGGCCGCTGGCCGGCGGCTGGCTTGGGTCGTCGCGGAGGTAGCCCACCCCGCCCTCGAGGTACTCCTCGTCGGCATAGCGCTTGCGGCTGGGCTGCACCCGCGGCGGCTCACCCGGCATCTTCGGATAGTCCGGCGGGAAGGCCAGCTCCGGCAGGCCGTCGGCCACGTCGCGCTCCCACCACTGCATCGCCGTGCCCAGGTCTCCGACCGAGGTCTCGTATGCCGCCCACGGGTCGCCTTGCGCGGCAACGAGATCCGGAACGGTGAGCACCGTCAGCTCGCGCGGGTCGGTGTGCGGCAGTGCGTCCCACGAGACCGGCATGGACACCGGCGCACCCGGCAGCGGACGCGGGCTGTAGGCCGCGGCGATGGTCCGGTCCCGGCAGGCCTGGTTGTAGTCGACGAAGACCCGCTCCCCCCGCTCCTCCTTCCACCACGCGGTGGTCACCTGCTGCGGCATCCGGCGCTCGAGCTCGCGAGCGATGGCGATGACCCCGTGACGCACGTCGAGGAACTCGCGCGCCGGGCAGATCGGGGCGTAGACATGCACGCCGCGGTTGCCGGACGTCTTCGGGAAGCCGGTGAGCCCGGCCTCGGCGAGCACCTCGCGCAGCGCCAGCGCCGCCTCGACGGCGTCCTGGAAGCCCTTGCCCGGCTGCGGGTCAAGGTCGATCCGCACCTCGTCGGGCTGGTCGAGGCAACCCGGCGCGTCGGTGACGGTGACCGGCCACGGATGCAGGGTGATGGTGTTCATCTGCACGGCCCACACCGCTGTCGCGACCTCGTCGACGACAAACTGCGGGTGGCGCCGGCCGGAGGGGTAGGTCATCGTCACGGTCCGCACGTAGTCCGGCAGACCCTTGGGCGGGTTCTTGGAGTAGAACTCCTCCCCCTCGATCCCGGTGGGGAAGCGTTGCAGGGTCACCGGGCGGCCGCCGATCCGGCGGAGCACCGCCGGCCCGACGTCGCGGACGTAGTGCGCGAGGTCGAGCTTGGTGATGCCCGGCCGGGCGCCACTGCCGGGCCAGAGCACCCGGTCCGGGCTGCTGATCCGCACGCTGCGGGACCCGCCATCGGGGGTGGGGCACTCCACCTGGGCGTCGGCCATCCTTCACTATCGCACGCCCCCATCCGGGCGCCCCGCGCTCTAGGTTTGCCTCACCGAGGCCTCTCCCCGCCCACTAGGAGCGTTTCGCATGTCCGGTATGCCGCGTCGCCTGCTCACCCTCTCCGTCGCCACGGTGGTCGGCGGCACCGGCGTGGCGCTCGGCGCGCCGACAGCCCAGGCCGCGTCGAGCTCCGTCGTCGTCGCCGAGGTCTACGGCGGCGGCGGCAACGCCGGCGCACCCCTGCTCAGCGACTATGTCGAGCTGTTCAACCGAGGCTCCTCGAGCGTCGATCTGACCGGGTGGCAACTGCGCTATTGGTCGGCAAGCGGCACGACGCCCACGACGACGACCATCGGCGGAGGCACCATCGCCGCCGGCGGACGCTTCCTCGTCAAGCAGGCCAGTGGCGCGAACGCGGCTGGCACGGCTGCTCCCCTGCCGACACCCGACGCCACCGGCACGGTGACCATGAGCGCCACGACCGGCCGGGTGGCCGTGGTCGACCCCAGCGGCTCAGTCGTCGACCTGCTCGGCTGGGGCTCGTCGGCAGCGACCTTCGAGGTCGCCCCGGCCGGCGGCACCTCCAACTCGACGTCGGTCGCGCGCACCGACCCGTGCCTCGACACCGACGACAACGCCGCCGACTTCACGGTGGGCGCGCCCACCCCGCAGAACAGCACTGCGCCCGCAATCGTCTGCACGGTGACCCCGCCGCCTCCCCCGGACCCGGTCGAGACGATCGCGCAGATCCAGGGAGCCGCGCACGTGTCGCCGTTGGCCGGCGGCAAGGTCAACGGCGTCGCCGGCGTCGTCACCGCGGTCACCCGCAACGGATTCTGGATGCAGGATCCGATCGGCGACGGCGACCCGGCGACGAGCGAGGGCGTCTTCGTCTTCACCCGCACAGCACCGACGGTCGCGGCGGGCAACGCCGTCACCGTTGACGCGACGGTGTCGGAGTTCCGTCCCGGCGGCACCGGCGGCCTGGCGAACCTCACGACCACCCAGCTGCTGTCCCCGGTCGTCACGGTCGTCGGCCCCAGCGTTCCTCTGCCGACGCCCGTGGTGATTGGCGTGGATCGCGTTGCGCCGCAACAGGTCATCGACGCGGAGAACCCCGGCTCGGTCGAGACCGGCGGCGCCTTCCGTCCGGACCGGGACGCCATCGACTTCTCCGAGTCGCTCGAGGGCATGCGGGTCGCGGTTCGCGACGCGCAGGTGGTCGGGCCCACGGCAGCCTTCGGTGAGATCCCCGTCCTGCCCGGCCAGGCGGTCAGCCCGCTGCGCTCCTCGGCCGGTGGTGTCGTCTACGGGTCCTACGCCATGCCCAACTCGATGCGGGTCCAGCTCGACGACGCGCTGCTGCCCACCGGGTCGATGCCGGCCGCGAACGTCGGCGACACCCTGCCCGGTGACACCACGGGCGTCCTCGACTACTCCTTCGCCAACTACAAGCTGCTCGTCACCGCCGTGCCCGTCGTCCGGCCCGGCGGGCTGACCCGTGAGATCACCACGGCCCAGACGACCAACCAGCTCGCGGTCGCGACGTTCAACGTCGAGAACCTCTCGCCGAGCAACCCGCAGTCGAAGTTCGACGCGCTCGCCACGCAGGTCGTCGTCAACCT
>Ga0116151_10001116_pt1 | contig 24978 bp, 21 predicted proteins | sample AD_UKC117_MetaG_FD_89893 | JGI IMG/M metagenome (GOLD analysis project Ga0116151, IMG submission 89893) | Active sludge microbial communities of municipal wastewater-treating anaerobic digesters from Hong Kong - AD_UKC117_MetaG | ecosystem: Engineered > Bioreactor > Anaerobic > Digestate... | reverse complement strand
TGTCGCGTCTGAAAAGAGCGAAAGAATTCCGTTAACCATTGCCGATTTTGACCGTGAAGAGGAGTCGGTATCGATTGTATTTCAGAAAATGGGTAAGGGTACTCACAAGATTGCCGACTTTAAGGCCGGAGACTCTTTTCATGCTGTGCTGGGACCTCAAGGAAACCCGACCGAGATAGAGGGAGAAAAGCATATAGTCATGATTGGTGGCGGTATCGGTGTCGCGCCGGTTTATCCAATTGCACGAAAGTTTCACGAAAATGGGGTTCATGTTACATCCATAATCGGATACAGGGGCAAGGATTTTCTATTCTGGGACGACAAGCTTAAGGCTGTTTCGGACGAGATGATAATCACCACTAATGACGGATCGGTTGGCCATAAGGGTTTTGTTACCGATGTTCTTAAGCAGATGATCGAGGACAAAAAGCCTATTGACCGCGTTATAGCGATTGGGCCTCCAATTATGATGAAGGCCGTTGCCGATGTTACACGTCCTCATGGAATTGCTACAACGGTTAGTCTTAATTCGCTAATGGTTTGCGGGATGGGAATGTGCGGAGCCTGCCGTGTTACTGTTGGAGGCGAGACCAAGTTTACATGCATGGATGGCCCTGAGTTTGACGCGCATAAAGTTGATTTTGAAGAGCTGATGCAGCGGTTGGGAATGTATAAGAGTGAAGAGAAAGATATGCTTGATGAATACCAGGGAGAAGATAATGAGTGATCGTTTTAAAGCAATACATATGAAAGAGCAGCCCGCTGAGGAGCGAAAGAAAAATTTTCTTGAAGTTCCATGCGGTTATACGGAAGAGGAGGCGGTTCTTGAGGCTAATCGTTGCCTTCAGTGTAAAAACGCACCTTGTATAGAAGGGTGCCCCGTTTCAATAGATATACGTTCGTTTATTGGACATATTCAAAAACGAGAATTTGATAAAGCTGTTAATAAGATTTACGAAGCTGATATTTTGCCATGTGTGACGGGACGTGTTTGCCCTCAGGAGAGCCAATGTCAGGCAAAATGCGTTCTTAATAATAAAGGCGATGCCGTATCAATAGGAAGTCTTGAGCGTTACGTCGCGGATCGTGATCTTGAGCGTAGACGCGAGGCTCTTAAGGGCGAACCGGTAAAAATAAGCGGAAAGACAAAAGTAGCCGTTATTGGGTCGGGTCCGGCCGGTATTGCCTGTGCTGCCGATCTTGGAAAATACGGCTATGACGTTACAATTTTTGAGGCGTTCCATAAGGCTGGCGGTGTGCTTGTGTATGGTATTCCCGAATTCCGTTTGCCAAAGGATATTGTTGATGTCGAGATTCGCTCACTTGTTCAGACCGGTGTAAAACTTGTGACAAACGTTTTGACAGGACGGTCGTTTACTATAGATGAACTTATGGCTGAAGGTTATAAGGCCGTATTTGTAGGCTCTGGAGCCGGACTGCCCCAGTTTATGAAACTGCCTGGTGAAAACCTGAATAATGTCTATTCGGCTAATGAATTTTTAACTCGTGTTAACTTGATGAAAGCTCATCGTTATCCTGAATATGATACACCTGTAAAATATGGGAAAAACTGCGCGGTAATAGGTGGTGGAAACGTTGCACTGGATGTCGCGCGGACTGCCTTGCGTCTTGGAAGCGAAAATGTGTATCTGATTTACCGACGTACACAGGAAGAGATGCCTGCGCGTCTTGAAGAGGTACGGCATGCTTTGGAAGAGGGTATTCAACTTTTGGCTTTGACAAACCCAGTGGCCTATCATGGCGATGAAGCCGGATTTCTTCAAAAGATAGAGTGTGTCAAGATGGAGCTTGGTGAGCCGGATGAATCTGGACGCCGCCGCCCTGTGTTGGTAGAGGGTTCTAATTTCTTTATTGAAGCCGATGTTTGTGTTGTTTCGATAGGCTCGACACCGAATCCTCTAATTGCAATGACTTCTCCGCTTATTGAGACAACAAAATGGGGAACAATAAAGGTGGATGAGAAAGGTATGACCACAATGCCGGGAGTTTTTGCTGGTGGAGATATTGTAACGGGTGCGGCCACTGTTATTACGGCAATGGGAGCCGGACGCACGGCTGCAGCATCCATGCATGAGTATTTGCAAAACAAGAAAGATTAATTTTAAAATTTTAAAAAAGCATTAATAATATACAAAAACACGTGCCTTTTGGTACGTGTTTTTTTTTCGATAAACACCACTGTCGCGGAGTGCCAGCGACGCGAAGTGGTGACTTAACGTAATCTGAAATTCTGAATATATGGATTTCGTTCTAAACGGTTTTAGACTTCGAGTCATTTGTATTAACTGCCTGTGATGACGTGGATTTCGATACGGCAAGACTTTTGAAACATGCAGATGCCATTAAAACTGATAAAACTGACGGCAATGGTAAGTATGTAATTAGCATTACGGGTGTCGCTTTTATTGCCATTATGTTATACGGTAAGGGGCTTGCGGTTGGAGAAGAAAGAACGCATTATGATTACAGCAAGGTTCCGGATATCGACTATATGATTAGCGATATCGCTTAGTGTGGCTTTTTTACCAGGTAAATCAGGGTTTACATGACGAATCACTGGTTTTTAAGAAACAGTATTGTTCTGGTATTGGTTTCTCTACAGAAAAAAGAATTGCTGAATATAGGCCCCTGCCGCAAAATAATACGCGATTTGTCACAACCGCGGCCAAAAGGAGATGTCTGTGAAACGGGAAAGAATAAAGCATGTTTTGTCAATTGTAGAAGTCGGTTCAAGGATTACTGTCAAGGGATGGGTGCGTACCTGTCGTAAGGTAAAGGATCTGATTTTTATAGAGATAAATGACGGCTCGGATATAGAATCATTGCAGGTGGTTGCCGAACCAAAAATAGAAGAATATAAGCAACTTTCCGAATTAACAACTGGATCCTCCTTGAGTGTGACGGGTACGCTTGTCGAATCGCCGGCCGCTGGACAAAGAGTTGAACTTAATGCCGAAGAAGCAGAAATTTATGGCTTAACTGATGCATCTTCCTATCCCTTGCAGAAAAAAAGGCATTCTTTTGAATTTTTGAGAGAGATCGCGCATTTACGCCCGCGCACAAACACCTTTGGCGCTGTCTTTAGGGTTCGAAACAGCCTTGCCCATGCGGTACACTCTTTTTTTCAGCAACGTGAGTTTCTTTATGTAAACACACCAATAATTACAGCTAACGATTGCGAAGGAGCGGGTGAACTCTTTCATGTAACAACCCTTGACCCCCTTAAACAGAATAAAGACTATGGCGATGATTTTTTCGGTAAGAAGGCATCTTTAACGGTAAGCGGACAGTTAGAAGGAGAACTTTTTGCTACAGCTCTTGACCGGATTTATACATTTGGCCCCACCTTCAGGGCCGAGAATTCAAATACATCGCGGCATCTCGCGGAATTCTGGATGGTTGAGCCCGAAGCTGCTTTTAATGACATTAATGACAATATGGATCTTGCCGAAGATTTCTTAAAACATATTATTTTATCGGTTTTAGATGAATGTCCCAAGGATATGGATTTTTTTGATAAGAGGATAAAGCCGGGGCTTATAAAGAATCTTGAGAAAATTGTCTCTTCGAAGTTTGAAAGAATGACTTATACAGAAGCATTAAAGACTTTGATTGATTCAAAAGAGAAATTTAATTACAAGGTAGAGTGGGGTTGTGACCTTCAGTCAGAGCATGAGCGTTTTTTGGTAGAAAAAAAGATAGGATCGCCGATTATTCTGACTGATTACCCGAGAACATTGAAGCCTTTTTACATGTATTGCAACAGTGACAATAAAACAGTAAGAGGAATGGATGTTCTTGTGCCGGGTGTTGGCGAGATAATAGGTGGAAGTGAACGTGAATATCGGCTTGATCTTCTACTTGACAGAATGAAAGAACTGAACCTTAATGAAGAGGATTACGATTGGTATATTGATACAAGACGTTTTGGTACAGTGCCTCATTCGGGTTTTGGGCTTGGTTTTGAAAGAGCGGTTCAATTTGTTACCGGCATGGAAAACATTAGAGATGTTATTCCATTCGCACGTACCCCAAAAAATCTTAAATTTTAGAGGAAATATGAAAATTGCAATAGGTTCGGATCATACAGGAGTTGATCTTAAAGCTCTTATAATTAAAACTTTTGATGATGTCGACTTTATGGATTTCGGCCCTGAAGCAAAGGAATCGGTTGATTATCCTGATTATATCGAGAAGGTCGCCAAAGCTGTACAGAAAGGGGAATGCGAACGAGGCATTGCTATTTGTGGAACAGGCATAGGAGCAAGCATAACGGCAAACAAGGTGCGTGGCATACGGGCTTCTCTATGTTTTAACGGATTTATGGCCGAAATGACCCGTAAACACAACGACTCCAATGTCTTGGTTTTGGGAGCGCGTGTTACGGGAGAAGAGGTTGCCTTGTATATTGTGGAAAAATGGCTAAACACAGGATACGAGGGCGGACGTCATCAGCGTAGGCTTGATAAGGTATCCGCTATTGAAAATCGCGAGATTGGTGGAGATTGATTTTGCGACGGTTTGCTATCTTCACTGCAACAATAATTGTTCTTTTTTCAATGGTTACTCTCTATTCTTCAAAGAGAGTAACAGGAATATATGATTTCACTCCTGAAAGACTTCATTTTCATCGTGTATCTCCAATCAAAACAGAAAAAGGTTTTGAATATATTATTTCAGAAACAACCTACGAACGCCCCGACTATCTTATCAGTGATCTGACTGTATCGTTTAATAAAAAAAATTATCACTCAATGGATGATTCCGGAAAATACCGGACATCGGTTTCGAGTTATTCCTGGTTTAAGCCCGAGGGAAGTGCCGGTGATGGAGCAGGGTATTTTTACAAACGTAATCATCGACTCGAATTTAGTAATAGCTCGGCTTCATGGCTTGGAAATAACGGTGATTTGGGCTCTTTTACTATTGAATTTCGTCTAAACCCTGCATCGTTTAACGATGAGGCGGAGCTCTTTTCAAGAGTTGGTTACAACTCGGGAACACGCAATGGAATTCTAATACAGATTAAAGATCGTCGTATACATTGTTCATTTTTTGATCTTTTTATAGATGATAAAGGTCAGCATTATACTTATGAATTCGCTTCTGCAGCCAAGCTTCAAAATAAAACGTGGTATTACACAGCTCTTTCGTATGATAGGCTAACCGGCAAGGTAGAACTTTTTATAGACGGGAAAAGCCAGGTTATGTTTTATGCGACTGATGACGGTACATCTTCAGGAACCTTACATACCCCTTCGTTTTTTAAAAACGACATGCCCAATATTGTCTTCGGCAAAAATTATTTTGGTTATTTGGATGAATTTCGTCTTAGTTACCGTTCGTTCGATGATCTTAAAAAATTGACAGCTCTGGCCGACAAGAAGCATATCGATGTAGGTTTAACGGGTAGAGTTCCTGTAAATAGCGAAGGAGTTGTAACAAGTCCAGTTTATGAGTTTCAGCATACAGGTACCATGATAAAAAATTTTGTATGGGATCAGGTTCTTGACAAGGAGACTTTTATCTGGTTTGAAATACGTCTTTCAGATGACAAGTTTGATCAGTATCATCAGAATCCCCGTTGGTATAGAATAACAAATAATCAGCGCAATATCTATTTGATGAAAACAGCAAATCTCTGGTTGCGAGGCAAATATTTTCAATGGCGGGCACATCTGATATCTTCTCCTGATGGCGAAAGATCCCCTGTGCTTCAATCGATAAAAATGAACTATGAACTTGATACGCCGCCGATTGCTCCGCTTTTCCCCGAATGTATAGAACAGGGCGACGGTTATGTTGTTTTGAGATGGAAAAAAAATGTGGATCATGATTTTTTTGGTTATAAGGTCTATTATGGGGTTAAAAGCGGAAAGTATGAGGGCGTTCTTGTATCTGATGGGTCAAAACCTATAACTAACGGTAGCGGCGATTTTGTTGAGCTTAAGATTGATAACCGGCTTGTGGAGGAGAATAGGCTTAAGGACAATAAAGGTTTGCTCTCTTACCCACTTTTAAAGAATAATGTGCTTTACTATTTTGCTGTTACTGCGTATGACAGTTACCGGGTTAACACATCTTATAATCATGAATCTGATTTTTCAAAAGAGATATTCGGCAGGCCTTTTGGTGGTAGTGAAATAATTGTAGAATCAAAATAATTACGAATGGAAGAAATATGGAAGAAAACAAACTCCGAAATATAATATCCGACCTTGAGATTGTTAACAGAAACTTGCAACTTGTATCGCAAAATAAATGCCTTGATGATAGCGAAAGTGGACTGGTAAGAGAAGCTTCGGGTCTTACTAAACGGGCGATTCAGCTTTTAAACGAAGAAGAAGTTCGTATGGAGATATATAAGCTGAGTGATAACGACTGCTAGTCTTGGTTGCGTTTTATGCAAATCATGGATATGTCCTCGAAAGTTCTGAGTTTATGTGAGAAAAGAGAAGTCTGTTGGATTATTGTATCAAGTATCTCATTGCTTGATAAATCGGCTTGAACAAGACTTGCAAGTCGCTTAATGCCGAACTGCTCACCGTGTTTATTTTTAATGCGTGTCACACCTTCAGTGAAGATTATTGCGGTATCACCTTTTGAAAATTCAATTTTAGATCTTTTAATAGTGCCTGTATTAATATCCGAATTTGCCTTGATCAGTTTGATTTTCCGGTCTTGCACTAGTATTAATCTAATGTTGCCAGATAATGTGTATTCAAGGCAATTTCGGTTGGTGAAGAGATGTGCGTAAAAAATCGAAGCTTCTTTCGGAACAGTAATATCTTTGCGGCTTGACTGAAAATAACGAATTACTTCCGAGCAGTTGCGGCATACTCTGCCGAAAGCTGTAATTTTCCCGGCAATATATGAGGCGGTTATTGCTCCTGGTAGGGAATAACCCCCCGCATCGGCAAGCATTATTGCGACATGATCCTTTTCAGAACGGCTTGTGAAGATGTCACCGCAGAATTCTCCGGCAGGACGGCAAATCATTGTGGTATTTATTTCGTCACGTTCAATGGTTATCGGTTTTAAAAAAGGTTCAAAAAGTTTTTGAGCAGAGCTGATTTCGTGCTGCATTTTTGTGCGCTCAATGGATTTTTCAAAAATAATGGCGTTTTGTACAGCCATAACTGCCTGTTCGGCAAACAGGGTAAAAAGCTTCATGTCGTTTTCTGTAAACATTACTCTACCGATAGGATTCACTCCCTCTATTACGCCTATCAGTTTTCCCTTGAAAAGCAAAGGGGCACAAATTATTGCATTTGTTTTGAAACCGGTAATCTTGTCAAAGTTGGGATTAAAACGGGGGTCTGAGTAAACATCATTGGCAATAAGAGCTTCTCTGTTAGCGGCGCACCATCCTGCTATGCCCTGTGAAGTCTTGAATCGATACTGTTCGGAGAGCATATCCGATTTTTCACCGGTTACTGCTTTGAAAACCAGCTCGTCTGTAAGCTCATCGTAAAAGAGAAGGGAGCTGGCTTCAGTATGCAAAATATCTTTAATAGCCTTCATGACAGCTTTTAAAAGTTTACCAATGTCAAGGGTCGCGTTTATGAGCTTGGTAATTTCGATTAATTTGCGAAGGTTATTGTAATCTTTCTTTAGAGTGTCAAAAGAAAAGTCACTCATCGCAAATACCTTCTGTTGCTAATAAAAAGGCTTCCCACAAAGGTTGTAAAAAAGAAAAACATTATTCTTAATAGTCGGCCGTAACGCCAAGGTTTAGTGATGATGCGGTAAAACCAGTCAAGACCACGCTGCATAAAAAAAGCAGGAGCTTTTCGGTTTTCTCCTGAAATGATGTCCAGACTTCCACCAATACCGATAATTACAGAATTTTGCAGGTTCATTCTTAATTTCGAGATCCAACGATCCTCTTTGGGGAAACCCATTCCAACCAGTACAATATTCGCTTCAGATTTCCGGATAGCTTCGATTACAGATTGTTCACGCTGAGGATTAAAATAGCCGCCATGCCGGCCTACAATACGTATTTTGGGAAAAGATTTGAGTATGTTGGAGTAGGCTTTTTCGGTTATTTCTGGTTTTGCTCCAACGATAAAGATTGTATACTCTTTAATTTCGGATAGTCGTATAAGTTCCATTAAAAAGCTGATGAAATGTATACGCTCTTTGAGGGGTTGCCTTACTATTCGTGAAAGTTTGCGTATGCCCGCACCTGTGGCAAATTTAAGTGATGCTTTGCCATAGATTATGTTAAGATCAATATTGGCTCTGTATCTTATAAGTTTATATGGGTTAAGTGAAATAACATGATGAACACCACCGTGTTCGATCATCTCCATAATTTTTACAATAGCCTGTTTTGTGGAAACATTGTCGACTCCAATACCTTTTATATTGGAAACAGTTACGTCTTCAAGGTCAACCTGATTGTATTCGAGTATCAAATCACGGTTTTCTTTCCATGAATCGTAGTAGACATCTTCTGTGCTCATTGGTACCTCATAACCTGAATACTGTTAAGTAAAATTATAATAAACGGATATCAGCCGGGGTTTATCCAGGTAAATAAATATCCCACATTAGAAGATTAGGTTGCCTGGACTCTAATCTAGAAATTTTATACTTGCTTTATAAAAGTTTGGTGTCAACAATAAATTAAGCCGTCAAATAATGATTTGCGGTATCAACAGATTGGAGAATCAGGATGAACTATACAGAGAAGATTTCCAGGTACATTGAGTTAAATCTTAAGGAAAATCTTACTATTGAGCGGGAAATGTGCAATAAAAAACAGCACGATTTTGTGTCAAAGGCCATTGAAACATACCGTCCGGAATCCGTTTTAAAGGCTGGTCTTGGTAATGGTGAATTGCTTTTGAAAATGGCAGAGGTTGGAATAAAAGTAACGGTTGTTGAGCCCAGTATAGAGGTAATTAACAATTTTGTAAAAAAGAACAAAGATAATGTTCTAATAGATAATATTCAGTTTATTAATGGAGATTTGAATTCGCTGCCTGTCGATTATTACGCTTTTGGAATGATAGTTTGTATGGATTATCTTGATTTTCAAAATACTGCAGCTGTTTTTGACGAGTTTAAAAGGGCAATAGATTTTGAGGGAGTGCTTGTGCTTGGAGGTATTGTTCTTAATAACGATGATATTGATGGTATTTATGATGATTTATACCATATAATAATGCCAATGCATAATGATTTCTATTTGCCAACCGATTTAAATACGGTTTTAGGGTTAAAACATTTTTCTTTTATACAAAATGAAGTTTTTAATATACCGGTAGAACTGGAAAGTTATAAAAGCTTTGCTAAAAAATACGGAGCTGAATTTTCATTTTCAGAATACAACAAGGCAGATCTATTTATTGAAGAAAACCGTGCACAATTGGCAAAAATGTATGAATATGACGGCAATGGGGCAGTAGAGCCTTATCTTTTATCGCTGTACAAGAGTGAAAAACCTGAAAAACAGGAGTATGAAAAAGAGGTAGAAGATTATAAGCGTAAGACAGGACGGGCAGGAGCCTGATTCTAAAAGTATCGGAAAAAAAGCGGTTAAAAAGTGTTGACCTGATAGGCCGAGATTTAATCTTTAAAAAGAATTATAATTAGCTTAAGTCAAGGCTAAAATTTTAGTTTAGGTCTATTGTGGTTAACATAATGAACTATGAAATAAAATATGATACTCGCGACAATATTGCTTCGCTTCTTTCTGAAAATAATCCGAAACAAGTTGAGCTGATACGCAAGATGGCGCACGATGTTTTACTTGAAAATTGTGGCAGTGGAGTTTACTATCGCGGACTTATAGAGTTTTCGAACCGGTGTGTCAGCGATTGCTATTATTGCGGTATTCGTCGTTCTAACGCCGATGTGAACAGATTCGATTTAACCATGGACGAGATTGTTGATTCGGCATTATGGTGCGCGAAAAACGGTTATGGCTCGATAGTTTTACAGTCTGGTGAAAACAGCAGTCGGGATTTTATTGATTTTGTCTGCCGTGCTGTAGAAACAATAAAGAAAAGGTCTATTTCGGAAGAACTTCCGAATGGTTTGGGTGTAACCCTCTGTATAGGTGAGCAGTCAGAGGCAGATTACGCGAGACTCTTCGCTGCTGGGGCTCATCGTTATCTTTTACGAATCGAGACTTCTAACCGGGAGTTGTTTAAAACTATTCATCCTGAAGCCCAGTCTTTCGATAACCGGGTTGAATGTCTGAGGCGGCTAAAGCGAACCGGCTTTCAGGTGGGAACCGGGGTTATGTACGGTTTACCTGGTCAGACTTACCAGATGCTTGCTGATGATATTCTGTTTTTTAAAGATATGGATATAGACATGCTGGGCATGGGGCCATATATTAGACATAGCTCCACCCCCCTTAAAAAAAATGAAAACCAGTTTATTATCGAGGGAGATGATCTTTTGCGTGTTTCTCTTCTGATGATAGCGGCTTGCCGGCTTGTGCTTAAGGACATAAATATCGCTGCTACAACAGCTCTTCAGACAATCGATCCGACTGGTCGAGAAAAGGGGCTCAGTTTCGGGGCAAATGTGGTTATGCCACAGCTTACTCCTGTTGATTACCGTAAGAGCTATCTTTTGTATGATAACAAACCATGTCAGGAAGATACCAAAGAGGAGTGCAAAAACTGCCTTTCCGCGCGAGTTGGAAGTGTTGGAAGGGAAGTTCACTACAACGAGTGGGGTGACTCCCCGCATTTTAAAAGAAAAGGGGAATCAAAAAATTGAAAGAACTAATTGAACAGATTAAACAATACAAGAAGATTCTCGGAGAAGATCTTGTTATGCCAGCTCACCATTATCAACGCCCTGAAGTTGTCGCGCTGAGCGATTTCGCGGGCGATTCGTATAAACTGGCTGTTGAAGCCTCCAGACATACTTCGGACTTTATTCTATTTTGTGGTGTTCGTTTTATGGCAGAGGGAGCCAGTGTTTTGGCTGCCGATAACCAGAAGATAGTCGTGCCCGAGCTTTTGGCGGGGTGCCCCATGGCGGATATGATAGACAAATCGATGGCTCAAAAGGCTTATGATATAATTAGTCCTCTCTCAAACAGGAGAATCGCTCCTGTAGTTTATATGAATTCGTATGCGGATGTGAAATCTTTTTGTGGTGAAAAGGATGGTGCTGTATGTACCAGCTCGAATGCGCTGAAAATATGTTCGCATTTCATTGAGAAGGGTGAGGCTGTTTTCTTTTTTCCGGATTACAATCTTGGTATAAATACTGCTGATACTCTTGGTCTCGAAGATTATGAGGTAGTGCGTATTGGACGCGATCTTGTCATCGAAGAACGTGTCGATTACAAGAATGTGAAGATGTATCTTTGGGATGGTTTTTGTCATGTTCATAAGGTATTTACTGTTGATGATGTTAAAAAAGCACGCGAACAATATTCTGGAATCAAAATAATAGTTCATCCCGAAAGTGACAGAGCGGTTGTTCAAGCATCAGATATGAATGGCTCGACTGCATTTATTCTTGATAGCATAAGGGATTCAGAACCCGGTTCTGTTTGGGGAGTTGGTACCGAAGTAAATTTTGTAAGACGTATAGCTTCGGATTTTGGCCCAAACAGTACTCATAACAAGACAATTGTAGCCCTTCGTGACTCTCCCTGTTTTAATATGGAAAAGACTTCACTTGAAAAGGTTGCTGCTTCTTTAAAATCCATAGTTGATTATAAAAATGGAGAGGGTGAACTGGTTACTGAGATCAGAGTGCAACCAGAATTTAAGGATGGAGCCAAAAAGGCTTTGCAGACGATGATGGATATTGTTCAAAAAGCCTAGACCGTTTCGTGAGGGCCTGAAGCTGTGTCGTCTACAGTGCCGCTTATCGATTTGGCGGTACTAACTTTAACCGGGACATCTTTTATAAAGATTACTGTTAAAATTAAAGCTATTATCGATAGACCTGTGGGCACCATCCAGAACATTGTATAGTCGGTTGTACCATTTTTTGAATAGTAGTCAGTCAGAAAACCCGCTGTTATTGTGCCTGTAAGCCCCGAGAACCCAAAAAATATCATGTTAATTATCTGATGTACTCCGGATCTGTTCTCTTCGGTGCACTGCGTATCGACATAAATTGTTGCTGTTGCGTAAAAGAAGGTGTAAATAAACCCATTACATAGAAGTGCAGTAACTATCCCAAGTTTGCTTCCTGTAAGTGTAAATATGGTGTAGCGCGTTACCTGAAAAGCAAGACCCAAAAGAAAACTCTTTTTAAAGCCAATACCCTTGAAATAAAAAGATCCTCCTTTATGGTTAATCAAAAAACCACCCAAAATAAACCCAAGAACCGGAATAGAAACTATTTCCAGAACTTGTCCGAGTGTTTGCATGGCAAGATTATTTCCGTACGAGTAACCCAGATGTTCCAGATATGGCCCTGTGCCGAAAAAGTAAAACTGATCCATTGTGCTTGAAAGGAAAAAGACTACTGTAAGCGATAATAGCTCTGGCCGGGCTATTGTTTTAAATGCGCTTGCGGGAATTATATCCTTGATGCTCTTTCTGCTACGTGGTGGCAGGGGAATATCCGGTAAAAAGAAACAGATTATGCTGATAATGATGCCCATAATGGAGGCTGCAAAAAAGATATGAGATACTGGGCCATTGAAAAATTTAATATATAGCTGTCCCAAAATCAGTCCGGACGCCATCCAACCCAAAGTTCCGAAAACCCTGATAGAACCGAAGTGCTCACGTCTGGACTTGAGATTTTTAAATGTAACTGCATTAACAAGCCCCATCGTAGGTGCGAAGAGTAACATGTAAAACAGATAAGAGAAGAGTACAGATTTAAAAGAGGTATTGATGGCCGTAAAAAAACTGAAGAACGCGGCAGTGAAATGAAGTATGGATAAAAGATGTCTTGCTTTAATTAGCCTGTCGACAACAAAACTTGCGGCAAGAGGAGAAAATATACCAGCTATTACAGTGGTTGAGATTATTACCGAAGCCTGTGTTCCGCTGAAGTTGAGTACTTTGGTCAGATAGGTGCTTAGTATGGGACGGTAAGAGCCGTAAATCGCGAGTTGCAAAAACATGATAATTGCCAGAAGTGAGAAAGGATACAGTTTTTTCATAATAAGAGATGTAACTCTGCCGTTAATTTTTGAAGATCATAAGATAAGAGGTTCCGATAACTGACTGAAACTTTAAAATTATATTCGGGGTGACTGGATTTGAACCAGCGGCCCCTTCGTCCCGAACGAAGTGCGCTACCGGACTGCGCTACACCCCGAATAATTAATATCTGTTTTTTAGTTTTCAGGTGTCAAGTTTATTTGTCTGCTCTGTATTTTGAACTTGGTAAAAAAATAAAAAAAGAGGTTAGTACACAGATTATTTTTCAATAGTTGACATAATTCAAATTATGTATAAAAATGCCAGTTAAAGACCGGCTGGTCGGACGGCTGATCTATATTAAAAGAGGAGGTATTGCCATGCTGGGTTTTCAGGATTGGGGGGTTACCCTGGCTTACGTAGGCACAATAGTCTCCGCGGTTATATGTGTAGTGTACGGTATAGTGAATTGGAATAGACCGCGTGAAGATGAAGAGTCAGAAATCAATGAAGAACTTGAGTGGGAAAAAAATGATCCGGAGCTCAAAGAAGGAAATATATAATGAATATGATTTTTTTGGGGTTTGTTGTTATTCTTTATCTTTCTGTAATCGCTTTTTTGGGTTATCGTGGATACAAACGCACAAAAAGCACATCTGACTATTTGCTTGCGGGTCGTAAAATACATCCAATGATAATGGCAATATCTTATGGAGCAACTTTCATAAGTACCTCCGCAATAGTTGGTTTTGGCGGTGCCGCAGCTGTTTTTGGTATGGGAGTTTTATGGTTAACTGTATTGAATATTTTTGTTGGTATATTTATAGCCTTTGTATTTTTCGGTTTGCGAACAAGAAAAATGGGGCACAATCTTGACGCACATACCTTTCCGGAACTGCTTGGAAGAAGATTCGATTCCCAGTTTTTACAGACGGCCGGAGGCTTGCTGATATTTTTGGCGATGCCTTTATATGCCGCTGCAATTATTCTGGGTGGAGCACAGTTTATGTCCACAACCCTGGCAATTCCGTATGAGGTTTCGCTTGTTGTTTTTGTGGGTATTGTAGCGATGTATGTCATTATGGGTGGTATGCGCGGTGTTATGTATACCGATGCTTTTCAGGGTACCGTCATGTTTGTCAGCATGACAATTCTTCTTGTCACTATATACTCTTCCACAGGAGGGATAGTTGCCGCGCACACAAAACTTACCGCTTTGGCTCCGCAGGCAGTAAAGATCTGGGGAGGTGCAGGACATCAGGGGTGGACGGCAATGCCGGTTTTTTGGTCCCCGCTTTGGCAGCAACTGGTAACTACAATAGTGCTTGGTGTTGGTATAGGGGTTTTGGCTCAGCCACAGCTTGTCGTTAGGTTTATGACGGTAAAGAGCGGTCATGAACTAAATAGGGCTGTTCTTGCTGGAGGAGTCTTTATTATGATGATGACTGGTGTTGCTTTTGTAGTGGGAGCGTTAGCAAATGTATATTTCTTTGAGCAAACCGAAAATATTGCGCTTCTTGCGGCTGGTAAGAAAACTGATGCCATTATACCATTGTTTATCAAAGATGCAATGCCGTGGTGGTTTACTTCTCTTTTTATGATTACACTTCTTGCTGCAGCCATGTCAACTTTATCGAGTCAGTTTCATTCTATGGGATCGGCTTTTGGTCGAGATTTTCTTGAAAAGGGTCTTAAAGTAAAAATTAAGGATTCAATAACAGTAAATAAACTTGCAATGATTGCAGCGATTCTTTTTTCAACTCTTTTAGCCTTTGGATTACCTCTGTTTTATCAAGAGGGAACAGCAATTATTGCAACTGGAACCGCTATATTCTTTGGATTATGTGCTTCAGCATTTTTACCGATGTTTGTCGGAGCTCTCTATTTTAAACGAATGAGCGCTACTGCGGCCCTTGCCAGCTTCTGGGCAGGTATTGGAGTAAGTCTTTTCGCGTTGATTTTTATACATATCAAGGAGTCAAAACCTCTTGGATTATGTAATTTACTCTTTGGTACTGATACGCTTATACCTGTTTTGCAGAACCTTGATCCTTTGATTATGGCTTTGCCGGTATCTGTAATTACGGCTGTTGTTGTTACCTTCTTTTCTAAGCCTCCTTCGCAAAGAGTAACTGATCAAGCGTTTAAAAATATTAAAAAGTAGAAATATGAGCAAACTTAAGGAATAGCAATGAGAAAAATATTGATAATTGGCGGTACTGGCACCATAAGTAGTGCCGTTGTTAAAAAGGCTGTTGAGGATGGGGAAGAGGTTTTTCTGCTTAACAGGGGTAACCGAATTTCAATTTTTAATGATAAGCGAATAAATCATTTTAATTGCGATATTAATGATACTGATACTGTTAATTCTTTACTGGGAGATACCATATTTGATGTGGTGGCTGACTTTATCTCATTTGTGCCGGAGCATCTTGAACGTAACTTCTTTTTGTTTAAAAAACGTACAAAGCAGTACATATTTATAAGTTCAGCTTCAGCATATCAGAAACCGTTAGGTCATTATCTTATAACAGAAGGAACGCCGCTAAGCAATCCATATTGGGAATACTCTAGAAACAAAATATTGTGTGAGGAGTATTTGATTAACAAGTATCGGGCCGAAGGGTTTCCGGTTACCATTGTTCGCCCTAGCCACACCTACGACGAAAGATCGATACCACTTGGGGTTCATGGTAAAAATGGTAGTTGGCAGGTTGCAAACCGAATGTTTGAAGGAAAGCCGGTCATTATTCATGGTGACGGAACATCATTGTGGACCATGACTCATAATAGTGATTTTGCGATGGGATTTAATGGCCTTTTCGGAAATATACACGCAATAGGTGAAGCAGTTCATATAACTTCAGATGAAACAGTAACATGGAACCAGGTTTATGAATCAATTGCCGCTGCACTTGGTGTAGAGTTAAAGGCTGTTCATGTCGCATCAGAATTTTTGGCTCTATCAGGTGATTACGATTTAACAGGATCGCTTATTGGCGATAAAGCAAACAGTGTTGTATTTGACAATAGTAAAATAAAAAGGCTGGTTCCTGGATTTTGCGCCAAGACGAGGTTTGATACAGGTATCAAGCAGACTATTGAGAATGTTTTAAGTAATAAAGAATTACGGATCGAGGATCCCGAGTTTGACAGGTGGTGCGATCATCTAATTTCGTTATATTTAAAGGCTTCGGCCGATGTCAGAGCTCTTGCTTGAATTCTGTAGCAGTAGAGCAGTTAAGCTGCTCTACTGTTGTTCGGAATACTCAGGTTTAATGGATTGATATTTTTTACGATAATCTTTTGGAGAAATACCTTCAAGAGATTTAAACACCTTATTAAAATGAGTTACGGTATTATATCCAACCGAATAGGCAACATCAATAATCTTTGTATCTTCGTTCTTAAGCATATCTTTTGCCTTGTTAACCCGCAGATTGTTTACGTATTGCTTGAAAGTACAATCAGATATTTCTTTAAGAAGCGATGGAATCAGATATATTGATATATTTGTTTTTTTAGACATATAACTTATATTTAGATCTGGATCTGAATAATTTTGGTCAAGAAAATTAACTATGTTTGCTTTGATTCTCTCTTTTTCGTTGTCTAAATGTATCTTTTTATGGGTTAATACTGTTTGTTTAGCTTTCTTGAAAGTGGCTCTAAGTTTAACAAAATATACCAGTATAACAATAAAAAATGTAATTGAAAATAGTTTTATAAAATTTGTAATTAGCAGGTTCGAAATTTTTTTTTCGAGGGATATCGATTTAACTACAATGTTGCCCTGTTGTGACTGGTTGTTTGAGTTAACCAGTATTTCCATGTTTCCAAAGGCCTTTAGTCTGATATTTTTGGCCTTGCTTCTTTCAATACGGTTTTTTGTAAACCACCATTCGGGAATCTGAAAGTCGGATAATGCTGTATTAATGGTGTTATAACCCTCTTCAATTTTTGCCATGGTGCTGAAATAAACGGCACGTCTGTGGTAAAGGCCATTTTTTGAATCATAAATAGGTACATCTGTTATGATGTTTATCATTATAGTGCATGCCGAATCAGAGTTAGCGACGATACGTAAAAAATCATGATTTGTTGTTTTGAATAGGTAGTCTTTAGCTGATTTAAGCCGAATACCAGCATATGGGAAAGTATAGCCCTTGTTGAGTTTGAATTTAAACGAAATTTGCCCTTTATCCGTTTCATATAAACTGATGTTTGAATTTCCTTGATCGGGCTGATCGGTTATAGTTGTCAAAGAAAAAGAATGAGAAGGAACAAGATTCTTTCCACGGTTTATAAAATCAGGTACTATTATTGCAGCGCATATTAATATAATAGATAAATAAATCAGAGTTTTTCTTTTAAATATCATGCTGGGAATCCTGAATTTCTAATCTTTGTATTCAGACGGTGGCTTTGTTTGAAACATTATTTATGAGATTATTAAACTTGTAAAAAACAAGAATAATTTACCAACTTCATTTTTTTGGAAATTTTATACTTGATTCCTTGATTACCTGCTCTTAAAACAAATAGGTCTTTATCTTTAAATTACTATTATATTATCATAAATACCAAATATTGGCAGCTTTTTGTGAAAATTCCTTCGTAAGCAAGTTGTAGTTTTTAGTTTTGGTTTTAAGACTAATTAAAAAAAAAGCGGAGTTAAATATGTCAAAAATTTCTGTTATTGGTGCCGGCGCGTTCGGGACCTCTTTGGCCATGCATTGTAAAAGTCTTGGGTTCGATGTAAGAGTCTGGTGTTTTGAAAAGGATTTACCGGGAATTGTTGCCGAAAAAGGCGAAAATACCATTTATTTGCCCGGTTATACATTTTCAAAGTCTGTGCGCTTTGTTAATGACCCTCTTGAAGCCGTTGAGGGAGCAGATCTTGTACTCTTTGTCCCGCCTTCGGCACATTTAAGAAAAACAGCAGAACTGTTTAAGGGACATATAACCGACAAACAGCTGATTCTGACCGCTACAAAGGGAATTGAACATGGAAGCTGTATGCTGATGTCTCAGGTTATGGAAGATATTTATCCGGAATTTAGAGACAATATGGCATTTTTATCTGGACCGTCGTTTGCTAAAGACGTTGCGGCTGGGTATCCGACAGATTTGTCGTGTGCGGCGTTTGATATTGAAGTCGCAAAGAAGATTCAGAAGATGCTTCATTCGTCGATAATAAGAATTTATACAAATGATGATGTGATAGGTGTTGAACTTGGAGGATCAGTCAAAAATGTGTTGGCAATCGCTTGCGGTGTCAGTGACGAACTTGGTTTTGGGCTATCGGCTCGAGCCGCATTAATGACAAGAGGGTTAGCCGAGATAACAAGGCTGGGTACAGCTATGGGGGCAAATCCGCTTACGTTTCAGGGGTTATCCGGTGTGGGTGATCTTATTTTGACATGTACAGGTGATCTTTCGCGAAACCGTACTTTGGGCAAAAAACTTGCCGAGGGAAAAACCGCAGAGGAAATTGTCTCTTCGCAAACAGCTGTTGCGGAAGGCTATGTTACCGCAAAGCCGGTGGTTCAATTGGCTGAAAAATATGGAATTGAGATGCCGATCTCAGAAGCCGTGTACAAGGTCTGTTATGAGGGAGCCGATTTGAAGAAGTCCGTATTGAAACTTATGAACAGATCGGAAAAGGATGAATTTGAAGGTATAAATGTCTGTTAAATGGTGAAAGGTGCATGATATGAGTTTTTGCCTATGATGGTATCTCTGGTAAAAGGAGAAATGTAATGACATTATTTGTAGAACTAATGCGAAGTATGGATAACCGTTTAAATGAATTGCTGAGAAACCTGTCTGAACAGCAGAGCATTTCGGTTATACTGATACTTATGTTGGTCTCGTTTGCTTACGGTGTAATACACTCGATGGGCCCGGGGCACGGCAAGGCGCTGGTTGCTTCGTTTTTTTTGAAAGAGGAGCATCCATTGAGGCGTTCGCTTTTTTTAGCAGCTGTTATTTCGGTTATACATACCGGATCAGCATTGGTAATAGCTTATCTTTTTAATTTTGTTCTGACAAGCGTGCGAGGTATGTTTAGAATAAAATTGCAGGGTTACTTTATTGCAGTGAGTGGTATTCTGATTGTGTGTGTGGGCCTCTTTTTCCTGATACGTAAGTTTATGAAAAAGAAGGATGAGCATGTCAGGTCGTTTGAAAAAAAAGGAAATGTCTTTTTGGTAGGTTTTTCCGCCGGCATTGTGCCTTGCCCCGCTGCATTGATGATCATGATGTTTGCCTTTACTGCGGGCATTCCGCTTATAGGTTTATATTCTGTAATATTCATCTCTTTGGGCATGTTTGTTCTATTGTCTGTGATTGGCACATTAATAATAAGGTCCAGAAAAGGAATTATGGATATCTCTTCTGCCAGATTCAAAAAGTCAGAGAATGTGGCTCTCTTCTTTGAGTATTTTTCCATTGTCGCTATTATATGTATAGGTTTGATTATGAGTTTGAGGATATTGATATGAATCGTGGTTTGACTCTGTTTTTGCGCTTGTTTCTGACCGGAATTGTACTGTTCATAAGCATCACTGCTTTTTCACATCCGCATCTTTTTATTAAACCATCACTAGAGCTTTTTGTTGAGGACGGTTCGGTTTCGGGAATACGAATTGTCTGGGAATGGGATAAGTGGTGGAGTGCCGAAGTTGTTGCCGAGTGCGATTCGGATAAAAATGGTGTGTTTGATGCTAAAGAGACAAAGATTGTTTTTGAGGATTTCTTTAGCGCTGTGAAATCGTTTGGTTACTTTACTGCAATTTATGTTGATGGCAAAAGTGTAAAAATAGACGAGGTTTTGCAATTCGCGGCCTTTATTGACAAAGATAAAATAGTTACCTACTCTTTTGTTATACCTTTCGCAAAGCCGGTTAAGGGAACAGGTGCGAGTGTAAAAATAGATTTTAATGATGAGACCGTTTACACCGCCTTTGATCGCGGAATAAAAATAATGCCTAATGATACATTTAATGTAACTGATTTTAAATCATCTGAACACGGATTCTACGGGGCATCGGTATCATTTAAGGTAAAAGGAAAATAGATGAAAGTTTCTGCTAAAAGAATTATTCGAGCGTCACTCTTTTTAATAATTATCTTTTCGGCTCTGTATCTGTATGCCAGGGCTGGTGGAGCAGGTGGTGCGTCTTCCGGAGGAAGCAGGGGCTCCTCGGGAGGAAGTGGCGACGGCGAACTGATATTTTATCTGATCTATTTATTGATAAGAATTTTGATATCTCTGCCTTTTCCATTTAACGTTATTAGCATAGGATTAATTCTTTTAGTCGCGGCTATTGTACTTAACAAGGGCAAAAAACAGGTCGAAGAAAAGTCCGTCTTTAACAATATACCCACTGACAAAAGACCTTCAAAGCAGGGAAAAATTCCCAGTCGCTTCATGGCCGATAATCCGGGGTTTGACCAGACGCAATTTCTTGAAAGTGTAAAAAACGCATTTTTGCAGATTCAGGATGCCTGGATGAACAAGGATTTGAAGAATGTCAGAAAATTTTTATCTGACGGTGTGTATCAGCGATTTATTACTCAGTTCAAGATGATGGATCTTCTTGATCAGACTAACCGATTGTCAGATATTACTGTGAATTATACTTTTATTGATAAGGTTGAATCTGATAGTAATTATGATGTTTTACACGTTGCCATTTCGGCGTCGCTAAAGGATAACTTTATTTGCGGCCTTGATTCTTCATTGAATAGCGGTGGCTATGAAAATTTCGTTGAGTACTGGTCTTTTATAAGGCGTAAAGGTGTTCAAAAAAAAGGTATGTTTGACAAACAGAGTTGCCCGAATTGTGGTGCTTCTCTTGAGGAGGGTTTGGGAGAAGTTTGTGTTTGCCCTTACTGTGGCAGTCTTTTGAACAGTGGTGAATATGACTGGGTGCTTTCTGAAATAACGCAGGCTGTCGATTATGCGGGTAATAAAGCCGGATTCTTTTCAAGCCGGTCACTTCGTCAACAGGTTAAAAGGCTGGTACTTGAGAATAGTGATTTTTCGGTACAATTTGTGGAAGATAAGGCAAGCAATGGATTTTTGCAATATATAACTGCTCTGACATTAAAAGAACCTGCTATTATGAGACGGTTCGTTTCTGATAATCTTTATGAAAGCGTTAAGGGTAATTTTGACGGAAGACAGATCGTTTATAACAGAATTTACCTTAACGATGTATCTCTTGTCGGAATAATTGAGGAAGAAGATTATAACAGGCTGTATGTTATTATCAAGTATTCGTTTCAGCGAGTCGAACTAATTGATAAAAAGATTAGAATTGTGGATCCTGTTGTGATTAGTGATTCAAAAGTAGTTGTAATGAAACGCAAAAAAGGCGTCTCTCCTGCGAAGGGTTCTCTCTATTCACATAATTGTCCAAACTGCGGAGGCAAATTAAGTGATACTCTGGATATACATTGCCCTTACTGTAGCGTAGTTCTTAACAGCTCCGATATCGAGTGGACTGTTGACGATATAATGCATCTTGACAAGTATAGAGATTTTCTGGATAACAACAGCTCTCTTTTTGAGTACAGTGTATCTATTAAGACGATAGACTCAATGTACGATGTGAGGGATTATGCCTTAAACAATGTTCTTGTTGTTGCGGCGGCAGATGGAAGACTTGATGAATCAGAAAAGCAGTTTGTCGATAATCTTGTGAAAAAATGGAAATATAATCCGGAAAAAATTAAAGGATTATACGATCAGGCATTCTCTGGCAACTTGACGATTATGATGCCGGACAACACAAAGAAGCGACAAAAAATATTTGAGCTCATGTGCAAGGCCGCGGCTGTAGACGGAGATATAGATCCTCAGGAACAAAAGATACTCGATGAAGTGCGAAGCTACTATCTTTCATAATTACGAGTTTTTTGATAGCGGCTTCACCCTTTAATCTTTTTTATACGATTATACAATCATTGGAGCTATTATCAGGGCTATAACCGATAACAGTTTTATTAGTATGTTAAGCGAAGGTCCTGATGCGTCTTTAAACGGGTCACCAACTGTATCACCCACCACTGCCGCAGAATGGGCGGTGCTAGTTTTGCCTCCGTGGGCGCCCTCTTCGATGCTCTTCTTCGCGTTATCCCAGGCTCCACCTGCGTTTGACTGAAAAAGAGCCATAAGGACGCCAGTGACGGTAGCTCCGGCCAGAAGTCCACCAAGCATCTCTGCTCCGCCCCAAAAACCGGTTAGTACAGGAGTTACAAGAGCAATTACTGTTGGTAACATCATTTTTTTTATGGCTGCCTGTGTTGAAATTGTCACACATCGTGCATAATCGGCTTTGGCAGTCCCCTCCATAAGACCTTTAATTTCATGAAATTGGCGACGAACTTCCTGAATCATTTCGGAAGCTGCTTCTCCAACCGCGTCCATGGCCAAAGCGGTAAAAAGGAAAGGTAGCATTCCACCGATAAAGACTCCGGCCATCACAAGAGGCGTGGAGATATCAATGGATTGAATTTCTGCGATTTTCATAAAAGATGAAAAGAAAGCAAGGGCCGTAAGAGCGGCTGAACCGATAGCAAAACCTTTTCCTATTGCAGCGGTTGTATTACCTACGGCATCAAGTTTGTCTGTACGTTCACGAACCTCTTTGGGAAGCTCACTCATCTCTGCAATTCCACCAGCGTTGTCGGCAATAGGGCCGTATGCGTCTACTGCCAGTTGAATCCCTGTTGTTGCAAGCATGCCCAGCGCAGCGATAGCTATGCCATATACTCCGGCAAGATTGAAAGATATCACAATGGTTGCGGCAAGAATAAGTATGGGTAAAACTGTTGAGTACATTCCAACGGATAGCCCTTTTATAATATTGGTGGCAGCGCCCATTTCACTGGCCTTTGCTATCTGCATTACCCATCTGCGACCTTTTGATGTGAACCATTCAGTCAAGAGCCCTATTGCGACACCAGATATTAGACCAAGTGCTGTTGTAACGCTTAGCCGTATTGCCATCTGAGATGCCGAAATAGTTTCGCCTCGGATTATGGCATCGACTGAAAAATATTTGATTATGGCTATGGATGACGCAGCAGTAAGAATTGCAGCACTAAAAGTTCCTTTATTTAGGGCGTGTTGAGGGTCACCGTTTTCCTTTGTATGAACAAGAAAAGTGCAGGCAAGTGACATTATTATTCCAGCGGTAGCAATAAAGAGAGGTATTAGAACATATTCTATTTTATCGTCAAATGTGGCAAGACCCAGTATCATTGCTGAGATAATAGACCCAGCATAAGATTCAAAAAGGTCGGCTCCCATGCCTGCAACATCACCCACGTTGTCTCCTACATTGTCTGCAATAGTTGCGGGATTTCGCGGATCATCTTCGGGAATGCCGGCTTCTATTTTGCCGGCAAGATCGGCACCGACATCGGCTGCCTTGGTATAGATTCCACCACCTACGCGAGCAAAAAGAGCTATGGAAGAGGCACCAAGTGAAAATCCCGATAGAATGGGTAATACAATGTTTTGCAAAGACATGGAATTGAATCCGAATAAATTGGAATATATTATAAAAAGAATGGATATGCCGAATAGAGCCAGCCCCACAACGTTCATGCCCATTACTGATCCGCCGGTAAATGCTACAGTTAATGCTTTATTGAGATTGCTTCTTGCGGCCTCGGCTGTACGTACATTGCTAAGTGTAGCTACACGCATGCCAAGAAATCCGGACAAAGCTGATAGAAAAGCACCAACTGCAAAAGAGACGGCAGTTAGCATTAGATTGCCTTTTGAATAATAGCCGATTACGAGTAAGATGGATATAATTATAACGAAGAAAAACAGTCGTGTATATACAGTCTTTAGAAAAGCCATGGCGCCTTCTCGTATGTAGCCGGCGATTTCGCGCATTTTGTCGTTGCCAGTATTAGATTTTTTGATTTTGATTGTCTGAAAAAGAGCAAAAACAATCGCGAGTATTGCGCCGATAGGTACAAGATAAACAAGATTATACATTTTCATTTTCCTTTATATATGGGCTTTAAACGGCATTGCCATTATGGAAATGGTAATTTTTCGAAGTTCCCTTATGTTTTAATAATGTGGGCAAACTTTCATGTTTGTGTTAGCCGATATATTGATACAGTTTAATCGATTAAGTATGATTTGAAAACAAAATCGATATTTGGAAGTAAAAATAACATCGCAAATGTACAGCGTCAACTTCTTTTGAGGCGGTATTATGATTATGGCTTTGAGCAGTTGTTTTTGAAGAAATTAGCGGGTGTGCCGTGAAAAGATTATTTTGTATTGTGTGCCGGAGTGGTTTATATGTTCAAATGTGGCTCTAATTTGAAGTATGAGGCTGTTAACTAGATCAAGACCAAGCCCAGGAACTGGGCGGGTGTTGTCTTTGTCTTCGTAACCTTTGCCATTATCTTTATATATTAGTGTGTATTGATCAGCAACCTGAGTTATCGATATGCTTATGAGAGAATCTTTGATATCTGTGAATGCGTGTTTGTACGAATTAAGCAGAAACTCATTAATTATTAGACCAAGAGGAATTGCCTGATCAATGGGAAGCATTACATTTGTGCAGTCGATATCAATTTTTACATGGAATAAATCAGAATCAAAACTATTATGAATATCCTTCACAAAATCAAACATATACTTATCAAAATTGATATTGTAAAGGTTATCATAGCGATAGAGCTGTTCATGAACGTGCGCCATGCTCATAACCCGGCTTCGGCACTCGTCAAAAAATGTTGCGTAGGGTGTATCCCTGATTGATGATGCCTGAAGGTTAAGCAGGCTTGAAACAATCTGAAGATTATTTTTTACGCGATG
>Ga0116151_10001113_pt1 | contig 24992 bp, 20 predicted proteins | sample AD_UKC117_MetaG_FD_89893 | JGI IMG/M metagenome (GOLD analysis project Ga0116151, IMG submission 89893) | Active sludge microbial communities of municipal wastewater-treating anaerobic digesters from Hong Kong - AD_UKC117_MetaG | ecosystem: Engineered > Bioreactor > Anaerobic > Digestate... | reverse complement strand
ATGGCATTGTGACGGGCCAGAACATCGGCCTCCCCCCACAGGGCCTCCCCGAGATCCTCCTGTTTCAGAAACATCTCGGGCCTGTTCAGGACAAACCGGATGTCCCCCCGCCCGTTGAGGTTTCCTGTCTCCTCGTGGTGTGATGCGAGATACCCCCCCGACATCTCAAAATCCTCGTTGGATGTGATGCAGAGGACATTCCCCTCCACAGGGCCGAGCGAGGAAAAGAACGGGGCCAGAAAAGAGAGCTCGATGAAGATATAGGTGTTCTTCTCCTTATCCACGGCGACATAAAAATCCTTGTCGGGGAGCCATTTGATCCATCTGTTTTTTTTTATTCTTCCGGCGTACTCTTCGATGAGGGGAGAATCCAGCTTCAGGAATGATTTGAAAGAACGGACTTTGGCAAAAGCCACCGTGTCCGGGGGGAAAAAATCGGGCGCGCTTCTGCGGTTAAAAAGATAGTACGCCCCGATGGTTAAGAGAATAAGGAGAATAAGGGTTAGGGCCACCCCGGAAATTTTTTTTTTCATTATTGTCCCCGCCAAAAGCAATGTGCCCGAAAGGAGTCGAACCTTCAGCCTACAGATCCGGAGTCTGTCGCTCTATCCATTGAGCTACGGGCACTTACGAGCAGTATTATAATGGCCCTTGGACAATTGTCAAGACAGATAACGGCTTATCTTCTCATTTCAGCTCGTAGCCTTCGCCCATCTCCGGGACATGGATCTCGGCTTTGGAGATCTCCCCGAGTGACCGGGCAAAAGCAAGGGCCGACTCCTCTTCGCCATGGACCACAAAGATCTTTTCCGGGGCCTGTTTCAGCCCTCTGACGAACCCGAGAAGCTCATCTCTGTCAGCGTGGGCAGAGAAGGATTCAATACGGGCCACTTCAGCATTCACCTCGTAGGGTTCGCCGAAGATCTTCACCGGAGTCTCCCCAGTGAGGATCTTTCTTCCCAGTGTGTTTTCAGCCTGGAAACCCACGAAAAGGACAGTGTTGCGTTCATCTTCGACATTATTCTTGAGATGATGAAGAATGCGGCCGGCTTCGGCCATGCCTGAGGCTGAAATAATGATCATGGGATCCTGCGTATCGTTGAGTTTTTTGGAATCCTCCACATGCTGAATATAGCGGAGGCTGTCAAACCCGAAGGGATCGCCTTCACGGATGAGGAAATCATGTGTCTCTCTGTCGAAACACTCGGCATGGAGCCGAAAGACCGAAGTGGCATTGACACTCAGCGGGCTGTCCACAAAGACAGGGACATCGGGGATCTGTTTGCGGATGAAAAGGCGGTGCAGGGCATAGACCAGCTCCTGGGTCCGGCCCACGGAAAAGGAGGGAACGATGACTTTCCCGTTCCTTTTCACTGTCCTTGTGATGACATCCGCAAGCTCTTTTTCCATATTTTCGATATCATCATGGAGGCGGTCTCCGTAGGTGCTTTCGATGACAAGATAATCCACGGGAAGGTCGATGGAATCGGGGTCTCTCAGTATGGGAAGGTTTTTCCTTCCGAGGTCCCCCGAAAAGAGGATGTTCTTCCCTTCCGCCTGGACCATGATCATGGCTGACCCCAGGATATGCCCCGCATCATAGAATTTCATCTTGATATTGTCATTTAAGGCAAAGAGACGGTTGTAGTTATAACTGACAAAATACTGAAGGGCATTGATGGCATCATCCATGGTGTACAGGGGCTCAAAGGGGGTCTTTCCCGCACGCATCCTCTTCTTGTTCACATAGGCCACATCGAACTCCTGAATATGAGCCGAATCCCTGAGCATGATATTGGCCAGGTCACGGGTGGCATGTGTGCAGACGATGTCGCCCTCAAAACCGCGGCTGACCAGCGTGGGTATACTTCCTGAATGATCGATATGAGCGTGGGTCAGCAAAACGGCATCCACGGCCTGCGGATCGATCCCTTCAAGTTTCCTGTTCATTTCAAAGGCTTCCTTGCGCTTCCCCTGAAAAAGTCCGCAATCAACAAGGATCTGGCGGTTGCCTGTCTCCAGAAGGTGTTTTGACCCTGTGACTGTCCGTGCTGCTCCATGGAACGATAATCTCATCCTATTCTCCTTTTTTTTCGTTTTTCATCTTCATAAATGCATCTTTGCCCATGAGTTGTCCGGTGAGGAGAGGATAAGTCTCATGGAGTTTCTCCCTTATCATCTCAGACAGCGCCCGGATCTCCCATTGTGCATGGGCATCGCTCCGGAGACGGACAAAATGGTACCATTCGCGAAGATTGGCTTTGATCACGACCTTTCTTCTGTGGGCATTGGTGAGGACATAGTCAGCCCCGTTCTTATCATAGAGCCTGACTTTCTCATAAAAATCATTGACACGGTCCACTTCTTCCATAAAAGAGTCTTCCTCACCCACAGCTTTAATGGAATCGGGAAGAGTCACCCCCAGGGCGGGTGAATAGGCCCCTGTCAGGCGGCTCATCATCCTGTGGCGCTTCAACTGGGCGTAGCAGGAAGCAGACGCCATCACTTCAAACGTGGCTGAAGCAAGCTCAAAAGCCCTGTCCACGCTGTCGTAGAAATTGATCCCTTTCGTGGCCTCTCTTAAGACAGCCTTTTTATCCACTGTTTTGATATTATCCAGGAGCACCTGATAATCGTGGTCTGCGTTTTCAAAGACCAGGCCTGCGATGACCTTGTCCTCCCCGTCAGTCGTGAACGAGACCAGGCGGACGATATCGGGGCCGGGACCGGAACGCTGTGTCGTCACCGGGAACTCGCCTCTCCATGCTTTGACATCGTACTCCCCGGGCTCATGAAAGACCACAAGGGAGGGGACTTTCCCCCTGATCAGGCGATAGATCTCATCTCCCAGGACCCGGATCTCATAGAGGGGGGCCGCTGCCATCCGCCGGAGCATGTACTCCAGGTTCCGGGCGTTGACCGTCATGCCCATCTGAGATGTGGTGGCCAGGGAGAGGATATAACGGGCGTCTTCTTTGGCTTTTCCGGTGAGCTCCCGTTGGGTGGCGTGGGGCTCTTTCTCTTTGAAATAACCCAGGAGGGCTTTGTAATAGCGGTTATAAAGAGTATTTTCCCTCTCCAGGAGTTCCCTGAATTCCCTGGAGAGTTCCTTATCGTCTTTGATCTCATCCGGAAGGATAAAATCTTTTTCGATCTTGATGTATCTCTGCGATTTTTCAGTGAAGGAGAGGAGCCGATGCTCCTGAAGCCATTCGGATGCCAATCGTGAGATCCCGAGAAGATCGAAGTTGAACACAGCATGCTCCGCAATGGAGCCGTGCCCCATCCCGTAAATGATCGTCTCGTTGGACCGCCGGGCCTTCTCCACTTCACGGACAGCCTCCCGCCTCAGTTCGTCCACAGCGAGAGGCGAGCGGCTGATGCGCGCATAGGCGGCTGAGATAGTCTCGGGGGTCAGTGCTCCTGTATTCAGCAGACGGGTCAACTCTTCCCGGGACCGCTCATCCTCTTCAAGGAGGGCTTTTTCCAGAAGATGCAGAAGGGACATGTCAATATTCATGCCTGCGAGAATGACTTTCATGGGAACCCCCTTTTTCAGCGAGTATACAGGAGCCTTCGGGGCAAATCAATCCGTTTTTTGCCCCTGGTCAATAGCCCTGCATGGCTTTACCCAGGGAGAAGATGGGCATATAGATGGCCAGGGTCAGGATAAGGACCACCACAGCCATGAAGATGATCAGCATGGGCTCGATGATCTGACTGATCCGATCCACCTTCTTATTGATCTCATTGTCATAAAACTGGTTGAATTTCAGCAGCATATCATCCAGGGATCCGGTCTCTTCACCTGTTCCCACCATCTGCACAAGAATGGAGGGATAGATGGACCCCTCTTCCTGCATACTGGCATAGATCGTATATCCCTGCTGGATCTTCTTTCTCACACGATCAAGAGAACGTCTGTAGATCTCATTGTTGATGATGTTCCGCGACAGTTCGATGGATTCGAGGATATTGATCCCTGCTGTCATGAGCAGGCCGAAGGTCTTTGAAAAATTCACCAGGATCCCCATCTGGTAGATGGGGCCGAGATTGGGAAACTTGAGAAGAAACTTGTGATAATAAAAACGGACTGTCTCGTTGGTCCTGATCAGGTACTTCATCAGGACCACAATGGCGATGATCAGGATGAGGAGGAAAAAGAAGTTCTTCCGCATAAACTCCGCGACGGACATGATCATAAGTGTGATGGGAGGAAGTTTTGCGCCCATATCCGCATAGATGGTCTTGAACTTCGGTATGACAAAAAGCATGACCCCCAATGTGGCCAGAATGATAAACGAGAAGACGAAGAGGGGATACCGGGTTGCCGATTTGATCTTGTCGCTGATATCCTTGAGCCGCTCCATGTATTCGCTGATACTGATAAGAGTCACATCAAGGCCTCCGGAGGCCTCGGCACTCTTGATCATATTCACAAAAAGACGGTTGAAGACTTTGGGATATTTCGCAATGGAATCGGAAAAAGCGACTCCTCCCCGGATATCATCGATGACCCGTCCTAATATCTCACGGAACTCCAGGTTTTTCTCATCCCGGGTGAGTGTCTCCAGGGACTGCATGATGGGGAGCCCTGCGCTGATCATGGAACCCAGCTGCCGGGAAAACATGATGAGTGTCGTGGCATCCACGGAAGTCCCTGAAATATTGATCCTGTTCAGGCTCTTGATAAAATCGATGAGAGAGGGTTTGGAGGAGACGCCTTTTTCATGGATATCCAGGATCGTCTTCTCCTTGTCCCTGAGCATGGAGACAAGCTCTTCCCTGTTTACGGCGAAGATATTCTGTCGGATCTTCTTCCCCGAAGGTTCAAAATAGGTCACACGGTATTCAGGCATATCACTCTTCCCCGAATGTGGCGGCGAAGACCTCTTCCACTGTGGTCACGCCCCGCTCCACTTTTTCCATGCCGTCATCGCGCATGAGCAGCATTCCCTCACTCAGAGCCTCCGCTTTCAGTTCATCGGAATCGGCGTTGCGGTAGATCATCTTTCTCAGCGCTTTGCTGATGGAAAGAACCTCGAAGATCCCCACCCGTCCGGAATAGCCTGTATTGTTGCAGGCCAGACAGCCCTGTCCCCGGTGGAGGACAGTCTCTTTTTTCAACCCGTATTTCACCAGAGCTTCGTTGTCAGCCACATAAGCCTCTTTGCAGCTGTCACAGACCCTCCGAACCAGGCGCTGGGCCACCACCATATTGAGGGAAGACCCCACCAGATAGGGAGGGATCCCCATATCCAGAAGACGGGCCACCGTGGCGGGAGCATTGTTGGCATGGATAGTGGAGAGAACCATGTGTCCTGTGAGAGCGGCCCGGACAGCGATCTCGGCTGTGGCTTTGTCCCGGATCTCCCCCACCATGATCACATCGGGATCCTGGCGGAGCATGGAGCGCAAGCCGGCGGCGAAGGTCAGTCCCGCTTTTTCATTGACCTGGACCTGGTTGACATTGTCCATATTGTACTCGATGGGATCCTCTATGGTGATGATGTTCTTGTCGGGACTCACCAGCTCTTTTAAAATAGCGTACATCGTGGTGGTCTTCCCGCTCCCTGTTGGGCCGGAGACCAGGATGATGCCGTAGGGTTTCTGGAAGTTTTCAATAAACTGGGGGAGAGCCCTGTTGGAGATCCCGAGACTTTCCACATCCAGCAGGCCCATGGACTTGTTGAGGATACGCATGACGATCTTCTCTCCGTAACTGGTGGGAAGCGTCGAGACACGGATATCCACATTATAGTTCTTATGCCGGAAAGAGAACCGTCCGTCCTGGGGGATCCTCTTTTCGGCGATATTGATATTGGCAATGATCTTGATCCGGGAGACGATGGCGGCCTGGAGCTTCTTGGGCGGAGTGACGATCTCCAGGAGTTTTCCGTCGATCCTGAACCGGACCTTCAGCATGTACTCAAAGGGTTCGATATGGATGTCTGTGGCATTCTTGTTGATGGCTTCGATGAGGATATAGTTGACCAGGCGTATCGCCGGAGCCTCATCTTCTTCCGAGACCACCATCTCGGGTTCCCCCTCCTCCTCTTTTTCAAAGGAGATCTCCCCCTCTGTCTGCATCTGGATCTCCTTGACCTTCTGTATCTCGGAATAGAGACGCTCGATACTGGCTGCGATGTCTTCGGCATCGGCAAGCATGGTGACGATGTTCATAGAGACGATGCTTTTGAGATTTTCCAGGAGGATGATGTCTTCAGGATGCTCCGTAGCCACATAAAGCTTGTCTGTCCTCTGATCATACCTGATGGGAAGGACGTTGTATTTCTGGGCCACTTCGCGGGGGATCTTATAGACGACATCAGGACTGATATTGACGAACATATCCCGGGTGACCAGGTCGACGTTGAGCTGTTCAGCAAGGACGGCAAGAAAATCGTCCTTATCCACAAGCCCGAGTTCGATAATGGCCTTCCCCAGTTTGATCCCCTCTTTTTTCTGATAGGCCAGGGCGTTTTCCAGCTGCTCTTCATTGATCAGCCCTTTGCTGATGAGCAGTTCCCCCACCCGTGAGTAGACATTCTTATAACGTTTCGGATCTGCCATGTTCTCTCCTATCGGCCGGATATCCCGGCTGTCCTGGCTTTGACCAGCATGAGCTTAAAGAGCGAGACCCTGGTATAATCGTATGCCGGAGTCCGGAGAAGCTTTCTCATCTCCGGCAGGCTTATCCGGGGATAAGTCACCAGGATCCTCTGGACTTTTTCCGAAAGGGACAGGCGTCTCACATCTGTGAAATCTTCAACGGTGTCCATGTTGAGATTGGGGATGTCCGTGGGGGAGATGGAGGTGTCATAATAGGAAAGCACGGCATCTGCAGGGTCGCGGTAATAGGAGAGGACCAGGTCATACTCCAGAAGATGAAAGGCTTTTTCCGGATCCTTCCGAAGAGCTGTGATCCTGATATCTCCGCCTCCCGCTTTGATATTGTTTACGATCCCGATGATGGTGTTCCACCCCACAGCGGCCACGAATTCCACATCTGACATATCCAGGACAAAAAGGAGTTTCTCTTCAGCCAGAAGGCGGGTAAACCGCTGGACAAGGATGTTGGCTGTCCCGGAGTCGAGATATCCCTGCAGGGCGATGACTGTGACCTTCTTTCCCTTTCCGGCCTCTTTTATCTCTTTGATAAGCTTTTCCATAAAGCCCCTTTCATCGCATGGTTTTTCACTTATATCATATCATGAAGGGCGCTCTTTTTCAACCGTTTTACTCAATGATGACCTGAATGCTGCTGGGATCGAGATCGATGAGACTCACAGCATCGGGATGATCGATCTCGGGGACAAGGTTGTAGGTCCCCTTCTCGTATCCCTTCAGGTCCAGCCTGACGGTGATGCTGTCCCGGAGAGTCTTTGTGTCCATGGAGACCGGGACTTCGAATTTCAGGGAGACGACACGGGGATAGACCAGGGAATAGGGACCGCTGATCCGGACGGGGATATCACTGAGTTCGGCTGTCTTGAGCTTGACGATCTCGATCTGGGCAAAGATCTTGTCACTGTCATCCCTGAGAAGAGTGGTGTTTTCAGGGATATCAAGTGTGACTTCCTTCCGGACGGATTCAGTCATTCCCTCGATATCCACAGGATAGGTCTCGATGACCCCCACACTTTTCGGCCCGCGGATCTTCACCACAGACGGTGTCAGGATCATGGGTTCCATGAGTTTATACCCTTTGGGCGGTGCTCCTTTGGACATGATCTTTATGGGAACGAACTTCTCCTCTTTTTCATCGATGACCACCCTGATGGACTCATAACGCTCAGGGAGCTGAAAGAGGCTCAGGTTTTCCGTCCCCATGATATTACGCTTATCCAGGGCCAGCTCATATTTTCCTTTATCAAATCCCGCCAGTTTGACTTCATAATAGAGGTCTTTTCTCTTCAGCTTCATGATATCGCTTCCCGTTGCCTGGACACGGACGATGACGTCAGGGGGATCCAGGGAGGCGATGACCAGATTCTCCTTCAGCCCTGAAGAACGGACGGGAAGACGGAAATCCTGTTTCACCACCCGGTTATGCACAAGAGAAAACCAGAGAAGCAGCGAAATGACCAGAGCCAGGATCCTGTACAGGGTATTCCTGAAAAAGACCCCTGAAGAGGTCTTACGGAGTCTCTTTGCCATCGCTCTCCTCTCTTTTTTCCGCCTTCAGGGTCTCCTGCCCCAGCCTCTCCTTCTCAATGAGAAGGTCATAGAGGACATCTTTGACTTCATTCCTCTTCATCCCCCGGGTGAGGAACTGGCCGCGATGGGCAAAGGAGATCCGTTTTGTCTCTTCTGAGATCACGATGACCCCGGCATCGGTGAGTTCGCTCAATCCCACGGCAGCTCTGTGCCGTGTCCCGAATTCTCTGGGGATGTTCGCTCCTTCGGGAAGGGGAAGGACACAGCGCGCTGCGTAAATGCGTCCGTTTCTGATCACCACAGCTCCGTCGTGAAGCGGCGTGTTCAATGAAAAAATAGTCACAAGCAGCTCCCGTGTCACGGCAGCGTCCAGGATGACGGCATTTTCAATATAATTTCTGATATCTGTATTCTGCTCAAAGACGATAAGTGCACCGATCCGCCGTGACGACATCTCCATGACCGCTTCGATGATCTCGTTGATATAGGCCTCTTCTTCCGAGACAGCGGTACGCATGATCAGGGCAAAAAGAGGCAGCTTGGAGACTTTAGCCAGGATATTGCGGAACTCAGGCTGGAAGATGAGAAGGAAAAAGATCCCCCAGATCACCAGGAGCAGACTGCTCAGGTAGTGCAGCATATGGAGCTGAAGCCATTGGGCTGCAAAGAAAAGCAGCAGGATGATCATCAGGAGGATGGTCATCTGCAGAGCCTTGATGCCCTTGAACGTCAACAGAAGATAATAGATAATAAAAGCCACGATAAGGATATCCAGGACATCGAGAACGGTAATATTCTGCAGATAGATCAGGAAATTGATGTCAGTGCCCTCCTTTGATCAGGAACAGGGCCTCTTCGCGTGTGGACTTCCGCTTAAAGGCGCCTCTCATAGCCGAGGTCACGGTTTTCGAACCCGGTTTTTTGATTCCTCTCATGATCATGCAGAGATGCTCCGCCTCCACGATGACAAAGACCCCGAGGGGGTTCACCAGGGTCATGATGGTGTCGGCGATGGTCGTGGTCAGGCGCTCCTGGAGTTGAGGGGCCCTGGAGATGAGGTCCACGGCACGGGCGATCTTGCTGAGTCCTGTCACACGGTTTTCCTTGGGGATATAAGCCACATGGGCCTTGCCGAAAAAGGGGAGAAGATGGTGTTCACACATGGAGTAGAAGGGGATGTCCTTGACGATGACCATCTCGTCTTCATCAAAATTGGCATGAAAAGTCACGACGATCTTTTTCAGCTCTTCCTGGGTTCTGTTCAGGCCGCTGAAGACCTCTTCATACATGTCCGCCACACGGCGGGGCGTTGCCACCAGCCCTTCCCGATCGGGATCCTCGCCGATGGCTTCCAGAAGATCCCTCACAGCCTTCTGGATCTTCTCTTTATCCATGACTCTCCTCTCCCTGGATGAGAGTGTCGATCTCATCTGCTTCCAGGACTTCTTTTTCCAGAAGAGCTTCTGCAAGCCTGATGAGCACCTCTTTATTCTCCGCCAGGATGGTCCTGGCTTCACGATACGCTTCTGTCACGATCTTGCTCACGGAATTGTCGATCTTTTCAGCAGTGCTTTCACTGAAATCCCGGGTGCTTCCCAGATCGCGCCCCAGGAAAATATGCTCTTCTTTTTTGCCGAATGTCAAGGGGCCCACTTCATCGCTCATCCCCCAGTTGGAGACCATCTTCCGTGCGATATCCGTGACGCGTTCCAGGTCATCTGAGGCTCCGCTGCTGTATTCATTAAAGATGATCTCCTCAGCAGCCCTCCCTCCGAGAATGCGCTGCATGAGTCCGGTGAGGTAATCTTTGGTATAGAGATGTTTCTGATCCAGAGGGAGAAAATGGGTCACACCCAGAGCCCGTCCCCTGGGGACGATGGTCACTTTGTGGATGGGGTCTCCGTTTTTTGTCAGCTTCCCGATGAGGACATGCCCGGATTCATGATAGGCGATCCGCTTCTTCTCCTCATCCGTGATGACCAGGCTTTTACGCGCCTTTCCCATGAGGACTTTGTCTTTGGCCTCCTCGAAATCCTCCATCTCCACCGCTTCCTTGTTCTCACGGGCAGCCAGAAGAGCCGCTTCATTGGTCATATTCGCCAGGTCAGCCCCGCTCATCCCGGGAGTCGCTTTCGCCAGGATATCAAGACGGACATCGGCATGGACGGGGATGGACCGCGTATGGACCTTGAGGATCTCTTCGCGCCCTTTCACATCGGGCAGGTCGATCACCACCTGACGGTCAAACCGGCCGGGACGCAGAAGGGCGGGGTCAAGGACATCGGGCCTGTTGGTGGCAGCGATGAGGATGACGCCCAGCTTGGTGTCGAAACCGTCCATCTCCACGAGAAGCTGGTTCAGTGTCTGTTCCCGTTCGTCATGCCCTCCCCCCAGGCCGGAACCGCGTGAACGTCCCACGGCATCGATCTCGTCGATGAAGATGATGGCAGGAGCCCCGCGTTTGGCCTGTTCAAAGAGGTCGCGGACACGGGCTGCACCCACACCGACGAACATCTCCACAAAATCAGATCCGCTCAGCGAGAGAAAAGGCACGTTGGCCTCTCCTGCAACGGCTTTGGCCAGGAGGGTCTTCCCTGTTCCGGGAGCGCCCACAAGCAGGACCCCTTTGGGGATCTTTCCGCCCAGCCTCTGGAACCGGGACGGCGCTTTCAGGTAGTCGATGATCTCTTCAAGCTCTTCCTTGGCTTCTTCACAGCCGGCGACATCATTGAACGTCACGCCGACTTCGCCCTTGGCGATCATGCGGGCACGGCTTTTCCCGAACGAGAAGGCTTTATTGTTCCCCCCCTGCATATTGCGCAGGAACATGATGAAAAAGACCACAAAGATCAGCGTGGGAAGAACATAGATGAGAAACAGCTTCAAGTCTCCTGATGACGGTTTTTTGATCTTGATATCGGAATTCTGGCTCAGAAGACGGTCGATGGTATTGGCCTGGTCCAGCGGGATGACTGTGGTGAACTCCGTGGCTTTGTCGGGGAAAGGCTCTTTGAATATCCCTGAGACATCCATCTCCTGGATCTCCACGGAAGCCACGTTCCCCCCTTCCACCTGGGTAATGAACTCACTGTAGGTGATCTCGACTGTCTTTGTGCTTTTCTGCCATTTATTCAGCCAGCTGAAGGCCAGCATAAAAATAAAAAAGAGTATGATCCATATCATGATATCTTTGAATTTACTCATGCACAGTTCTCCTTAATCCTTTTGATGAATTGTAAAGAAACAGGCATAAAAGTCAAGGGATTTTGACGTCCTCCCCTTCCCGGGTCAGGAGTTGGCGCACCATGAGAAGAAATCGGCCTGTGATCCCCCAGATGACACCGAACGAGGCGTGAAAAGAGACGATCTCATGCCGGAGTGTTTTCGCTGCCTCAGTCCGGGCTCTGGACGTGAGGCCTGTCCCTCCTGCTGGAGAGGCGCTCCACTCCATGGCCGCTGTCCGGAATGAGGAGGCCGAGTCGAGTTCTTTCACAGGCAGGAGATAGAGGGAATCGACTTCCCGGGTTGAGGGGTGAAGGTCTTCCAGAGTTCCCGCGTTGAGATATCCCCAGAATCCGTGGACCACCTTTCCCCAGGGATTGACCACGACCCCCACTTTCCCGCCGGGTTCAAGGGCACTCAGGGGAACACCGATCTCTTCTGATGTCTCCCGGAGAGCTGTGGCCAGGAGGGAGCCGTCCTCTTTTTCGTAATGCCCCCCGGGAAAGGCAAACTGGCCGGGGTGGGAGATCCCCCCGGTGCGTTTTTCCAGAAGGAGAGCCCATCGGCCGTCGTGAAAGAAAAACGGGATGAAGACTGAGGACGGGGGTGAAGCCGACCCTGTGGCGATGGACACGTCCTCCCTCGGCGCTCTTAAGAGTGGCGGTGGGATCCTACTGTCCATAACGCTCCCTGAGAAGCTTCGGGGGAAAAGAATAGATCCAGTAGTCGTGCTCCCTTTCCCAGCTGATCATGCCTTCTGAAGCGAAGACATGCCTCATGAGAGGGTCATCGGGGATCACACTTTCCACGTAAGTGATCCCTCTTTCTCTCATCTCTCTGAGAAACGAGGAGAGCAGCGCACGTCCTGTTTTCACTTGAGCACACTCAAAACAGGTGAGTTTGACCTCTCCGGGCCGGTAGTCCGGGGCAAAGGAGAGAAAGTCCCCTCCGCTGTTCCCCAGGCTCCTGAATTCCCGTCTGTCGGTGCAAAAGAGGGGAAAGACCTCCTCCTTGACCGGGTAGACACGCCAGCCGTCGATGATATACCCTCCGCATTTGTCAAAAAACGTTGTCCGCCTCAGGAGGTCCAGCTTCTCCCGGCCGCTCTCCACCCGCCGGTACTCATCGTGATATCTCCCCTCTTGCCCGGAGATGATCTCCGCTGACTTGACATTCAGCTCCTTTTCCCGGATAAAACCGAACCGCTCGGAGTTCTTGATGGAGCCGATATTTCCCCAATAGGTGGCAAACCGTACAGTTGCAGGGTCGTGAGCCGCCAGCCTGGGCATGATATAGTCGAGAGTGGCCCGTCCGATGCCCCTGGTCTTGAGGTCCATGTCCGAACGCAGCCCCTCAAGCCAGGCATCCTTATCCGTGAGCCAGGTCAGTTTCGCACACCCTGCCAGACGGCCGCGGTATTCCACGGCCACAAAGAGCCCTTTGTCGTCTTTCACCCAACTGTCAAACAGGACGGGAAGATAGTCGTGCCCTTCCCATAAGGTCTCCACCATCTTCCGGACGTCCTCTTTATCCCCGGGACGCATGGGGCGAACTGTAAAACCCATCACTCAACTCCTTGCCAGGCAGAGAGCAAGAAGATCCACGCGCTGCGCTCCGCCTCTTTTCAACGCCAGGGCAGCCTCTTTTGCCGTTGCCCCGCTGGTCACCACATCATCCACAAGAAGAAGACGAAGCCCTCGGACACTCTCTGTGACACAAAACGCTCCACTCATATTTCTGCGGCGTTCCCGGACACTTCCCAGTGAGGACTGCGGCCTTGTCTTCTTCACCCGCTCCAGGAGTCCCGCCCCGTTTCTCCCCGGTAAAAGAGCGGCCAGTTCTTCAGCCTGGTTAAACCCTCTCGCCCGGCGGCGTGACAGAGCCAGGGGGACCGGGACCACAGCATGGTGCTCCCCCTCCCTGAACGTTTCCCTGTAGAAATCAGCAAGCTTCCGGGAGAAGGCCCGTAACAGAGCCCGGTCCCCTCCATACTTCATCCTGTGCACCAGCGCGGCCATGGTATCGTCATACTGGTAGAGACAGCGCCGTTGTGACCATCCCCTGCTCGGGGGACGGGGTGTACACTCCGGACACAGGCCCCGCCAGGCCATGGGGCGCCCACACCGTGTGCAGATCTTTTCACCGATACGGGGAAGCGATTCCAGACAGGGGGAACAGAGCCCCTGCCGTGTGGTCGTCTTTTCTCCGCAGAGGGGACAGTATTGCGGAAAAAGAAGATTCTCTATGATGTCGCCAGCCGTTTTAAATAGCGAAGAGCCTCTTCCCTTGTCCTGATCTCCCCGTCGATGTGCATTTTGTGGATGGTCTCCAGAAGCGTACGTAGTTCTTCCCCCCTTTGAAATCCTGTCTCCTTCAGGTCATTCCCGTTCACCAGCTGCCTTTTCCGTGAGATCTCCATGATATAAAGAGAGGCATATTGCTGAAAACGTTCATTATGAGCGTAAGCGGCCATGAGATAGAGGATGGCATCCGGCTCCAGGTGTCGGAAAAGGTCATAGATCTCGCTCTTCTTTAAAAAGCGTTTCACATGGACGGCCTTATACCTCTCCCTGACAAACGCCTCCACCTGGTCGGAAAGAGTCTGAAACCTTTTTGTCAGCTCGAATTTCTCCGTGCACTCCTGGCGGATCGTCCGGTCCATGTCACTGAAGAGGGCCATGAGATAGAGAAACCTCTCCTGGATCTTCTTTTTGAAATAAAGAAGCCTGTACCAGTGGACGGTATGGCGGATCTCTCTGAAGATCTTCACCTTTTCTTTTGTAAAATGAAGCCCCTCGAAGAGTGCGGGAAAGACCCCCAACTCTTCCATGAGAGAAAAAGCATTTTCGGGATAGTCTTCTTCAAAGATCAGAAAGAGCTCATCTTTGACACGACGTCCGGAAAGGTATTTGAGGACATCCATCTCAAGAGCATTTTTCAAAAGTCCCTGGGTCTGTTTTCCGAATGTGAAGTCAAAACGCGCGGCAAACCTCACTCCCCTGAGGATCCGCGAAGGGTCTTCGATAAAACTGATGGTATGCAGGACTTTAAGCACTCCTTTTTTCAGGTCGTCGTACCCGCCGAAAAAATCATAGAGGTCTCCGAAACTCTCTGTGGACAGGGAGATGGCCATGGCATTCATGGTGAAATCCCTCCGGTAGAGGTCATATTTCAGCGGAGAACGCATGACCACGGGCAGGGCCCCCGGGCGGGCATAGGTCTCCGAACGGGCTGTGGCGATATCCATCTTGAACCCGTCTTCAAAAAGGACTGTGGCCGTTTGAAATTTTTTGTGGATGATCACTTTCCCCTGCTCCTTCTCTCCCAGGGCACGGGCCACATCCACTCCGCTCCCCTCTACCACCAGGTCGATGTCATAGGTCGCGCGTTTCAGCAGCAGGTCACGGACAAATCCGCCGACGACATAAGCTCGGTACCCGAGGCTGTCTGCGATCTCCCCGGCTGTATGGACTCTGTTGAAATTGATGCCCTTCAATCCGTATTTGATATCGGAAGAGAGGTTTCTGATCCCTCTTTTCTGTCCTTCACCCAGAAAATCCATAAGGAGCAGGTCGTTTTTTGTGACGATCCCCGCCAGAAGCCCGTCACGGCTCACAATGACCATGGATTTCCTCTTTTCAAGGATCTCTTCACGGGCTTTGAGGACATCCGTGTTTTCATCCAGCACAGGGACCTCCCTGTCCATATAATCCTTCACAGGGAGATGCCCGAAATCGTGCTGAAAAAGCCGGTTGACCTCTTTCTGGGTGATCATGCCCAGAATCACTCCCCCGCTGTCTGTGACAGGGATCTTGGAGTGATTATAGGCGAGCATCTTCTCACGCACACGGGTGATGGGTTCCTCCTCCGTTGACGAGACCACGTCACGGTTCATGATCTCCCGCAAGGGGCGCTCTTTTTTATAACATTGAAGGATGATGTCATACACTTTTTCACGGGCATCCACATATGAGATCTCCTTCAGAGCCACATAGGCGGCAGAAGGGTGTCCTCCGCCTCCCAGGGACGCGACGCTTTCACGGACATCGATGGCCCGGCTGCGGCTCCTGGCCAGGAAATAGACGGTCTTGCCCAGACGGACCAGGACGAAGACCGCTTCCACGGCAAGGATCACAAGAAGGCGCTGGGCCACAAAGGAGATATTGGAGACATACTCTTCCCGTTCAGCAGTGCAAAAAGCGATCTTGCCGCTGCCTGTGTCCAGATATGTGCTCTGTTTAGCCAGGTCATCCATGACAGAGAGCTGATCAGCGGTGAGATCAGTCACCAGATAGCGGGAGAGATAGGAGATGTCCTTCTCCTTCAACTGCCCGAAAAGATCCGCAAAGGTCCGTACATCCGCTTCATGAAGGGAGATATAACTGAAAAAGCCGGTGTCTTCATACAGCCCCAGAAGAAAGAGCCTGATGTGGGCCTCCTGCAGAACGATCCCCTTTGCGGAGATCTCCTCGTAAAGGATGGAAATATTAGCCCCGTAGGGTTTAAAGACTCCCCTGATACTGTTGTTGGCGAGCCACTCTCCCGTTTCGGGATGATGGTCATAGACGAGAGAGACAGAACAGCCTCTGAGAAACTCTTCGGGGATACCCGTCCGGTTCAGATCATTATTGTCCACAAGGATCATCTCTGAACAGGGCTTTTCCAGCTGAGAGGCAAAGAGAAAGGAGACCCCCAGCTCCTCCCGGCTGATATAGTCTCGCACGGGCCGTTCGGCATTATCGGGAAAGACAGGGGTGAAATCGGGATAGAGAAGGCTTGCTGCGACCATAGAGGCCAGGCAGTCGAAATCCATATTGGTATGGCCTGCAATGACTTTCACGGGATCCTCGCTCCTATGGAAAATTCGATCTTTCCGTTCTCCTGATTCCATAAATACTCCCAGCGGGCATACTTGATCAGAAGGATCTTCTGCTCCACCCCGATGCCCCAGTAGGGTTCCCACGGTCCGCCCTCTCTTGAAAGCCATCCGGCATAGACAAACGGGACGGCGAGTGGGGTACTGTCCGGGCCCTTGATCCCGGCGGCGATATGCCCGATTCTATTATACATGGCATCACGGTCATGGTCAAAGAGGTTTTCAAACCTGACTTTCAGATTTCTGTCACTGTCACTCCGGCTGATCTTTCCCCAGAAGAAGGAAGTAAAGAGAGAGCCCAGGGGAGAGATCTTCCAGTATCCCTCTCCCCGAAGCGAGAACCTGTCATATTTCAGTCCGTTGAGCGAGGTCTCATATTCTCCGGTGAAAGCCAATCCGTCTGTTGGAAGATTTCTGTCGTCCAGGGTGTCTGTCCGTAATCCCGCCTCAAGGAGCCATTGAGTCCGCTCCGGGCCCTCGGGATAGGCATTATAGGCCCGATAGGCCAGGCCCACAGTGCGCTGATGCCGATAGCCGTTGGAGGAGAGGGTCACGCGGCCTGTCTTTCGAAACTCCGTATACTCCTCTTGAGGATAGAGGCTGTCCTCGCGGTAGGCCGCCTCATAACTCAAGACAAAGGGAGTCTTCAAGAATGAAGAGGTCCCTGCAAAAAGGCGCAGTGACAGGTCCCTGCTCACAGACAGTTCCGCCCCGGCAAAATCACCCCAATGAAGGATCTGATTCCGTTCATATCGGAGAAAGGTGAGAAAACCTTTGTCTGACCTGTAGTTTCCCGTAAGGCTGATGATGTTGTTTTCCCGCTCCTTCACCAGGAGTTTCAGAACGATTCCGTTCTCTCTCTTTTCCAGATAGGGCAGGAGAATAGCAAACTTCCCCCTGGCATAGAGCCTGTCCAGGGACCGGAGCAGGTCACGGTCAAACCACTGTTCGCCCTCAAAGCCCATGATCTGACGGATCTTCTCATCGGATGTCAGGTGATTTCCCTGTGCCTCCACCCCGGTGATCCTCATCCGTGTGGTCTCCAGCGTGAGGACCCCCTTCTCATAGGTCCATCCTCCGATGTTCACGCTGTAGAACCCCCGCTCCTGTTCGATCTTTTTGATCTCTTTCAGGAGAAAACGGACTTCATCAAGACTCTCTGTCATGTAGCTGATATCTTTTTCCGGACTCCCGATGCGGATGGACGTCAGCGGTTCCACATTCTCGACGAACAGGACATGGCCGTCCAGACGGGCATCAAAGGCCCAGGGTGTGAGAGGCGTGAGGAGGCTGAGGCAAAGACGATAGATCTCCTCTTCAGAGACAAACCGGCCCACAGACAAGGCATTGTCCCCCTGGCGCACCTCCCTGATAAAGTACTTCACCTCACCCAGTTCCACTTTCCGGCGGATCTTCAGCAGATGTTCCCGGGTATAGTCATATCCCAGGCGGAACAGCTCCCTGGCTTTGTCAAAACTCCCCCCGTTGAACTCTTCAACAGGAAAGGTCACCACAAGGTCGGCCAGAAAACGGTACTTTTCTTCTCCTGCTTCCACCAGGTTTGACGCCATTTTTTTCAATGAGGAGAGGGCTGAAGAGAGATCCTCTTCGGGAGGGGGACAATCAAAAGCGATGAGGGTATCGGCCCCCAGGTCCTTGAGCTCCTTTAAAGGCAGATTATGATAGATCCCGCCGTCCACCAGCGCTTTTCCCCGGTATTTGAGAGGAGGGAAGACTCCGGGGATATTCATGCTTGACCGGACAGCCAGGCCGAGGTCCCCCCTGTCCCAGACAAAACCCTCTCCGGTGATGAGGTCGGCTGAAACAGCCCGGAACGGGTAGTAAAGGAGGTTGAAGTCCTCCAGGCCGTCCATGGCACTCACCGTGGAAAGACGGGTCAAAAAAAGTTTCTGGAGTTCATACCCGGGAAGGATCCCTTCGGGGATCACCGGGCCGCGTGATGAAAAGCTGATACTCCCCATAAAGAGGTCATACTGGTCTTTCCGGGTCATCCTCACATTGCTTCTCTGGGGAAGGTCCAGAAACATCTCGAAAAAATCGGTGTTTTCCATGAGGGAGATCACGTCGTCCACATCATAACCGGCGGCCAGGAAGCCTCCGATGATGGCTCCCATGGAGGTCCCGGTGACCATATCGGGGACCATCCCCTCTTCAAGAAGAGCTTTCATGGCTCCCAGGTGTGCAAAACCCAGAGCTCCCCCACCGCTCAGGGCGACGCCCCAGTAACGGCTTTTTTTCAGGCTCTCTCTCATCTTCCCCGTGGGATAGACATGGATCCTGTATTGAAAGAGGCTTTCGGCATGAACGGAAAGAGAAAGAGAGAAGGCCGCAGCGAGCAGGATCAGCAGAAACCGCCTCATGGCGCTCCTCCGCTTTTGACGCTCAGATAGGGGCGGATCTCCCTGTAGGTCACAGGGCCGATCCCTTTCACCTTTTTCAACTCCTCCAAAGTCCGGAAACCTCCTTGTTTTTCACGGAACCGGATGATCCGCCCGGCCAGGACGGGGCCGATCCCCGATATCCGTTCCAGTTCTCCGGAAGCAGCCTCATTGAGATCCAGGGGAAACTCCGGCCTCTTCTCCCCGGCGGTGCTGTCCTTCTTTTCAGCAGATGTCTCCCGCCCCCTGTCCTTTATGAAGGAGACAGACCCCCGGACATAAAACACCAGGGTTGCAGCAAAGACAAGGACAGACAGAATATAAAAGGCTTTATACAAGAGGCGCTGTGGAGAAGACATAGAAGATATAAGCGCAGGCTCCTCCTGTCAACGCCAGGAGAAGAAAGGCCATCCCGTCAGCAGCCCTGAATGAGAGCTTCCCGCGCTTCGTCCGCAGTTCACCTCCTCTGTAGCAGCGGCTTTCCATGGCATCTGCAAGCTCCTCCGCCCGTTTGAAACAGGAGACAAAGAGGGGAACGAAAACAGGCAGAAGCCGCTTGATCCTCTGAAAGAGGTTCCCTTTGTCAAAGTCGACACCCCGTGACATCTGGGCCTTGATCAGCCTGTCGATCTCCTCCAGGAGTGTGGGGATAAACCGCAAGGCGATGACCAGCATGAGCGCGATGTCTTCAACAGGGACATGGAGTTTCTTGAGAGGCTTCATAAAATACTCCATGGCGTCTGTGAGCCTGATGGGCGAGGTGGTGAAGGTCAGAATCACCGAGGTGAAGACGAGAAGATAGATCCGAAGGGCGTAAAGAAGCCCGAAATAGGCCCCCTCCCTGGTGATCTTCCACCATAAGGGTTCACCCGGTGTAAAAAAGAGGTTGAAAAGCGCGGAAAAGAGAATGAGAAAGAGGACCGGTCTTAACCCTTTCCAGATATAACGGTACCGGAGCGATGAGGCCATGAGGACGAGATGAAGGGCGGCCATGAGGAAAAGATAAACGGTAAGGGAGGGAAAGATAAAGACAAAGACCATCACCCCCGTGAGCCCTATAAACTTCGTCCGGGGATCCAGATTATGGACCGCTGAGTCCAGCGGGATGTATTGTCCGATTGTAAAGCCGCCTAAAAATTTCATCTCTCATTTTTTCACATAATGATACAGCAAAGCCGCCGTAGCTTCAAGCGAATCTTTATGGGTCCTCTCATAGGCATGGGATGCATCCACACCCGGTCCCAGGACAATGGTCCTCAGATCCAGCCGTGTGCGTCGGGCTGCCGAAGCATCCGAACCGTAATGGGGGTAGATATCCACTTTATACGGGATCTTCTTTTCCCCGGCCACCGCTGTCAGTTCCCGCCTGAGGCTCACATCATACGGCCCGCTGCTGTCTTTGGCACAGAGACTCACTGTAAATTCGTCCGATTCCTGGCCCCGTCCCGGGGCCCCCATGTCAACGGCGATGAATTCAGTGCAGTTATGATCCAGCCCGTTGGCTGCTCCCGCCCCCACCTCTTCGGTGTTGTTGAAATAGAAGAGAAGTGTGCGGGGTGGGGCTGTCTTCTCATGGGCTATGGCCTTGATGAGGCCCATGAGGATGGCCACACTGGCCTTGTCATCCAGAAAACGGGTTTTCACGAACCCGTCTGACGTCAGTCGGAACCGAGGGTCAAAGGAGATAAAATCACCCACGGAGATCCCCGCCTTTTTCGTCTCTTCGGCGCTTGATGTCCTGATATCCGGACGGATCTCCATATTCTCCGCCTTACGCTCCAATTTCCTCGCATCATCATAGACATGCACAGACTGGGAGTTGGAGAGGATAGTCCCTGTGACTGTACCGTTTTTTTCCGTATGGATCTCGACGTTTTCACATTCCACCGCCGTCATGAGAAATCCGCCGATGGGGGTCAAAGTGAGCCGGCCGTCGGATTTGATCTCCTTGACCATGGCCCCCAGGGTGTCCACATGAGCATCAAGGACCAGGGTCTCTTCACGCTGCCCGGGGATCCTCACTGTGACAGCCCCCTTTTTCAGCCTGGTGATCCGGCCGCCGGGAAGAAGACGGCGGGCCTCCTCAGTGACCAGGTCCAGGGCTTCATCCGTATATCCCGTGGGAGAGGGGACAGCGATGATCCGTGAGAGAAAATCAATAATATAATCCACATCCACCATGAGAACCTCAATCCGCTTTCCGTCTGAAGACAGCAGGGGTATCAAACTCCGGAAGGTCGGGATTGGTCAGGACCAGCCTCTCCAGGGGAACATCTTTTCCGGTGATGTCTTTGAGCTTGTCCACTCCGTGTTTTTTGTTCTCACGGAATCCCTTGGCGATCACGGTGACCTTGATCTCTTCGCTCATATCCTGGTCATAGACGACCCCGTATTTCAGGTTTCCGTATCCGTTGGTCTTCTGCTCGATGACCTTGACGATGCGTTCCACTTCGCCCATCTCAAAATCCTGGCCTGTGGTGACATTGACAAGGATCTCTTCGGCCCCTTCCATACTCAGCTCTTCCATGAGGGGACATTCCACGGCTTTCTGAGCAGCCTCAACGGCCTTGTTTTCTCCGACTCCCAGGCCCATTCCGATGAAGACTTCTCCCGGAGTCTTCATGACTTTAGCCAGGTCACTGAAGTCCACATTGATGATCCCTGCTGTATCAAGGAGTTCAGTGATGCCGCGTACAGAATCCAGAAGGACATTATCCACCATACGGAAAGCCTGCAGGAATGAGATCTTTCCCTCCTGGAGGAGGAAGAGCCTCTGGTTGGGGATGACAATAACGGCATCGGCCCACTCTTTGACGCCCTCGATCCCTTTTTCTGCATTTTCCATGCGGGTCTTACCTTCGAATTCAAAGGGTTTTGTCACAACGGCGATGGTCAGGATCCCCATTTCCCGGGCCACTGATGCGATGACAGGAGTCGCTCCGGTCCCTGTTCCGCCGCCCATTCCCGTGGTCAGGAAGAGCAGACTGGTTCCGTCGATCATGTCACGGATCTTGTCCCGGTCTTCTGAAGCAGCCTTTTCGCCGATCTCAGGGTTTCCCCCGGCTCCCAGTCCCCTGGTGAGTTTGCTTCCGATGGCCAGCTTGTGCCTCGCCTTGTTCTGGTCCAGGACCTGCAGGTCTGTGTTCACGGCGACAAAGTCGAGCCCCTTGAGGAGTCCCGACCCCACCATGTTGTTGAGGGCGTTGCATCCCCCTCCGCCGATGCCGAAGACTTTGATCCTGACATTGAACCTTTCCGCATCTGTTCTTTCAATACTTATCATAACAACCTCCCTTACCGGTTACTGAACAACCTTTTCAGATAACCTGTTATTTTCCTGTATAGGGCAGGAAAATCTCCCATAAACCGCTCCTCATATTCATCTAAATGATTTTTACCGTAAAGCAGCAGCCCCACCGGAGCAGCGAACTGAGGCTGGCTGACATCAAGCCCCGTGATGGTTCCTGTGGCTCCCGGGACTCCGATCTTCACCTGGACATCGAACATCTGCTCCAGAAGCCGGTCAAAGCCGTGGAGCCTGGCCATTCCTCCTGTGAGAATGATCCCTGCGGGAAGGTCCCGCGTGATGTTGATGTTATTCCTTCTCACCCGGTCAAAGATCAGGTCCCCGATCTCTTCCAGGCGGGGCCGGATGATCTCTTCGATGTTCTCCCTCTTGATACGCCCGGGAGGACGGCCTCCCACAGCAGGGACTTCGATGAGTTCATCGGGATCCACGCTTTCGTCGATATAGGTGGTGCCATAGCGGATCTTCAGCTGCTCGGCTTTGTTCTTGGGTGTCTTCAGTACTGTGGCCAGGTCACGGGTCACGATATTCCCTCCGATCTCCAGCACATCACTGTAATGGAGAGCATCATCGATAAAGACAGCGATATCCGTTGTTCCGGCTCCCATATCCAGGACCATGCACCCCAGTTCGGACTCGTCCTTATCCATGACAGCCATACTTGAGGCCAGGAGATTGGGGACTGTATCCTTCAGGCCCAGATCCGCTTTCATCACACACTTCTCGATGTTTCTGATCTGCTGGGTATTGCTCAGGATGATATGCATATCCACACCCAGTTTGATCCCTGACATGCCCCGCGGTTCTTTGATCCGGTCTTCTCCGTCGATGCTGTACCATCTGGGGATCTGTTTCACCACCGTCTTCGACTCGGGGAGAGGTTCCACTTTTGTCTTGGCCTGGTCTTTGACACGTTCCACGTCTTCCTGGTCGATCTCATGCTCACGGCCTGACACGACCACGCTGCCCTCTTCATTCCGGGATTCGATGTGACGGCCGCTGAAGCCCACAATGAGGTCATTGATATTTTCTCCGTATTGTGATTGGGCATCGTTGACCACCTGGCTGATATTCCTTACTGTCATCTCGATATTTTTAATGATCCCTTCGCTGATCCCGCAGTTTCCCATGCTGCAAGTCACCACGCCCATTCCCTTGATCTCAAGCGCGCCGGAATGGTCGATGGCCCCGATCATTGCCTTGATATTCTGTGAACCAAGGTCGAGACTCATCAGGATTTTTTCATTTTCCATCAGTCACCTCCGCCATTTCTTACCACCACATAGGGTATGAACCGTAAATCAACATCATGTATCTTGCTGTTGTCCTTTATGACGAATGCCGCCAGGGCCTTTACTTTTTCACCGAACGCCTCTTTACCGAAGTTGCACTCCAGGTCCCGCCCCTTCTTATCGGTGATCGAGGCCACGACTTCATAAGGGGCCGTGCAGGAGAGCGCCGTCACGGTAAACGCCCCGTTCTCCCCCATCTCCTCAAGGAGCCTCAATCCTGCCTTGAGAGAGGCCTCTCCTCTGATCACAGGGACCTGGTCTCTGCCGGTCGCAGGGAACACCACGCTGTCGCCGTCCACGCACATCCACTCTTTCCCCACCTTCACCATCCCCAGAGGCTTCCGTTCAAGGACAGTGACCATGATCCGGTCGGGGTAGGCTTTTCTCACACGGACCTCTTTGATATCCTGATGATCCAGAAGGGTCTTTCGGATCATCCCGGCATCGACTTTGAAAAGGTTGACACCCTTGAGATCGCTGATCCCGGGGGGAAGAGGACGCCGTGTGAGCCCTTTGACGACCACTTCTCTCACGGTAAGAGCACTCCAGGATCCCAGGAGAGCTGTCCCCGCGTAGACGAGTCCGGCCAGAAAGACTCCCCAGAACAGTGTCTTGACCATCCGGGCGGCCCGTGCCTTTTTTTTCTTTCTCGTCACATAGGCCATGACCCCTCCTCGATATCACGGGCCAGCCTTTTGACAGCCTGGTTCCCGTCTCCGGCCCCGAAAGAGACCACGGTCATGGGAGAAGAGAGAAGAGAGCGCATAAGATGATAGGCCTCATCGAGCCCTCCGGCATAAAAGACTCCGCTCCTCATGGACGCGAGCTCTCTGACGAAATCTTTTCCGTCAGGGCCCTCTGACTTCTTCTCTGAGGCTCCATACACCGGAAGGACCACAATATAATCTCCCCGCGCTGCAAGGATGTCCAGGAAGCGCCGGTAAAAGATCCTGAAGCGGCTGTACCGGTGAGGTTGAAAAAGGATCATCAGCGGTCCGCTGAACGCCTCTCCCATGAGAACGGCCTGGATCTCCGTGGGATGATGGCCGTAATCATCATAAAGGGCGATTCCGTTCTTCCGGACGATGAGTTCCATCCTGCGGGCTGTTCCTTCATAGAGTTCCAGGCCCCGGAGGACTCCGCCGGGATCACATCCGGTCTCTGTGAGAGCCGTATAGGCCAGAAAGGCATCGAAGACATTATGAGCGCCTCTCTTTTTCAGGCGGCAGGTCCCGCTCCCGGTTTTAAAATAATCCAGTCCCCACTCCTCGGGACGGATCCGGCCCCTTTTCAACCCCACAGTGACAAGGCTGTCCTCTGCCAGGCCCAGTTTCGCAGCAGCCTCTTCCCCCGCAAAAACGGGGCCCTGAAAGTTGCGGATGAAACGAGCAAAGGCTTCGTTGTAGGCCTCTTCATCATGATAATGGTCCACATGCTCCAGTTCGATATTTGTGATGAGAGCCGCGGCCCCCTTTTTAAAAAAGAGAAAAGACCCGTCACTTTCATCCAGCTCCACTGAAGCCAGCTTTCCTTCTCCCCAAAATCCGTTCAGGCCTGTCTGAGAAAGGACTCCGCCGATATAATAAGAGGCTTTCTCTCCCTCCAGGACCATGAGAGCCGAAGCGGCCAGTGAAGCCGTCGTGGTCTTCCCGTGGCTGCCCACCACGCCGTAGGCTTCTTTCTCCTCAAAGAGGCCTGCAAGAAAAGCGCCTCGTGAGACAAGGGGAAGCCCTCTT
>Ga0116151_10001106_pt1 | contig 25075 bp, 26 predicted proteins | sample AD_UKC117_MetaG_FD_89893 | JGI IMG/M metagenome (GOLD analysis project Ga0116151, IMG submission 89893) | Active sludge microbial communities of municipal wastewater-treating anaerobic digesters from Hong Kong - AD_UKC117_MetaG | ecosystem: Engineered > Bioreactor > Anaerobic > Digestate... | reverse complement strand
TTATCAAACGGAAAGCTTTTCATCACCGCGCCTGACGGCGCAAGTCGGAAAATTGTGCTCTTATGTCAAGTCGTGAGGTAATCCAACGTCTTCAAAAAGAAGGTTGGGAATTAGTCAACATCCGTGGTAGCCATCATCAGTATAAACACGGCGAAAGGTCGGGACGAGTTACGATTCCCCATCCAAAGAAAGATCTACCAAAAGGGACGTTGCGCAGCATTTATAGACAAGCGGGTTGGGAGTGGCCCTAAACCAAGATGCGTTATCCAGTTGTCATTCATAAAGATGAAGATAGTGATTATGGTGTTACCGTGCCGGATTTGTCTGGGTGCTTCTCGGCGGGTGAGTCCTTTGACGATGCGCTGGTACAAGCCGTAGAGGCGATTGAGTGTCATATCGAAGGGCTGCTAATCGATGAGGAGCAAATTCCACTGCCAGGCTCAATTGAAGTACATCAACAGAATCCGGATTATGCAGACGGTGTGTGGGCGCTCGTCACTGTCGATCTATCGAAGCTGTCAGGTAAAGCAAAACGAATCAACATTACGTTGCCGGAACGCCTAGTAACAGTTATGGATCGCTACGCTTCTAACCAAGGCCAGACCCGTTCCGGGTTGATTGCCCAAGCGACTATCGAGTACATGGCTGCACACGGTGTGACTAACTGAAACCACAAAATCGATAAGCCTGAACGTTTGGTTGAATTAACGTTGCACCATTGAGGACACCATGGCCTTAGCGCACTACTTGCCGCCCTCAACCCAATTGGATGCTGTAACAGCCTGCGTGGGGTTGATCTCCGACACCCACTATCCGCTGCGTTGCGAACAGTTGCCGCCCGCACTCTTTGAGATTTTTGCGGGGGTGGATCTATTGTTACACGCCGGCGATGTGGGCGAATTGACAGTGCTGGATCAACTGAGTCAGATTGCACCAGTGATCGCTGTCCACGGCAACGATGAGGCCACGATTGCAGAAGCAGTCCTGCCCTATCAACAGGTGCTCTCTCTGCACGGTCGACGCGTGTTACTCTGGCACAGCCACTATCCGGACCGGCAAAAGGAGATGGCCTCGCGGGTTGATGACGCGATGGTCCCCAAATTGCAGCGAACCGTAAACCGGGCCAAACGTGCCGGGGCGACGATTGCCGTCTTTGGCCATTGGCATATTCCGCTGATCTATGAACAAGATGGAGTTACCGTGGTGAATCCAGGGGCAATTGCTTCGGGAAACTTTTTCTCGCGCCAACTGTGCCAGAGCGTGGCGCTGCTCTTCCTGTTGCGCGATGGTGGGCACGCAATTGTGCACATCGACATTGCGACACAACAACCGTTTACACCGGCCTGTGTGTGGCCGGCCGGCTTCAAAGCAACCCTTGCCCGCTTTAGCGAATCGATTTTTACACCGGATGCGGAAGCGCTGCTGCACCGGATCCGTCCGCAACTCTCTGAAGCATTACGACAAGCACTGATCCCCATGCTCCTGCCGCTGATTCAACGCTGTTGGCGCAGGGAAGTTGATGTCATCTCATTGCCCATGTTACTAGAGAACCTCAGCGCGGCGGATGCGTTGGAGCCTGCGTTGCGTGTGGAACTGAACCGGCTGATTGCGGTAGCTGATTCACACATTGCGATAGCTAATTCACCCAATCTACAGGAATAAAAACTCACCGATCTGCTCCCACGGCCCACCAAGATAGCGCCATAGAATCAGCCCTTCCCCAAGACCGTCGAATGGCTGCCACATTGTGGAGAGCTGCGAGTGCAGCGCCGCTGCCGTCTCCTTACGCACCTTGTTCTGCACCGTGATGTGAGGCCGAAAGCGTTGCTGATCCTGTGGCGAGAGCCAACCCGTAAATGCAGCTGCCAACCGTTGGCGCGCGCGCACCAATTCCTGTGATTCCACCTGAATGGCCACACCTCCCCCGAGCGATTGCACACCGGGAAAGTGCAGCGATAGTGGCGGTTGCTCCGCAGAGATATCAGCTAGAACCTCGCAGATACGCGCTTCCTCATCGCCCGGCAGCTTGTGAAAGAGGGTGATGTGGGCGGAAAGATAGTTGCGCTCTGCCGGAAAGTGCTCGTCGCGTAGTGCGGTGAAGTATCGAAACGACTCGTCATCGAGCTTGAGGGTGAGAATGAAGGGCGCGTGGTCGGCTGACATGGTTGTGGTGTACTACCTGATTTACTGAAACATCCAGCACTTACGCAATCACCTCTGGCTTCGACAAGCTCAGCCTCCGGTGATTGCGTAAGTGCTGGAATTCCTAGCCAATCCAGAACGCCTTTTCCAGATCCACGAAATCGGACGCCGGTCCCTCATACTTGTTGCGTCCTAACTCGAGCACATAGACATAGTCGGCGATTTTGAGCGCGTGGCGGATCTCCTGGTCAACCAGCAGAATGGTGAGTCCATCGCGGTCGCGCAGATCCACGAGCATCTGGTAGACCTCTTCCGAAAGCAGCTTGGCCAAGCCTGCGGTTGGCTCATCGACCAGGATCACCTTGGGGTCGGTCATCAGGGTGCGGCCAATCTCGATCATGCGCTGTTGGCCGCCGGAGAGTTCGCCGGCCATCTGCTTGCGTTTGTCGCGCAGGATGGGAAAGCGGTCGTAGTTCTCTTCGAGCTTGCGGCGGATGCGCCGCCGGTCGCGCTTAAAGGTCCACGCACCAACCTCCAGATTTTCCTGCACCGACATCCAACGGAAGATCCCCGGCTGTTGCGGAATATAGGCGAGTCCACGGTCGATGCGTTCGTAGGTAGGCACGCCGAGGATACTCTGGCCATCCAGAACGATTTCGCCGGCGTTGGGCTTGAGAAAGCCATAGATCGCCTTGAGCGCGGTCGACTTGCCCACCCCATTCGCCCCGAGGATCGTCGTGATCTTCCCCTCGTTCGCGGTGAGGGTGACATTTTGGAGAATGTTGAGATCGCGATAGTAACCGACGTAGAGGTCTTTAATTTCAAGCATATTGTCTATCCATTCTCTGATTCAGTTCATCTATCACAGACAATGATCTGATAGTAGCTCCAGGGTCGAATGCGCGCACAGTTCTGATACAGCCAATTATCAACATAAACAGCCAAGCGAAAGAGGAGACCGTGTTCCCGTTTGAGCAGATATTTGACGGCAAGCTGGAAGAGCACCATGCGTCCAACATGAACTTGGTAAGCACGAAACGCCTTGGCGAAGCCATCGATCTCATCGACCTGTAGCGGATGTTCATCCGCACTGCTGTTTTTGGGAATTCCCCAACGCCCAACCAGGGTTGCCCGTGCAAGCATTAAGAGCGGGTTTTGCGCTGAATTCTCGTGGAAGATGCCCCGTCCGTTCGGCTTTAAGATACGTGCCACTTCTGCACCTAAGTTGGTATGGCTCTGGGCATGATGCAGCACCATGGAGCCAAACACTATATCAAATGTCTCTGCGGTAAAGGGGAGATGGTGCATATCTGCCGCCAGACCATACGTCACATAAGGAGTGGCCCGTTGCTTTGCCACCTCGACGATGAGTGGTGTCAAATCGAAGTGGACAACCTGAGCGCCCAAAGCGACCAAATTTGCCGTCCAAACACCCGCTCCACAACCAATTTCTAGGACACGTTTCCCCGCAAGTGTGTTATGGCCAAGCAATTCGAGAATGCGGTTGTACTCGGCATCGTCATAGAAAACGTATGCAGTAGAGTGGCGGATATGATCGTTCCAAAACGCTTGTTCACGTGCAAGAGAATGCGCAGATGGGCGAGAAATGAGACTGGAAGCAGTTTCGAAGTTGCACACAGGTGAATCTCCCATTTAATCGTGAACTCAAGTCATGTCTACCCTACAGTTTCTCCGAAAAAGATTTGTGGTGCTATTCCGTTGCGAGTAACAACTCATCGTCATCTTCACCCAAGTATGCACTTTTGACCAAGGGATCATCCTTGACCTCATTGGGATCGCCATCGGCGATCAGGTCGCCATAGTTGAGCACGAGCAGCCGCTTGCTTAGCGTGAAGATCGTGTCCATGTCATGGCTGATCAGGATGATCGCCTTGCCCTCGCTGTTGACGCGGTTGATGTACTCGTAGATCACCTCCATCAGTCGCGGGTGGACACCGGCGAAGGGCTCATCAAGGATGATCAACGCCGGGTCGAGCATGAGCAGGCGACCCAATTCGAGCAGCTTCTGTTGGCCACCGGAAAGGGCCCGGCCATACTCGTTGGTCAGGTGGTCGATGGTGAGAAAGTCGAGGATCTCACGTGCTTTGGCTTCCATTGTCTTACGGCGCGCTGTGGCGTGAAGTGCCAACGCCGGCACGAGTAAATTTTCCATCACGGTCATGCGGCGGAAGGCGCGGGTGACCTGAAAGGTGCGCCCCAACCCTGCACGGGCAACCATGTAGGGGGGGAGCGTGTCGATACGCTTGCCGTTGAGATAGACGGTGCCGCTGCTTGGCTTGATCGCACCGTCAAGAATGTTGGTCAACGTGGTTTTGCCGGCACCGTTGGGACCAATCAAGCCGATCAGTTCCGGACCGCGCACCTGAAAGGAGACATCCTTTAGCACCTGCAACCCGCCAAAATTTTTATCGATGTGATTGACATTCAACTCAAGCATGGGGTGCCTCCCGCAATTCTTCTGGCGGTAAATCGTCTGGGGGGATTTCAGTAGGGGTGGCCTGCCGCTTTGCGACGGTCTCTGCGCCCACGTTGCCCCGTGTAAACCGTGTCAACAACGGATAGATCAGACCGTTGCGGAAGAAGCGCAGCGTGATCATCAGCAGCCCACCAAAGAAAACAAGCCGCCAGGTCGTCATGTCAATTTCAAAAGGACCGATATCAAAGCTGTTGCGCAGAAGTTCCAACGCAAATTCGATGACGATGGCGCCAATGGCCGCCGCAACGATATTTTCCAGCCCGCCAATGACGGCCATGGCAATGACGATGCTCATCTGCAAAATGATCAACACGTTGGGTGTAATGATGCCGATATAATGATTCTGGATTGCGCCGGCCGCGGCGGCCATCATCGCCGTGATGACAAAGACGAGGATTTTGTAGCGCACCACATGCACCCCCAGCGCGGCCGCGGCTTCTTCATCCTCGCGGATCGAGCGGATAAAGAGGCCAAAGCGGGACGCGGTCAACCAGCCCATGAGCGCCATACAGAAGAGGAAGAGCGCGAGCATAATGTAATAGGGGGGGATTTTGCTGGCCGGACCAAAAAAGATGCCGGCGACGGTCAACCCCTGGGGAAAGAGGGGCTGCATTTCCATGCCACTTTGTCCCTGCGTAATATCGATCTCGGCACTGAGCGTGGCCCGCAAAATCTCGGAAAAGCCAATCGTAAAGAGTGCTAAATAGGTGCTGCGGAGGCGCAGGACCATTGCCCCAATGATCAGCCCAAAGAGGCCACCCATCAAGACACCCAGTCCAATCCCAACCCAGAGTGATGGTTGGATGATAACGGTCCCTGCTGCAAAACTCTCTCTGGCGATCTCCAGACAATTTGGCGCACCACTCTGTGTAATGCCAACCGGTTCCAGAAAGACCAACCACATGTTGCCCACGGGAATTTCGCGACAGAGATTGGTCGGTGCCGAGGTAAGACGAATATAGGTGCCGAAGAGCGCGGAAGTGTAGCCGCCAATCGCCATAAAGGCCATGTGCCCAAAGGAAAATTGGCCGGCATAGCCCGCCAGTAATGACCAACTCGACGCCAGGATCGCATAGAAATAGGCGGTAATCGCCAGATGCATGAGGTAGGGAGAGTTCTGGAGGCCCAATGGTGCCAGAAACAGCAGGACAATGGCGATGAACCCCAGCACCCAGCCGGTTAATTTGGCGCGCATCAGAGTTCCCTCCCAAAGAAGCCAGTTGGTTTCAGTAATAGCGTCAGGGTCAAGATGACCATGCCATAGGCCGGCAGATAAGCCGCCGCGCGTGAGGGATCGGGGATACAGCCAACGCCGACCATCTCGACTAAACCGACAAGAATGCCACCGACGAAAGCACCGGGCAGTGAACCCATGCCCCCGAGCACGATAATGACGAAGGAGCGGGCCGCGGCTGGGATACCGACTTGGGGCAGCCAGGCAAAGACCTGCGCCAGTGACGCGCCCGATACGCCCGCCAACATGGCGCCCATGCCAAAAGCCAATGTGCTCATGGTATTGGGATTGATGCCTGCCACCGCCGCGGCCTGTTGATCCTGGCTCACGGCACGCAAGCCACGTCCCGTCCACGTGCGGAAGAGGAACCACATGAGTAATAAGAGCAGGACAACGGAGATAACTGCGGCGGTAAAGCGCGGGTTGGGAATCGAAATGGCATCAAAGAGGCGCAAGTTGCCGGGTGACATGTTTAACAGCCAACTGCTCTCCGCAGAAGGTAGTTCAACGTCAGGGAAAGGAAAGAGGCGCTGCACTTTGACCGGATTGGCACCGGCCAAGGCTTGCACAAGATATTGGAGGAAAAAAGCCAGGCCAAAGGTGACAAGGATCGCGTACTCTTTGGGGCGTTCGATTTCGCCGGTATTCATCACCCGCAGGAACATGAGTTCAAAGAGTGCCCCCAGAATAAAGGTGACAACGGCAGCGCTCAAAATCAAAAAGATTGAGCCGGGGATTGCCAGCAACAATGCCTCCCAATTTTCATACCAGGCTGATTGTCCAAACCAGAGCAGATAGCGCTGTTGCATCGCGTTCATCAACTGTGTATTGAAGCGTTCGTAGAGTGGGAAGACACTCATGTAGTAGACGACCATGCCGCCGACCATGTAAAACTCGCCATGGGCAAAGCTTACCACGCCCAGAATGGAATAAATGAGCGTCAAGCCCAACGCCATTAGACTGTAAATGATCCCGATGACCAAGCCGTTACTCAGCTGTGAAATCACAAAATCACCGTTGGTCACGCAGAGATTATCGGGGTCGGCTTGGGCAAAGGCAACGACAATAATGCCGACAATAATTACAGAGGCAATGGTCAGAATGCGTGTCGTGAAACGTGGTGTATAAATCCAGAGCGGGATCAGGCCAATGGGCCCCAACGCGGCACCAACCGCGGCACCACCCAGACTCGCCTGCGAGATATCCAGATCGCGGCGGGCGTAGATACGCGGGGTGATGATGCCACCGAGCGCGCCCCACACAATGATCCAGAGCATGGCGCTCATGAAAATAGAGGTATGTTCCATCGGTACCCTTTGTGAGGAAGAAAGAAGAAGATAGCTGGAAGGTGAGAATGCTCACCGTAGGGACATGGTATACCATGTCCCTACGGTGCCAAATTTGTTTACAAACAAACCCTTAGATGTTAGTCACCAACCCAGACGACATCACCCGTCTGGTAGGTTTCCGGGTAGACAACCGGGGCCACGGTGGAATCCTGGCCCGGTTCCTGATATTGGACCATCGTAATGGCCGGATCGGGGAACTGATGCCACCACTTGGGTTCGAGACCCGCTTGTTCCGGTGTATTCTGTGAATTGATCGGGAAGGTAATCGTGCCCAGTGCGCCTTCATAGGTGATGTTTTCCAGCGCATCGATGATCGCCTGCGGTTCGGTGGAACCGGCTTCTTCGATGGCTTGGGCAATGATCATGATCGAATCGTAGGCTTCCAGTGCGTAGGATTCGGCTGCTTCTTTGCCGGTGCGCTCGGTGTAACGCTGAACAAACGAGGTCGCAACATCGTTGTAGAGCTCGACCGGCAGACCGACGCGGCGTACGAAGCAGTTGTTGCCGTCGGGTACGTTGGTCCAGTAGGCACCACTTTCGAGCGCAACTTGGTTGCACTGCATTGGTACATCCTGCGGCCCAATGCCGGCTTCGGCAGCTTGCTGGATAAAGTTGTAGGCCGATTCACCGGTGTTCAACACCATGATGTAATCGGGATCTTCGGCGCGCACACGCTCCATGATACCGGAAAAATCCTGCGTACCAATGTCCGTCGGGAAGGTTTCGGAGTCGATGCCGGCTTCGGCCAATCCTGCGCTGGTAACCTCTGCCGCGGGAATACCGTAGTCCGTGTTCTCGGTGACAATGACGACCTTCTCAACCGTGTAGCCCAAATTGTCACGCAGGTGCAGGATGAACTGCACATCCAATGCCGATACCTCTGAGTTCAGCGGCGCAATGCGGAAAATTTCATTCTGCATATCGCCGGTGATCGTGTCGTTCCAGGTTTCGGCAAAGACAACTGGAATCCCATTGTCAGCGGCGACTTCTTTGCTGGCGACACCAACAGAGCTGTGATAGCCACCACCGACGGCAACAACACCATCCTGGCTGATTAGCTTCTCCATGGCGGCAGTACCGCGTTCGGGCAACCCTTCGGAGTCTTCAATGATCAACTCAACGGGACGCCCCAAAATGCCGCCGTTGGCATTGAGTTCTTCCTCGGCAATGCGCATGGCATCGACCATGGCCTCGCCACCGACGACTGTGCCAGGCGCAGAAAGTGGGGCCAATGCACCGAGCAGGATCGGTTCGCCTTCCGCGGCGGCTGCTTCCTCACCGCTCTCTTCTGCCGGTGCTTCGGTTGCTTCGGCATCGGCTGCCTCTTCCTCGGCAGGTGCTTCCTCTTCAGTAGGCGCTTCCTCAGCAGGTGCTTCTGCTTCTTCTTGGGCAGGTGCCTCGGCAGCCGGCTCTTCACCGACAACTTCCTGCTGTCCACCGCACGCAGAAAGAACAAGGATCAATACGACGAGAATGCTCAGTAGCCACTTCATTTTGGATAGATGGCTCACAGCATGACTCCTTTCATTGGATCAATGGAGGGGGTGATACATTTGGTAATTGTGAACTGATGCTTCAGCGATCTGCCGATGAAGCAGTGTAGACTGTTGTCAGGAGATACAACTCAAGTGAGCTCTGTTTGAAAATAACAATAGTCAGCCGCTGATCAGCCGGAAGTGTGAGTACATGCCTTTCTGTCACTGATAAACCGGCCACAACTTACACTTTTTACAGATAAGCCTATTCAGCAGTAGAAGAAGTATTATTTTCAAGTCAATCGCACGACAGGGTTGCAAAAACAATCGTATTACATCGGCGGAAACACAGTGGGAAAAAATGCGCACGGCCGAATGACCGTGCGCAGAGTATAACATAAGAAAAGGTCGCGTCAAAAGTTACGGGGTGACGAGGTGCACCCGAGGCGATGGATGACGGGTAGTGAGAGCGTGCTGGGGCGGGAAATTCGGTCTATGCCCTGCCATCTCACCTGTGTTGCACAGGCGCTCAATTCCGTTGCTCGATGGGGAGCCAGCCTCCCTTGCGTTCCCCGATATAGTGCGACTGTGGGCGGATCAGACGCCCCGTCGCCTGTTGTTCAAAGCAATGGGCGAGCCAGCCGGCGGCGCGGCTAATCGCAAAGGTAGGTGTAAAGAGATCCGTTTCCAGTCCCAAGCCGTGTAAAAGCAGGGCAGTATAAAATTCGACATTGGTTTGCAAGTTACGCCCAGGTTTGTACTCAGCCAAGAGCGCCACGGCTTTGGCCTCCACCGTTTTTGCAAGTTCATAGAGGGCCATGTCACCGTCGGCTTGGAACATTCTGGCTGCTTCTTGCGCTAACACTTCGGCGCGTGGATCGCGTACCCTGTAGATGCGGTGGCCAAAGCCCATTAAGCGCTCACCGCTTGCCAATTTTGCGCGTAAATAGCTTTCGGCGTGCGCCGGCTGACCAATGTCAAAGACCATGTCCAGCGCCGGCCCAGGTGCACCACCATGCAGCGGACCTTTCAGCGCACCGAGCGCGCCAACCACCGCCGACGTGAGATCAGTCGCCGTGGCAATGATTACCCGTGCGGCAAAGGTCGAGGCATTCAACCCATGATCAATGACGGTGTTGAGGTAGGTTTCCAGTCCACGCACCTGTGCCGACGTCGGCGACTGCCCCGTCAGCATATAAAGATAGTTTGCGGCATGGTTGAGGGTTGGGTTGGGTGCAAACGGCTCCTGACCAGTTGCCAACCGCCAATAGGTCGCAACGATCGTTGGTAACCGAGCCAAAATGACTTGGGCCTGGGCGGTTGGGTCAGAATTGTCATTGGTGTTTGCGCTGTCAATATCAATTGTTCCGGCTGCCATGCGCAAGGCCGTCATTGTGGGGATCTGCTCCTTTGCTGCGGCCCGTAAGAGCTGTACAACCGCTGGTGGAAGTGCCCGTTGGGTTGCAAGTGACTTCTCAAAAGTCTCCAATGCGGACTGTTGCGGGAGGCTACCATGCCACAACAGATAGACTACTTCTTCAAAAGTGGCATTGGCCGCAAGTTCTTCGAGACGGTAGCCCCCAATAAGCAATTCTCCCTTTTGCCCATCCACATGGCTCAGGGCGGTCTCAGCCGCAACAACTCCCTCCAAGCCCGGTTTGTAGACAGAGTGGCCATTGCATTGATCATTTGTGGTTGTTGGTTGTACAGCCGTTGCGGCTTGTGCTGTGTTCGATTTCATCAGCTAATTCCTCGTCTTCTCATCCCTATACCATGCGACTTGCGTGCCGTGGCAGAGCACCTGGTTACGCATTGCTTTTTCCGAATAGTTGTTCTCAGCTCATAGGTTTCAGGACCTAAGTCGTAAACCATTTGGCCTCGTTGCCACCATGATATAAAATATTGATCAACCTTGTCAATCTTGATTTAAAAATCAATCATGAGTTAACGCAACGCGGGGGATACCGATGAATACGCACTATCTAACCGCCGACGAAGTGACAACTGCATTGGGCATTAGTAAGGGAACGCTCTATTCGTACGTGAGTCGTGGGCTAATTCGCTCTGAGGAGATAGGTGGGAAGACGCGCGCGAAGCGCTACAATGGTGCCGACGTGCAGAAGTTACAGCAACGCCAGGCTCAGCGCAAGAATCCCATACAGTCCGCGGCGACGGCACTCTTTTTTGGCGATCCCGTGCTTGAGTCGGCGATCACCCTGATTCATGAGGGCGAGCTCTATTACCGAGGCTACAACACCCTGCAACTGGCGCGCGAGTGCCACTTTGAGCAGGTTGCCGCACTGCTTTGGGATGACACGGCGGCAGAGGCCGCCATGCCACTCTTACCATCGCCAGAGAATCGGCAGACCTCGCCTCTCTTAGCGCCACCAATTGCGGCGACCGTGAGACGGTTAGTGGCACAGGGACAGATTGCCGAAGCCTTTCAAATGGCCCTGATCACCGCGGCGCCCTTGGACTTGGCAGCTTATCAACTAGCGCCCAATGCTGTTCGGCAGACGGGGTTACGTTTGTTAAATTTACTGACGGATGTGTGTGCCGAAGCAGCGGGGACGAGTGCTGCGTCTGTAGAGCGGTTGGAACAAGTCGGTGGTCATTTGTCCTCAATGCAGCGGATTGCCCAACGTCTTCAGCAGGTGTGGGCGCCAAACCGAGCCACCTTGGCCATTGTTTTGGATGCTGCGCTGATCCTCTGTGCCGATCACGAACTCAACGCGTCATCGTTTACGGCACGCTGTGTGGCGTCGACCAGCGCAACGCCCTACGCGGCCGTGATTGCAGCGTTGGCGGCTTTGCAAGGCTATAAACATGGTGGATCAACCCATGAAGTGACAGCGTTGCTCAGCGAGGCAGCGCGGGATCCGGCGCGTGCCGTGCGTGAACGGCTGCGGCAGGGAAAACCGATCCCGGGGTTCGGCCATCGGCTATATCCGCAAGGCGATCCGCGGGCGAAGATGTTGCTGGCACTGGCGCGAGATACCGCCACGCACCAAGCGAGCGATTCGCGCGGGCTGGAGAACGAAACCGCGCTCACTACTGCCGATACACTGATCGATATTACAGTGCAGGCAACAGAAAATCACCCCAACTTGGATTTTGGCCTGGTGGTGTTAGCCAAGGCGCTCGGTCTGCCGGACCATGCGCCCTTTTCCCTCTTTGCGTTGGGACGCACAGCCGGCTGGATCGGTCACATTCTTGAGCAGTATGAGCTGGATCGGCTGATACGACCGCGTGCACAGTACACTGGCGTACAACCACGCCGTTAAGTAGTGAGCAGCACCCACTCGCTTAGGGGACAAAGAGGAGTCGCCCACAGGTTGGACAGAGGATCTGTTTATCGGTTTTGCCCTGATCGATGACAGTGCTCAAGACACCGGTCGGTAACTGTACGTGACAGGCACTACAAGTGTCATTTTCAACGGTTGCCACCGCTACGCCACCTTTGCGCTGCCGCATCTGTTCGTACCGCTGAAGGAGGGGTTCGCTAATGCGCTCGGCGACCTGTTCACGCTGTTTTTTGAGCACAAGGTACGCCCGCTTGAGCTTGGTATCTTCTTCCGTGAGTTGTGTCTGATTTGTGTTCCAACTTTCTTGCATTTCAGCAAGTTTGCTCTCCGCGTTACTTAGCTGAGTAGCGAGTTCCTCACTTTTATAGAGGGCTTCGACAGAATTGGTTTCGGCGGTACTGCGTTGACGCTGTAAAGACTCAATATTGGCCTGGAGCGATTCGAGCTCTTTGGGGTTATGGATACTGCCTCCCATGAGCATATCATTGGACTCTTCAATTTTCGTGGCAAGCGTCTCTAATTCTGTTTCGTTGCGTTGTTGCTCAAAGCGCCACTTGTCTTGTTCGGCCTTCAGTTGCTCAACTTGTGATTGTACACGCTTGAGTTCATCGCTTTCCGTGAGAAGCTCTTTGAGCTGGACCAGACGACGGCGTACTTTTAAAGACATTACATCGATTTTCTGTAGTTCATATAAGTTCGCCATATCTGTCATCGGTTTTGCTCCTCGGTTGTAAGCTAAGAATCTATCCGAAAACTCAGTTGTACCCAAGCGGAAACAGAGAATTTCGGACGGATGCTAAGCAATCAATTCCAGCGTAGTTTGGCCGCTTCATATTGACAACACTTCATCTTATATCAATTGCCTCTACAAGAACAATAAATAAGCAACATCTTTTCCGTGGTAGGTTGATGTTCATTTATGGGTTCACAACCGGCAATTGGTACTACAAATCATCTTTACAAATCGAGCATCTTGCCGCTCTCTTATCTTGGGCCGACCGATTTGTAAAGATTGACTATTTGCGGCACTAATTCAGTTATCATAATTATATCACCGTCCTCACTCACTCCCAAAGATCGTACAATGGCTCGATAGCATCCATGTGGGCGGTGGATAAAACAACGTAATCAATTTGTAGTAGAATATAAAAGGGAAATCCGTAAAATAACCGAATTGAAACTACCAGAAGTCAATGCTATACTCAGTACAGTTGGCCGGGGAAGATGCTTCCTGCTGCTAGTTTTATATGAAGTAAATTTCCATATTTGCACAAAATGAAAGAATCAGTTAAACTCAGCTTGCTTAATTTATTGTAAGCATCGGCGTTTGCAACAAACTCTTTATCGGCAGCAACGGTGATATATCAGTGAACCCTTCGCTCTCCACCGAATCTGCCGCTCCTGGCTGAGCGTACCTTGCCCATAGGGCTTACGCAGACACCTGAGAACGAGCCTGGTTGGTATCACTTTGCTCTGGGTTTCCACTCTCAACGTATAAGTTGTGTCACAGATAAAGCGAGTCTTACATAAGCATGTCTCATTTACGAAAACGCCACAAAATCAGCGTCATGATCGTTGAGGATCACCCCTTGCTTATTCAGGGGCTGCGCCACGTGTTGGAAGAAGAATCGGATATTACTGTTGTAGCGGAAGCCCACACGGGGGATGATGCGGTGCGACTCGCCCTTGAAGTCGAACCGGATGTGATCCTCATGGATATTAATCTGCGCGGCAAGAATGGTATTCAGGCCACCCATGAAATCAAGCATACGTACGCAGCCGATGATACGGCCATCATCATTTTGACAGCCTACAACAATGATGACCAAATGCTCCATGCGCTACGTTCTGGTGCGTCAGCTTACTATCCCAAAGATGTATCGCCGAGCGAGTTAATTCCCGCGATCCGGGCTGTACACGATGACAAATACATGATCTATAATTCGGTCATGACCAAGGCCGATGCCTTTCGTTGGATCCTAAAGCAGGTGGAAGATCTCACTGTTGCCAACGATCCGGGTCAGGATGCCTTTTCACCGTTAAGTTCGCGCGAAATGGAGATCCTCTCTTTGACGACACGCGGTGCCAGCAACAAAGAAATTGCTACCCTGTTGAATATCAGTCGTCAAACTGTGAAAAATCACATGAGCAGTGTGTTGCGCAAATTGGGGGTAGAGGATCGCACGCAGGCCGCGGTGCTGGCCTTACGTCGTGGTTGGGTACGCCTGGAAGATGTGAATACACCCTCTTAGAGGCCGATCCGTACAAGTTGTGAGTCAACAGACTTCTCCTGCAGGTCCTTTCCTAATGTTGCGATTCAGCCCATTGTGCTTCATAATAGGCACGACAGATGGCAAGTTTCAGCAGTTCACGATTTGGCATGTTGAGAACCAATTGTCATGCTGAGAACGAAAGGGACGAAGAATTTCCTCTCGCTACCGACAGAGATTCTTCCTCGTTTCACTCGTCAGAATGACAAACCTGCTAGCATTCGTGAACGATTGAGGTTGTGTTGCGAGTTTGGGTATAGTAAAGAGTAAACGATATGTCGCGATTGCCCTCCAACCGTAGTGGGCAGAGTTTTATTGAATATGCCTTGATGATTATCCTCTTTGCCATTGTGCTTTTATCGATTTTACTAATTTTGGGGGATGATCTCCGTACCTTTATCAATGACCTGTTGCGGGACTGGTTCCCAACACAACAGGATGCATGGCGAGCTATCACTCACTTTATTTAATGCGACAAGATTTAATGCGATAAGATTTGATGCGATAAGATTTGATCCAAACGTGTTGAAGCATTGTAGGTCCGTCCCAATGGGAACTGCTAATCAATCCCGGCGTAAATCAGGCCAGCGCGATTCGTGCTATACCGCCAGCAATTTTCGCCTTTTTACACGAGTGACTCGGCCCTATTTGCTGCCGCTCCCAGGCTGGTACCCAATTTACGCCGCAATGGGCTAACTTTATCCTTTCACCATACAATCATTCCATTCCCCTGTGACACCACAACAGATTCCAACTCACCGGCAGCAGTTGCCCAATCAGTTATACAGACAGCTTAGAACCCTGGTTGACAGTGGGTTGTCGTTACTTTTCCCACCGCGCTGTGTTGGCTGTGACGCTTGGGGTTGGAGCTTGTGCCCCCACTGCGCCCAGCAAGTTGAACCCATTGGGGAAGCGATCTGCGGGGAGTGTGGTCGTCCCCAAGGACGCGCGGTTGCGCAATGTGGTGTCTGTCGACAAGATGCCGAACAGGCGTCTCTGACAAAGCCCCGTATGACGCGTATTGCAGCCCATCACAAGGAGCCGTTGAGCCAGGCCATTTATGGGTTGAAGTATCGTGGCCACAGGGAACTCGCACCGATTCTTGCTCGTTATCTGTTTGCAGCCCTGCTCAATGACAGTTGGGCAGAGCCCTATCGCACAGTCGACGGTGTGATCCCTGTTCCGCTCCATGTGGACCGTCAGCGTGAACGTGGTTACAACCATGCGGAATTGCTGGCTAAAGCCTTTTGTGCTCAGATGCAATTACCGTTGCAAAGCGGCTGGCTCATTCGCCGGCGGGCAACCCACACCCAAGTCGGGCTGACTGCGGCTGAACGTCGCACCAATGTGGCGCAAGCATTTGTCGCCCATCCAGCGGTACAGGGAAAACGGGTGATTGTGCTTGACGATGTCTATACGACGGGGGCAACGTTGAACGCTTGCGCCGAGGCACTGGTAATGGCTGGTGCCAGCGCTGTCTATGGCCTGACATTGGCCACCCCGCCCCAGCAGAATCGTCTGCACACAGGCAGCTAAATTGGGGACAGCATGCCGAACCTTGTGTCAATCGCCCATCCGCGCTCTGCGCCAATCGCGATGGACACAATTGGTACAGTACCGCCTAAATTGAGGAGACGTTGCCACGGAATAGCCTGTTCTCCCACGTTGATCGCACAATTAGGGATGGGCGCTACTTGAATTTTATAAAAGTTAAGCGCACAATGGAAAGAACCTCACAATGGATGTACTACACTGGCTGACCCAGTTGTTCAGGATAAGCCACACCATTGATTGGGTAACTGAGCCACCACGAAGCGTGCGCTTCTGCGTGCTCTGAAACTATTATTCGTTAACCGTAAAAGTAAGGAGGGGAGTATGCAACTCACCGTTCATGGCCGTAATGTAGAAGTCAACGATTGGATTCGAGGCTATGTCGAAAAGAAGGTGGACCGACTCGAGCGCTATCTCCCGCAAATGAAAGAAATTCGCGCTGAGCTTACCCAACGTGATACTCGCTCCGCCGATGATCGGTATACGGCGCAAATTACCGTGTGGGCCGGTGGTCAGATTCTGCGGGCCGAAGAATCAACCAGCGATATTTTCGCATCGATCGATGCCACTATCGATAAGATGGCGAAACAGGTACGGCGGTTTAAGGGACGCCGTTTTGACAGCAAACGGCGGGCATCGGCAGCCGTTAGCATGGAAGCCGAGATGCGCGATGCTGTCGTCGAAGAGGACGGTGCCGAAGAAGCCACACAAGGTCAAATTATTCGCCGCAAGGAATTTGTCCTTGAACCGATGAATGAAGAGGAGGCAGTCGAACAGATGGAACTGCTTGGCCATGACTTTTATGTCTTCTTCAACCCCGATGTCAATGCCATCAATGTGATCTATCGTCGCAGGGATGACAATTACGGCCTTCTGCAGCCCATGAAAAAGTAGGGTAGCAAGGGATGCGTCCCATTTTCGGGGGATTACAGGAAAGGACCAATTTGACCGTCCAGTGTAAGCCCCCAAATGTGGTACGCACCCGGTAGCATACGCATCCGGTAGCAAACGACAGACGGTAGATGCGCCGGTTGTCGATAATTACGTAAACAGTGGCCGTTGTGCTTGCTTCGGGGCAGGCGCAACGGCTATTTTTGTTTGGCTCAAACAGGCCCTCGATTGCCCAGAGGGGCAGCGCACGATCAGGTGCCTGTACTTTGATAGTGGCGCAGCCCGAAGCGCCAAAACTGCAGAGCCAGGAGTAGCACACCAATGCCCACCAACGGTGCAATAAAGGAGAAGTGAAGGGAAAACCCGAGCACATCCGGTTTTTCCAAAAAGTAGAGCGCCGGATAGTAGTTGAGAAAGATGCCCGGGACAATATAGGTGAAGGTGCGGCGTAGCCAGTTTGGATAAATATGCATGGGATAGGCCATCATTTCACTGCCGCCATAGGTCAGAATGTTGACCGCCTCAATCGAATCCACCGTCCAAAAGGTGATCGTTGCGCCTATTACAAAGAGCCCCCCGAAGAAGCAAACCAGCCCCAACACCACAAAAGGATAGTACGCCACCTTCGCCGCGGTCCAGTGAATATCGGCCAGACTGAGCGCAATGACCAGCACGGCCAGCCCTTGGCCAATGCGTCCAAGGCGCCGCAACACAAATTCGCTTCCAAAGACCTGGACGGTCACGTTGACGGGGCGCAACAGCAGTTGGTCCAGGAGGCCCTGGCGGATCTGTTTGCCGAAGCTGCCGGGATCAAAGCCGCTGAAGATCATGTCCATCAGGCCAAAGGCGAATTCGACCGTACCCCACAAAAAGGAGATTTCGCCCAGCGTCCACCCACCGAGCGCGCCAAAACGTTGCAACACAAAGGCCAGGGAAGCAAAGAAAAGAAAGAGCGTGATCCCCGATGCAAACATCTCGAGCAAGAACGCCGTGCGGTATTGCAACTGCGAGCGGATCTGGACACCAATCAAGCGCCAGTAGACGCCCAGCGCATAAGGCAACGTTTTCACGCTAGATCCTCGTCAATCCACGTATCCTCGCCCAGCCATTCTGCGCTATGGTTTGGGGCTTGACTGAGCAATTCTTCAATGCGTTCTGCGGTGATTTTGGTCATCTGTTATCCTCCCTGAATTACCAAGCGACGTACACCCGCCTGCAATGTTATGTGACAGATCGCAATCAGCAACCCGATCCACAGGCACTGCACCACCAATGCCCATACCATGCCCCAGCCGCTAAGCAAGCCCAAATAAATCTCGATCGTTGTATTGACCATGGAAGGAAATGGCGTCAGGTGACAGAGGGTCTGTGCCCAGGTGGGGAAAAAGCGCAATGGCATGAAGAAGCCAGAGAGAACCCAGGCAATGCCAAAGGCAAAGCGCCCAATGCCCAGCGCATTGGGGCTCCAAAACGCGGCCAAATTGACAAGAAAGCGCCAGGCAAAGCTGAGCAGCCAGCCCAGCACCAGCGCGGCAACGAGGGCCAGCCACTGCAGAAGGCTATGGGGCACCGTGATCGCAAAAACGAGCGCATAGACGGCCATGACGGTCACCCCACGCAGCAGAAAGGCCACAAGCGCCCGCCCCAGATCGACAGCCAACCAGTAGCGAAAGTAACTCAGCGGTTTGAGCAGGTCGGCGGCTACTTCACCGCTGTTGACCGAGCGCATCAAGTCGTACCAGCCGAAGATACTTAGATAGGCGATAACTGCCTGTGCCAACCCCGTGTAGGTGATTGCTGCCTGCAGATCGATACCGGCGACCTCGGTTCGGGCACCGTAGAGCGCCATCATCACCGCCACGCGCAGTAAGCCAAAGAAAAAATTCGTTGCCAACCCAGCCAACGTGGCGGCGCGGTAGGTCATCTGGCGCTGAAACGAGCGTTTGGTCAATTCCCAGGAAAGGCGTAGTTCACTGGACTGTAACAGCCCACCTGCATAATGGCTCATTTGCCACATCCTCACCCATCCTCCAGACTTTGGTGTGTCCCATGTTTTGGGATTGCCTAGAAGGACTCGCTGAAACGTCCGACGCAATGCCAACCATGGGGTACGCGCCCCAGACTTTAGCCACATTCTCTCAGATCGAAAAGATGCATTATACTATAGATTGCAATCCTCTGTAGCGAACGCGTGCTGTAGAATGCACAATTGGGAAACAAAATGAGTCGCCTGGGGAGTTCTATCCATATTGATCACAACCGCGCTTGTGGAAAGGGCAACGGTATGTTTGGCATCAATCTGATGGTCTGGAACGGCCAGGTCGGTACAGCGGAACTCGCCTTACTGCCTCAGTTACGTGCAATGGGTTATGATGGTATTGAGATTCCCCTCTTTGATCCCGTAACATTTCGGACCGAGGCAATCCGCTCGTCGCTCGATGCGACCGGTCTGCATTGCACGGTAAGTACCGCCATGCCGGCCACGGCCAATCTGATCGACGCCGGCCGACGGGCAGCGGGTGTCAGTTTTTTGCGCAGCGTAATCGAACAGGCGGCGGCCCTTGGCGCAAAGGTGATCTGTGGTCCCCTGGCAGCACCGGTTGGCGAGCGCCGCGGGCGGGGCTATACGGCGGAGGAATGGGCATCCTGTGTTCATGGGTTGCGCGAGGTCGGCGCAATTGCTGCCGACCACGGGATCACATTGGCCCTGGAGCCGCTCAATCGTTTTGAAACCTTTATTGTCAATACCGTCGCCGATGGTGTGCGCCTGATGGATGAGGTGGCCAATCCAGCGGTTGGGCTGCTGCTTGACACCTTTCACATGCACATTGAGGAAAAAAATAGTGCGGCAGCGATACGGCTGGCGGGGCGCCACCTCAAACATTTTCACGCCAGCGAGAACGACCGGGGCATTGTGGGCACGGGTCAAGTTGCCTGGCCTGTGGTTTTCGGCGCATTGCAGGCGATTGGGTATGAACAGTGGATTGTGGTCGAATCGTTTGGCCATGCGATTCCGGAATTGGCCGGAGCGGCTTGTGTCTGGCGTCCGCTTGCCCCGAGCGCCGAGGCGTTGGCTCAGGGCAGTATCACCTATTTGCGTAAACATCTATGAGTGATTTGTCGGTTGTCATCCCTGCATACAATGAAGCGCAAGCCATTGCCGCCGGAAAATTGGCGCGTGTGACCACGTGGCTGACCGCCCAACCGTACACGACGGAATTGCTGGTGGTGAATGACGGCAGTAACGATGCGACCGCCGAACTGGCACAAGCGCTGGCCACCCGTGTCATCACGATTCCTCATCAGGGCAAAGCCGCCGCCATCATGGCCGGCATCAAGGCCGCCCAAGGCGAGCTGATCCTCTTTACCGACATGGATCAAGCCACGCCGATTACGCACGCGCCAACCTTACTGGCCGCCATTGCCAATGGCGCGGATATTGCCATTGGCAGCCGCGGTTGGACACGTACCGGGGCGCCGCTAGGGCGCTATCTGCTCAGTTGGGGCCAAATCACGTTGCGCACAGCGATAATCGGCCTCTATTTGACGGACACACAATGTGGTTTCAAAGCCATGCGCCGGGAAGCGGCGCTCGCCACCTTGCAACATCTCCATCGCTACCGTCCAGACCAACTCGATGTATTGGATGCGCCCAGTGTCACCAGTGGGTTCGATGTCGAACTCTTGTTTGTCGCACAACGGCTGGGATATCAGATCCGTGAAGTCCCAATCACTTGGAATTACCAAGAGACGCGGCGGGTGAACTTATTGCGCGACGCCTGGCGCGGCATTTATGACTTGTATACGATTCGCGTCGCCGACTGGCAAGGAGCCTATCCCCATACACGTCGGCCTGAAACCCAAGATCAACAGCAGTAGAAAGGTTATTTTGCTCATGTCCACGCAACCCGTAACCAGCCAAGAATTACTGGAGCGCGCCAAAGCGATCCACGAACGCATTCGGGGCTGGCGGCGCACGATCCATCGCCACCCCGAGTTGACCTTCACCGAACACCAGACGGCTGGGCTTGTCAATGCCACGCTCACGGATCTTGGCATTGAAAGTGAAACCGAAGTCGCCAAGACCGGCGTTGTCGGCCACATTCGCGGTGCGAGTGGGCCAACGGTCGGCTTGCGCGCCGATATGGATGCCCTGCCGATCCAGGAGATCAACGGCACCGATTTCGACAGCACCCGCCCCGGCATTATGCACGCCTGTGGCCATGACGCCCACACCGCCATGTTGCTCGGCGCGGCCACCATCCTCAAAGGGCTTGCCGACGAAGGACGCCTACCCGGTACGATTCGCCTGCTCTTTCAACCGAGTGAAGAGGCATCCGATGACGAAGGAAAGTCCGGCGGTATGCGCATGGTGGAAGAGGGTGCGCTCAACGGGCTTGATGCCGTCTTTGGGCTGCACGTCGATCCCTTCCACGAGGTCGGCACCGTTGCCACCCGCTCCGGCCCGATGATGGCCTCGGCCGATATGTTTGAGTTGACGATCCGGGGTTCCGGCGGTCATGCGGCGCGACCCCACACCACCATCGACCCCATTGCCCTCTCGGCCCATGTGATCAACGCGATTCAACAGGTGGTCAGCCGCCGTCTCGACCCGCTCGATCCGGGAGTCATCACCATCGGCACCATTCATGGCGGCACCGTCAACAATGTGATCCCCGACACGGTGACCATGACCGGCACCATCCGCTCTTTCAGTGAAGCCGGGCGGGAATTGCTGCGCAGTGAGCTTGCCAAGGCGGTGCGGGTTATCGAACCGCTCGGCGGCCAGGTAGCGTACACGCTCCACCCCGGCTACCCGCCAACGGTCAATTCACCCGAGGCCACGGCGGTTTCGGTGGCGGCCGTGAGCGATCTGCTCGGTGCGGACCACATGAAAGAAGCCCCCATGACAATGGGTGCCGAGGATTTCAGCTATATGGCGCAGAGTGCTCCCGGTAGCTTCCTGCGCATTGGCACTCACAACCCCAGTTGGGATCGCTTCTATCCGGTCCATCGCGCCGACTTCCGCATGGATGAAGATGCCCTACCGGTGGGCGCGGCGGCGTTGGCCGCGGCAGCTCTGCACTGGATGCGGGAAAAGCGGTAGGCTTGTTCTCACCAAGGTGCAAAGCTCGCAAAGAAACAAACATGATCAAGTAAACATTGTCGTGCAGCTATGAAATTACGAATCACTATCATCGCCACAACACTACTGCTCCTCCTCCAACTCGTGGGCTGTGGTAACCCGGACATCCAGCCGCTGATTTTGGATCCCATACCGTGGGCGGACGGTGAACAGAGCCTCTACGCGGTAACGGATATTGACGGCAACTACGCCGGCACCGCCACCTTTACCCTCGATGCCGGCGCCGCCACCATTGACGACGAAGCGTGGACCCTGCGCCGTGAAGTGACAACCCAGGGCGATCAGGAGGTCGTCGTCGTGGAAATGTCCGCCCAAGGGCTGCGCCCCAGCCTTTCGACGTTGGTCCGTCTCTTTGGCCCCGATCGGCAACAGGTGAAAGCGACCTATGAGCGTGGCCAGGTTGACATGGAACTGACCACGGCGCGTGATGTCACTACCTTCGAGCGGCGCAATGTGCCCAGCGATGCCCGCGATCAACGCACCATCCTGCTCTTAGCCCGTGCCCTGCCGTTAACCGAAGGGTATGCCACCCAAGTGACAAGCTACTTGCCGGTGGCCGACCTGCTGGAACGGGTGACGATTGTCGTTGAGGGGCAGGAGACGGTGAGCGTCCCGGCGGGGGTATACCCGAGTTGGCACCTTTCTTTACAAACGGCCGACAGCGAATCCGAGGCCTGGATCGCCGTGGACGCGCCCCACCAACTGGTCAAGTTTATCGACGGGCGCAACGGTGGCACCTTTGAACTGCGCGAGTACAGCGCGGAACGGGAATAAGGAGGATTATGCGCGTAATTACAGGGATGGCGAAAGGGCGCAAATTGCAGATGGTGCCGGGGGACAGCACCCGCCCGATCACCGACCGCGCCAAAGAAGCGCTCTTTAGCATCTTGGGCAATTGGGTCGAGGGGATTCGGGTGCTCGATCTCTTTGGCGGCACCGGTGCCGTCGGCATTGAGTGCCTCAGTCGCGGCGCGGCCTTCGCCCACTTCGTTGACCTCAACCGCAAGGCGGTCGAGACAATCCGGGCCAACCTGCGCCACTGTCAACTCGAAGCGAATGCCACGGTGGAACGGGGCGACAGTTTTGCCTTTCTCAAAAGCTACCGCGGCGACCCCTTCGACCTGATCTACGTGGCGCCGCCCCAATACCAGGGTCTCTGGAGCCAGGCCTTGCTGCTGATCGACGAGCGCCCTGAGTTGCTGTCAGCAGATGGCGATGTCATCGTGCAGATTCACCCTAAGGAAGAGACACCGGTCGCGTTGCAATCGCTGCGTGAGTATGACCGGCGCAAGTATGGGTCGGTGTTGTTGCTGTTTTACGCGGCTGCCGAACTGTTTGACGATGAGGGTGAGAATGAAGCGGATGCAACGGAAGTCGAGTCTAGCGCTGAAGTGTGAAACGGAAGGAACTCCCATGCAACCGAGCCAGAATAAGCGATGGTTCCCTGGCTCGGTTGACATTCACGCTGCACGTGGCTCAGCGCTGAATAAAGGGGAAGTACCGTTGCCGGAAGGTGGGTTTGTCTGCTTCTTCAAAGCCGAAGACCGCGATGCTGTGGCTGTCGGCATTGGAGACGTAGATATAGCCGCGTTCTTCGTCGACGGCGAGTGCCCATGAACCCCAGCCACCGGTGCTCAGGGTTGTGATCACCGTAGTGTCACGAATGACGGTTAGTTCGCCTCGTTTGTAATTGGCCACATACACATAATCATGTTTCTCATCGACAGCGATCTCTCTTGGCTCACCGGGTATTGTGATATTCGTGACAACTTCGCTGCCTCGAATAATGCCGACCCCTGTATGATCCGTGCCGATATGGCTGGCGTAGACCAGACCATTACGTGGATTCACCTTGATGTCTCTGGTCCAACCGTTGCCATACTTGATCGATATCTCAATTGGTTGATGTTTGCGATCCCAGTACAAAATCTTGCCGCGCCACTCAAGGTACATATCACCGTTCTGTGGGTTGACCGCAATATCTCCGATTAAATCTGTTTCTTCACCAATGTTAAAGGAGGTATTAGTAATCACATTTAGGTCATCAATGATACCTAGCATGCCAACCACTTCCTGCCCGCGATAACTCCACCCAGTATTTTGAGCCACATATATCCGCTTATCTACCGGATTGACGGCAATTTCGCTTGGAACATAGCCAACAATCAAATCCGTGATAATATGCGTCCCACTAATCACTGTCACATTGCTGGGCAGGGTCTGATTCTCCGGCCATCCTCGCCGTTTTGCATTGGCGACATAAACCAGTCCTGTCTCTGGATGAATCGTAATGGCATTGGGTAGGTGTTCAACGCCGACAATTGATGTGATAATTTTAGTTCCACTGATTACGTGGACATATCCTGTGTGATCTGCCCAGTAAAGCAATTCCGTCTGTGGATGTACAGCCAAGTGAGAATTAATCCGTCCGGGTTTGGGTGGCAAATCTGGACGTTGAATCGTTGCTACATAAGTGGGACCATCCAGAACAACAAGTTCTCCCGTATCCAGCGCAATATAAGCCAATCCATCCGGATGAACCACAATCGCTTCCGGCCAGGCCCAGGCAGCCGGATCTTCCAGCACAATCAAAAGCTGTGGTAATTGATCGGTGCCCTGTGCTGTCAGCTGGCAACCGGCAAGGCTGAAGACCATCCCCGCCAACAGCAGGATGGGCATTACGACGAAAACAGCAATTTGCTTGCGCCGTGGCAAGCGAGTGGGTAAGTGCATGGTTATTGTTCGGCCGCGCCAAGCAGCAACAAATGCGCACCGGGCAGAGCCAAGGTCTGGGTCAACTTTCCGGTTGCAGGATCAAATTCGTAGAGACCGGCGGTTTCGTTGGGGTCGAGCGAAAACCGCCGGGTCAATACGATCTTACCATTGCGTATCATCATATCGCCCGCCCACCAGTAGTCCGGCAAGGGCCAGGCTTGGCTTTCACCGGTCGTCAAATTGGTGCGCGAAATGGCTCGGCTGCCGTTATCATTGGTGATAATTGCATGGTGATAAGCCCAAAGATATTCTCCTTCAATAAGTCCCAAGACAGGATCGCGGACAGCTAACTGATACTCTTTAACAAGTGAAGGATTAGCTAAATCGACCATACGCAAGTCTACAGGCTCAGCAGGTGCTAATGAGCTTGCCCGATTGAGCAAAAAAAAACTGCTCATTATGGACAACTATTGTAAACGTATTTGCACCACCATAAATGG
>Ga0116151_10001104_pt1 | contig 25108 bp, 26 predicted proteins | sample AD_UKC117_MetaG_FD_89893 | JGI IMG/M metagenome (GOLD analysis project Ga0116151, IMG submission 89893) | Active sludge microbial communities of municipal wastewater-treating anaerobic digesters from Hong Kong - AD_UKC117_MetaG | ecosystem: Engineered > Bioreactor > Anaerobic > Digestate... | reverse complement strand
GGAAACAACCTTTGGTATTCTTCTCTTGGCAAATATTTTCCAGCAATTTTTCCCCGAATATGATAATTATCTTCTTTAGAAAGTTCTGAGTATTGGTTCAACCAAAGTTCAAAACTATAAAAATTATAATGAGGTAATATTTTTTCCTGATTGATCTTAGAAATATATTCAATTACAGGATAAAGCAAAAAACAAGGATCTTTTTCTTGTTTGATGAATGTTAATAATTTTTTATTAACAACATCATGCTTTTCAAAATCACTCAATTGAAGAAATTCATCTGTTTTAAAAAAATTAAAGACTTGATCTAAACCCGAAAAAGAATTTTTCTCTATAGAAAATTCACTTAAATAACTTTCTTGAATTGCCACACATATCCTCTGACTTTAAACAAAGAATACGGATTGAGCAGGACTCGAACCTGCGACCGTCCGCTTAGAAGGCGGATGCTCTATCCAACTGAGCTATCAATCCATATTAAGGACATGTTATACTCTATGCAATCAATATTGCAAGCGTAAATTAAGTTAAAATCATAGAGATTCGATGTTTTTTTTTCAAAGAAAAAACTTATAAAATAAAGAACTTCTATCTCAGAAAGCTACAAAATCAAATTCCATACTCTTTCAAGCAACATTCTTCAGGATCTTTTTCTAAATAAAAGTCATAAGGATGAAGACCTAAACAATGAAGCTCTCTTTCATCAATATTAAATTTCTGCTTCCTGTGAGTATGTCCTTTAAAATAAAACCTAATATCCAAATTCTCAGTTTTCAAACTCATAAATTTCATATATGCAGCTACCAGTTCAGGATCTACTCTTAAGTCTCCTCCCCTTGCAACACAACCAAAATCCCATAATTTTTGAGGATCAGCTTCTTTCTCCACCTCTTCTAATAACCGAAAATCACCCAACTGCCAAAATTTTTCTTTTGATCTTTGCGAAAAGAACTCTTGAAAGGAAGAATCTGAATTGCGCCATAATTCATAAAACGTTAAAGCTATTAAAAACCCCTTCAAGTCATCGTCGGTTGAATAATAGCGATTATCAATTCTGCATGCCTGAAAAAAAATACGAAAATTATTTTTTTCATCGTCTGTCAATTCTCGATAAAAACACTGATCAAAAGCCAATCGAAGTTGCAGATCTTGTCTATATTGAGCAAGAGCACTTGAAACTCCTTCTATTCCACTTAACAGGTCCAAATAATGAGAAGATGATTCATCAGAAAAAGCAAGATCAATATCAAAAGAAATATCCACTGAACCATGCGACACCAACATATAAGTTCCCTGAAATCCCAACAAACAGGAAAGAGGAAGGTTTTGATACATTCTATCCAAATAACGCTTTATCATCATATCATCATAGTAGTGAGATAAATGACCGATTGAACCACGACGATATTTTCTCATCATCGCTTCACCAAATCCAACATCTTCATGATTTCCCCTTACATGATAACATTTGCATTATTCTCTCTAAAAAATCCCATAAGAAGGTAAAGCAAAGACCATGGAGAGCCCCCATCACCATAATCTCCTAAAAAAAGGAAAATAGTATTTTCACAAAACTCCGACTTCAATCGAAAGTTTTCATCTAAAACACCTTCTCTTTGTAGCTTCCTCAAAAGGTTATATAAATCCCAAATATGTCCATGAAGATCAGAAAGCATGATAATTCTTGAAGAGTTTTCTAAATCTATTTTTTTCATTAATGGAAGACCAGTCTCTTTATGAATATACACTTGTTGATGATATTTCCCTTCAATGCTCTCAAGCCCCTCTATTCCTTCCCTTGAAGAACTTACAGCTTCAAAATAACCTACAGTTCCTCTAAGCATTTTTTTTAAAAGATCAGGATTCACTAAGTCATCATAAATTTTTACAGATTCAAATTGATGGCATAAAGCAATTCTTCCCATAATCTGACGTACGGATTCTACACTTTTACTAGCCAAGACAGACTCTCTTAAATTCACAATTTTTTGAAAAAGCGATTCAATCTCATCGTACTTTTGAAGCATTCTATTAGAAAATTCAGAGGATTCCACAGGTTCGCAAGATGAAAAACCACTGACACCTGAACATCTTAATGGAACTTCGACTACACTATATAATTAACCTATCGATTACTATTATAATTAAATTATAATATATATTTAATAAAAAATAAATTAATATATTTACAAAGGAATATAAACAAAATTATTTATACAAAAACTAACACACAACTAATTAATATTGTATAGCTTAACGAATTCATTATTCAATAAAAGGCACAAAACCTGCAAACCCAGGATTATCACAATGAAAAAAAGCCCAGTCAGCCAGGGACTCTTGCATAATCAGTTCCGCACATCCTTTCTCAGCCATAACAACTATTCTCATCCCCTCAAACATTTCATATGCAGGCACATGCGTATGTCCCGTTATGTAGCCTATCACTTCCTGTTCTTCAATCCCCCTCGATGATCTAACACCATCCGACATAGAATCCCTTGTGCTCATTAGACGTAAATAGAGCCTTATTAACCGTATGTCTGCAATAAAAGTCTGCCCTCTATATGAGTTACCTATCCCTAAAATTGATCCTGTTCGATTATTTAAAATTAATCTTTTTGAATGCAAATCCGAAAACAAATCACCCCAAAGCCAAAACAACTCATCCCTTTGAAAACTTTCTGTTTCATATTCTTCAATAATTCCCATATATGAAGAATTTGCCGAAGACAAACACCAAGCATCCAAAAGACGATAAATTGCTTGATCTGAATAATATTTACGTTCAAATCCAATCTTTTTAAGCTTTTCACGAATATCAAATAGAACCTTTGAAGAAATACTCCTGGAATCAATTGCTTGAATAAAATCAGGGGTTTTACGACTCACTCTTATTGGATACATTCTAGACAGTACCCGTTTAAATTCCCTAAAGCAACGATGAGTAATAATTTCCGTATGACTGATAGAGCTATGAGGAAAAATCCCTTTTTCAAGAATATCAAATTTATAATCTACAGTTCCATGGGATGCCAAAACATATTTCCCATTAAATCCAAGTAAACAAGACAAAAATAATCGATCATAAAACGATTGAAGCAACTGAGAAAAATCTGGATCTGAATAATATGACAATTCCTCATAACAGGAAAATTTTTCTTGTCTTTGAAGAGATTTAGTTAAAAGCAACTGATAATAAGCCTTACTATACCCCACATTATCATGATTGCCTTTCAACAAAGTGACATATTCAAAATTTTCTTTTACAAAAAGTAAAAGCACATAAAGAAAAATCCAATGATGGGGCCTATCCCCGTAATCTCCTAAAAATAAAAAATGAACAGGTATCGATTCTTTAACATGATAATTTTTATCTAAAAGCCCTTTTTTTCTCCATTTCTTAAATTTTGCCAACAAGCCTTCTATCCCAGAATGTGGATCTGAAAGAATCTGTATTATCATCGATTGATTAAAACAAAGTCTTTTCATAATTATTTGTTCATGATCCCCTCTTAAATTATGAATTTCAGCAAAATTAGTTTCATAACTATCCAAATCATTAAAGCAATCCATTCTATCGATCAAGTCACGCAAAACCCGCGATAATTTATCATGATCAACTAATCCATCTATCGGTTGATTTATTTTCCCTGAAGAGCGAATAGCTTTTATCGTACGCCTTAATAGAAACCCTGCATCTATTTCAGGCAAGGTTATTCTCTCGCATACTTGCGAAACCCTAGAATCAATATCATCAGTTAATGATAAATCTTCTCTACGATCAATTAGAGGTAAAATAGGGGGAGGCGAAACTACTTGAACACATCCACTAGCACTCATAAAAAGCATCTTTTTTAAATAATGACCAAAAATTTTAACCCAATAAGAAAAAAAACAAAACAGAAATACATCTATTGCTTTTTCCACCTTCTTTCCCTATATTGTTTCAAACAAAAAGCTCATTCTTACTATGAAGAAAATTAAAGTTATTCTTATAGGAATTTCAGGAAAAATGGGACAGGCCATTCAACAATGCTCCAACGATTTCCATGAAATTCAAATTTTAGGAGGCTTTAACCACTTAGAATTTGTTTCTTATGACAAAGATCTTTCACAAGAACAATGTTTATTAATAACAGATGTTATCATTGATTTTTCTTCGCCTTACTCATTACCGACATATTTACCTTTAGCGGAAAAACTTCAAATACCTATTGTTATCGGAACCACAAACTATACATCAAATCAGATAGAGATAATAAAAAAAGCTTCAAAGGCCCTCCCCATATTTTACGCTTCAAATTTCAGCATCGGTATTGCCATTTTGAAAAAACTCACTAAAATCATTTGTCATGATTTTGAAAATGCTCACATCCTCCTGAAAGAAGCTCATCATAGACATAAAAAAGACGCACCATCTGGAACTGCCAAAGACCTTATCTCAATAATAAATAAGGACCATCAACAATTAGACATTTCAACCCTTAGGGCAGGCTCTATTATTGGAGAACACTCTCTTCGATTTGTTACCGATGAAGAAGAACTTTATATCGCTCATAAAGCACATTCTCGCAACGTTTTTGCAAAAGGAGCCATCAAAGCAGCTCTATTTATTTATAAACAACAAAATGGCCTTTATTCCATGGAAGATTTACTTAAGGAGACAATATGAAAACAATCAAACAAGACAATCTTATTATCGGAGATCACACACATCCTTTAACAATTATCAGTGGCCCCTGCGTTATCGAAAATAAAGAACATGCAATGTCATGCGCAAAACAACTCAAACAAATGTTTTCTCCCTATCCCTTCCAATATATTTTCAAAGCAAGTTTTGATAAAGCCAACCGCTCTTCTATTGAATCTTTTAGAGGACCGGGGCTTAAAGAAGGCCTTGAAATCCTTCAAGCAATCAAAAAAGAACTGAACCTTCCTATCTTAACAGATATCCACACCCCTGAACAAGCAGAGCTTGCCTCACAGGTTTGCGATATTATTCAAATCCCTGCTTTTTTATGCCGTCAAACAGATCTTTTAGTAGCTGCAGGAAAAACAGGTAAAATCGTTAATATCAAAAAAGGTCAATTTGTTGCACCGCATGATATGAAAAATGCTATCGATAAAATTTTATCCACTGGCAATGATAAAATTTTATTAACAGAACGAGGAACAATGTTTGGTTATAACAATCTTGTCGTCGACATGCGCTCTTTTCCTATTATGAATAGTCTCGGATTCCCCACATGTATGGACGCTTCTCACTCCATCCAATTACCTGGAGGACTTGGTAATATTTCTGGAGGAAATCGTGAATTCATCCCAACGCTTACGAAAGCTGCCATTGCCTCTGGATGTAATGCCCTTTTTATTGAATCACACCCTTGTCCTTCAAAAGCTCTATGCGATAGCGCTTCTGTAATGGATTTTAAAGATTTACAAAAGCTTTTAAAAGAATTAGATTTATTATATCCTATAATGCAAAAAATTTACGTTAATGGCTAAAAAAACCCTTATTGTATTCTATATTATTTCGCTATTACTTTGTTTTTCCATCGTTCAATTATTTTGGGGAGTCAATACTCAAACGATTCACGATTATAATACTTTAGTTTACAATAAGGAAAAATCGGAAAAATCTCCTAAGCAGCAAACAATTAATCAATATCGTCAAAATGTCCAAAAAGACATCTATGCAGCCAACGAGCACTCAAGACTTCATCATACTTTAAAATCAAAAAATTCCTTTTTATCCATTGCGCAAAAAAATGAAAAAATAGACCTACAAGAAAACCTTTCTGACTTTTTTTGCATCATTCAGGAAAGCTCCGATATCCATCAAGTTAAGTTCATCACGGCAGAAAAAGGAACATATTCCTTTCCTTCACAAAAGTTTTATTGTGAAAATATTTTTTTAGAATTTTATAAAGTTCCTGAAAAAGAGCTTCTTCCTCAATTCCAATCCTTCTCTCCTTTTTTAAAAGGATCCGCAAAAGACCTTTCCTTCAAACTTTCAAAAAAAGTGCCTGAATTTGAAGCATCTAATTTTAAAGCTTTTCTAAATACGGAGGAAAAAAATGATTAAAAAAATATTTTTTCTTCTCCTTCTTTTTACAAGCGCTTTCGCAGAAGAGTCTTTTCTATCAGCAAACAAAGTATATTTCAAAAATGACAGACTGAAACTTCAGGATTCTTTCACATTAAAATATCCTTCATTTTCAATATCCGCCACCGAAGCTGATGTTGAGAAACTTTCTTTAAAAGAACTTTCTCAATTTTCATCTCTACATTTAAAAAATCATATTGATTTTCAATCCGATCTTTTTGGCCGTATCACAGCAGATGAAGCATTCATTGACAACGAAAAAAGCTATATTGAATTTCAAAGCCAAGATCATATTCTTTTTAATTCAAAATTAATTAAAGTCCCTTTGCAAGCAAAAGCAAAAAAAGCCAGCCTTTTTTTCAAAAACAACATCGATATTCAAAAATTTAAAGAAAGCCAACTTGATTCCATTCATCTAAACGAGGAAGTCTGTCTAGAATACGACAGTAAATATCAAGCTTATGGACATACAGCGAATTATACCATTGAAAAAAACCGCAATAACATCTTTCAATTGCTGCCAAAAGAAAATGAAAGATGTTTATTAAAATATGAAAACGATCTTTTAACTGCCTCTGAAATCCTTTTTAATACAGAACTTGCCCTGATTCAAATGCAAAAACCTCAAGGAAAAATCTGCTATAACAATACCCCCATCGAATTCGAAGCCACTAATTTAATTTATGATGATCTTAAGCAATACTTTTCATTAACAAAAGAGGCTTCCATTAAAACACCTCTTGGCAAACTCTCTTCAGATGCCATTGAAATTTTTCAAAAACGTTTCATGAATCAAAAAGTTTTAAAAAAAATCATCCTAAGAGGAACAAATCATTTCGAAGGAACCCAAGACCATGATTTTAAAATAGAATGTGAAGGTCTCATCGATATCGATCATGAGAAAAAAATGCTTACAGCTTCAAGCTTTTTAAGGGAAAATGAAAAAAAACCAATCATTTATGAAGATGCACAAATGAAATTATTTGCAGAAGAAGGTTACTTAACCTACTCAATGGTAGACAATAAAACGCAAGTTCAACAAATCACAATGAATAAAAACATTAAGATAATTTTGCATAGCGAAAAAGGAAATACAGGTTACGGCATTGCAGATAAAATCACCTATTCCCCTCAAAAAAAATCCATGATTCTACACTCTTTTCCAGATAATAAAGTTTTATTCTGGCAAGACGACCATGGGCTAAAGCTTAGCGCCAATGAAATAGAAATTTCTTTTAATCAAGGCGAAAAAAAACCTGAGATTAAAGGAATTGGAAAAGTACGTTTTTCTTTTGACTTATCGGAAGAACAACTTCTCCATAATATTTTTTCAAAATACCTAGAGATGCAATATGAATAACACACCCATTTTATCGATCAAAAACCTACATAAAACCTATGGCAAAAAGCCGGTTGTAAAAGATCTCTCTTTTGACGTTTTCCCAGGAGAAGTTGTCGGATTAATCGGCCCCAATGGAGCCGGAAAAACAACTTCTTTTTATATGACTATCGGCTTAATAAAACCGGATAAAGGATCCATTTTCTTCAATGAAGAAAATATCACATCCCTTCCCATTCATAAAAGGGCCTTAAAAGGGCTTGGCTATCTCGCTCAGGAACCTTCAATTTTTCGCTCTTTGACAGTAGAACAAAATATCAACTGCATTTTAGAAACTCTAGACCTTCCTAAAAAACAGCAAAAAGAAGAATTAGAAAAACTTCTCAGCGAACTTAATTTAACTCATCTAAGAAACAAAAATTCACAAGCTCTTTCAGGCGGAGAGCGCAGAAGACTTGAAATCACACGTGCTTTAGTACGAAATCCTTCCCTGCTCTTATTAGATGAACCATTTGCCAATATTGATCCTCTTGCAATTGAAGATGTAAAAAAGCTCATTTTACATTTAAAAGAAAAAGGCATCAGTGTTTTGATAACGGATCATAATGCAAGAGAAATTTTTTCTATTGTGGATCGTTGTCATCTCATTCAAGATGGAGCTGTCGCTCTTTCGGGAACCGTAAAAGAATTGATTGCAAATCCCATAGCTAGGAAAAATTATTTGGGCGAAAACTTTACTATGTAATCTTTTCCAATACCTTATCATAAGAAAACAAAATATCTTCAGGAGTAATCCTATACAAACAATCAGCTATTTTAGATCCTCCGCAACCATCAAATGAACAAGGCTGACAAGCCATATTACTTGATACAATTTCAAAATTTTTAAAACCATAAGGTCCCCAAGTAATCGAAGAAGTGGGACCGAAAATAGCAACAGTTGGAGTAGCAAAAGCACTTGCCATGTGAAGAGTCATCGTATCAACTGTGATCAAAGCCTTGGCATTTTTAACAATTACAGCCGCTTCTTTTAAAGAAGTTTTGCCACATAAATTAATGACTTTTGGAAATTTTTCTTCGATTTGTTTTGCAAACTCTTTTTCAAAAGGAGCTTCACCACCTGTTATCACAATCATTTCCCCCTTACAAGTCAACTTTTCAACAACTTTCAACATGGAAGGCAGTGGATAGGATTTGAAACGCCAACGACTCATCGGATGCAAAACAATATACCCTTTAAATGTAAGAGAAAATTTATGAAGGATTTGTTGTTCAAACTCCTCTGACAAATATATTTGCAACTGCTTAACTTTCCCTTCCGGATTATAGCCAAGTTTTCTGACAGCATCTAAATTTTTTTCGACAGTATGACGAGGCATGGTTGTCGTTTTCATGATATGGGTAAAAGCTTTGTTATAACTTCGATCTCTCTCATATGCCATTGAATATTTTGGAGAAACTACTTTGGTAACAATCTTTCCTCTATCCCCTTCTGTAAGATTGATCACAAGATCATATTTCTTTTCTCTTAATTTTTTTAAATTTTTGATTTCTAAGAAAATCCTTTTCCAAAAAGGTTTTTTCTTCCATTTACGATCATAGGTGTGTAAATGATCGATATTTGGATTATCTTCCAAAAGCTCCTTACATTCCTCATAAATGTAGGCATCTACTTGAGCGTGGGGCAAAAACTCTTTTAAACTTGCAAACAAAGGAGTTGTTAATATGACATCACCCATATGGCGAAGTTTTATAACCAATATTTTTGAAATGTCTTCTCTTTTAGGATAATTACCATATGTCATAAAAAACCAAAGCCTTAAAATCTTCTTATAATTTATAATTATTTCATATTATAACCACAGGAGACATACTATGGAACAAACTTTATCTATTATTAAACCGGATGCTGTTGCAAAAAATCATATCGGAGACATTATCGCTGTATTTGAAAAAAAAGGCCTTAAAATTGCTGCAGCTCGCATGTTCTATTTACAAGAAGAAGATGCTAAAAAATTTTACGAAGTACACCAAGGAAGACCTTTTTTCGAAGAACTTGTTGACTTCATGTGTTCAGGTCCAATCGTTGCAATGGTTTTAGAAGGAAAAAATGCTGTAGCTCATAACCGTGAAATCATGGGTGCTACAGATCCTGCAGAAGCAGCTGAAGGAACTATCCGTAAAATGTTTGCAGCAAGCAAAGGAATGAATGCTGTCCATGGATCCGATTCTTTGGAAAATGCTAAAAAAGAAATTTCCTTTTTCTTCACTCCAGAAGAAATTTTTTCTAGATCGTAAGTATCTTTATGAAGAGGCCTATAAAAAGGCCTCTTGCATAACAATTCCTCTTAAACTAAAGTACAAAAAAAAGGAACCATTATGATACATCATCCTGGTGGCGTACACAATACACCATCCAACCAACCTATCAATCCCAATCAAGCAAATAACCAGGCTTCCGAAGAAGAATTTGCAGCACATCAGCCTTTTACAGGATTACAAATGACCAAAACGGATGAAAAAATGTTTTGGAAGACCTTTCAGATGCAAATGAGTCAAGCTTGCAATAAAATGATTGCAAAAATGAAAGAAACAGACAAAGAAATCAAAAAACGCATTGAAGAAGAAGACAGTTAATTTTCTCTTCTCAAGAATTTCGCTTTCAATACAAATTATTTTAAAATCAAAAAACCTAGACATCTTTATATAACTTTTCTCATACTTTATCTTTAAAAATTTTTAAGAAGAAAAATGCCAATAATATCTAGAAGACCTGCTCAATATATAGAAACAACTGATTCTGATAACGATATTACTTACATAAGAGAAAGACAAACTTGCAACCGCTGTTTTTTAGATGTTCTAGAAAGAACTACCATTATCGAAATAAAACATTTCTTATTTCAAAATGGCTCATATCAAAATGCTTGCCTAATTCATTACGAGATAGAATTGTAGACTTTTCTGATTCAATATCAGATTTATTCAAAATAGTGGACTGCAGAAAAACCATTCCAATTGAATCTGATAGTTCTTGGAATGAACTCCTATTACCAGCGTAAAAAATACAATAAACAAACATTTATGAGCATACCAGATTTTTTACAGCCTGAAGGAACTCCACCTCATCCCCCTTCCTCGTTAGAAGGTTCAGATATTTGTTCCTCAATTTCTTCTGAAGAATTTGAAAAAACTCAAAGAGCTGTTTCAGATTTTTTTTCCAGTTCTAATATATTTGACAAATGTATAAATTTTCTTAAACCACCCCCTTTTTCTAAGCATTTTCATTCAAAAGAAGAAATCGAATAGCTTATATTTAAACATTCAAAAAAAATATTTGATTTATTAAAACTTATTAGTTATTTTACAAAGTTTTAAAAAAGAGATGTTTTTATGGCTGTACTATGTATGAATGTACCTACCGCTTCCCAAATATCAGAACCATGCGGTATATCCGATTATCTACCAAAATTTCAAACTCAATATCTTGCTCATCCATTTTCATGGAAATATGATGCAAGCTGCTTTACAAAATTCACTTTATTTTTCCCAGAAAGATGCACAAATCTAACGCTTAGCTTTAAGGCAACAATAATTTCCAAAATAGCAGGTTATATTCCTATCCTAGGAACATTCATAGGTCTTTACAGAATCTATCAAGGATATCAAGAATATCAACACTTCAAACAGCTAAAAATCCCTTCTCTATCTCATAGAGGTATCAAATGGATGTATCGAGGCATCTTAGAAACCATTCCAATACTTGGAACTATTTCCTGCCTTATTATTGATTTTGTAGCTACTTTTTTCCACACAAATAAAGCAGCTAACATATTAGGTACTGAATGCCAAAATAGAGAGCAAATAGATATCCACGAAGCTTTTTCAATCGATCCTCTTTCACTACTTTCAAAAGATCAACATTTCGAAAGAGATTATCCTCCTGAAATAACAACGACCGCTACTCAAATCCAAGAGAGCCTGGAAAAAGAATGCATAAGCCAACCCCGCCTAACTCCAATGGTAGCTATGACGCTTGCCAAACAAAAATACATTCCTCAAAACGCTCATTTTTTATTTTTAGGGCCAACTGGAACCGGTAAGACACACCTCGCAAAAGCAATTGGTAAACTAAAAGATAATCGTATTGCTTTTTGCTATATGAATACCTATCCACTAGAAACAGGATTTGCAAATATTGTTGGCTCATCCATCGGTTATATCGGATCTCAAGGTAAATATTTTTTTATTAGTGACCTAGAGAAATATGCAACTCTTTCAAAAAAAGAATCTTCAACGCATTTCAAAAAATTTACAATAAAAGACGTTGTCGTAGTTTTTGATTTCCTTGAATATGCGCATCCAACAATCCAAAATTTGCTTCGGCCTCTTATTCTAAATGGTGTTTTTACTTTTCGATATTCTCATAAAGGAAAGATCATAAGAGCTGTTTATAAATTTGAAAATTCTATTTTCATATGTACTTCAATATCTAAACCTATCGGTTTAGATGAATAAACAAAAATCAAAAATATTAGAACTTCCCTTCAATCATAAATGTCACAGGACCATCATTGACTAAGCTTACTTCCATTTTTGCTTGGAATTTGCCTGTTGCAATTTTAAGACCCGATTTTTTGAGTTCTTCGACAAATTGCAGATAGACACTATTCGCCTCTTCAGGTTCCATAGCCTCTATAAATGAAGGACGTCTACCTTTGGAACAATCCCCGTAAAGAGTAAATTGAGAAACAACTAGAATCTCTTTTTGCAAATCCATCAAAGATAAATTCATTTTTCCTTCATCATCTGTAAACATTCTCAAATTTACAAGCTTATTTGCAAGATAAGAGATTTGAGAAGAGATAGAAGAGATGTCGGATTTTGCAACACCTAAAAAAACTAAAGCACCTGATTGAATTTCCCCAACCGTTTCATTTTCTACAACAACTTTTGCTTTTTTAACTCTCTGAACAAGTATTTTCATTTTTCACCTTAAACAAAAAAAAAACGCCACACGAAGTGGCGTTCTTAAATTTCTAAACGATTAGTCTACTTTTTCTTTTTGAATTGATCCAAATAATCCAAAGCTTTTCCAGTACCCATACAAACCGCTAAAAGAGGATTTGATGCGACGAAAACAGGAAGACCTGTTTCTTTAATAAGCGCTTTATCCATACCTTTGATAAGAGCTCCACCGCCGGCAAGTACCATACCTCTTTCAACAAGATCCGCTGATAGTTCTGGAGGACATTTCTCTAAAACTAGTTTTACGTTTTCAATAATTTGCTGAATTGGCTCTGCTAGACATTCACGAATTTCAACTGAGTTAATTCTTTTTGTGATCGGAAGTCCTGCCACCTGATCGCGGCCTCTAACTTCCATCTCGAGTTCATTATTACCAAGTGGATAAGCAGAGCCTATCGTCATCTTGATTTCTTCAGCCGTTCTAGGACCAATCATCAAATTATATGTTCTACGCATATAATTCATAATGCAGTCATCAAGCTCATCTCCAGCTATTCGAAGAGAACGAGATTCAACAACACCGCCTAATGAAATTACAGCAATCTCAGTTGTTCCTCCGCCAATATCAATAATCATATTCGCTGAAGGTTCATGCACTGGTAAGTCCACTCCAATTGCAGCTGCCATCGGCTCTTCAATTAAAATAACTTCCTGAGCACCTGCATGCATTGCAGAATCTTCCACAGCACGTTTCTCAACATTGGTAATACCAGATGGTACTGCAATTAAAATTTTCGGTCTGAACAAACTTCTTGAAGTTGTTACTTTCTTAATTAAACTTTTCATCATGCCTTCGGCAATCTCGAAATCCGCAATAACTCCGTCTTTCATCGGACGCACCGCATGAATTTTACGAGGAGTTTTTCCAAGCATTGATTTCGCCTTATGTCCCACCGCTAAAACTTCGCCAGTCGAAGAATCCACGGCAACAACAGAAGGTTCCGCTAAGACAATTCCTTTACCTTTTACATAAACAAGAGTATTGGCTGTACCAAGGTCAATTCCAATATCACTAGAAAAAATAAAAGAAAACTGATTGAATTGATTATAAAATGTCTTTTTTGCTTTTTCTACAACATCTTTAATAGATAATAAATCTTTTGCTGCCATCACTTTTTTCCTTTAGGTCTGTAGTAATTCTAATACATCTTCCCATGTAAGCTTATTAACTGCTTCATCATCACAGCTTACTACTTTTTTCACCAGGCCTTTTTTTCTATTTTGCATTTGCACAATTTTTTCTTCGATAGAACCTAGTGTTACAAGTTTATATGTTGAAACAGCTTTTGTCTGTCCTAAGCGATGCACTCGATCGGTTGCCTGACTTTCCACTGCTGGATTCCACCACATATCGTAATGGATTACCGTATCAGCGCCAGTAATATTCAACCCTGTTCCACCCGCTTTTAAAGAGACTAAAAACACAGGAATTTCTTTTGTTTCATTAAATTCTTTTACAACTTCGAGACGATTTTTTGTTGTACCATCAAGATAAGAAAAACGAATACCTCTTTGTTCAAAATCATCACGCATGATATGCAACATCTTTGTATACTGACTGAAAATAACTGTTTTATGTCCGCCCTCAATCAAAGTATCCAATAGTTCTAAAAGCATATCATATTTTGCAGAGTCACCCGCTTCTGCTTTTTCTTTTGCAAAAATCGCCGGATGACAACAAATTTGCTTAAGTCTTGTAAGAGTTGCAAGCACATGAATCTGAACTTTATCAAACCCTTCTTTTTCTACTAATTTCACAAGCTCATCTTTTGCTTCTTGAGCATAAGTTTTATAAAGCTCTTGCTGCTGAGTTCCTAATTGGCAACGATATACCATCTCAGACACTGGCGGAAGATCTTTCAAAACATCCCCTTTCATTCTTCTTAAAATAAATGGTGAAACTTTCTTTTTTAGCTTATGCATTTTTTCTTGATGATCTTCAGAAGTTTTACGAACGTATTTTTCAACAAATCGATCATAACTACTTAAAAAACCTGGCATCAAAAAGTCAAACAAACTCCAAAGTTCGTCCAAAGAATTTTCAATCGGCGTTCCTGTTAAAATCAAACGATGCTGTGCCTTTATTTTTTTAACTGATTTCGCATTTCTAGTGGCGCGATTTTTTATATGTTGAGCTTCATCCAAAATCACATATCCAAATACATTCTCTTCATAATGCTCAATATCTTTTTGTAAAAGCGTATAAGATGTTACGAACACATCATATTCACAGCTACTTTCAATCATCTTTTTTCGTTGTTGAGGAGTACCATCAATTACTTGAACATTAATTTTCGGATTGAACTTATTAATTTCTTCTTTCCAGTTATAAAGCAAGGAAGTTGGACAAACTACAATAGAAAGACTTTTGGGATTATGTTTATGAAATTGAGTCATAGCAGAAATTGCCTGCAAGGTTTTTCCAAGCCCCATATCATCCGCTAAAATTCCGTTCAAATACATAAAGCGCAATTTTTCAAGCCAATCAACACCTTCTTTCTGATAAGGCCTAAGCCATTTTTTTAAAGAGGCAGGAATGACTGAATTCTTTAAAGGAGTCTCTCCAATCATCTGTCTTCTGATATTGACAAGTTCATCTGTAATAGAAAATTCCACTGGCAAATCTTTAAAAGTATCTTCTTCAATACTGACAAGACTCCATAAAGGCTTATCTTCTTTATGATTGTCTATTTTTTGAACACCAATTTCATCAAAAATTTGAATAACCTTTGAAATAACCTCGAGATCCAAAACTAAAATCTTCGAAAATTTGCTTTGAGATTTTTTTCTATCATTCTTTTTAGATGAAGCAAGTTCAATATAAGAACGTTTAGATAAAATACAATCCCATAAAAGATCTAAACTAACACCTTTTAAAGAACCATCTACAACCATATTCAGAGTATAATAACCCACTTTCCCATCATAAGAAAGCTCTAACTTGAACTTTGAATCATCATAAATAAATTGATCCAATAAATTTTGTGGACATTCAAATGATATTCTATCTTGATATGCCGGAATAATTTCCGTCATAAATTCAACAATCTTTCTTTCTGATTTTGCTAGATAAGTACCTGTCTCAGGATTAAAGATAAAATCTTGGAAAAGTTCTTCAATTACTTTTCTTTCTTCAACTAAATTTCTAGCTAAAATACCTTCCTCAGAAATAAACGACACCGCATCTTGATAACTCAAACTTTTTGAAGAAGAATTAACTTCAAGATCATCATACGAAAAGAATAAAGTAGCTTCGAGTTCTCCATCCAAATAAGATAATGAGCAACGAGCCTCAGTTCTTGATGGATAAGGTATCGTCACAAAATTTTCGATAATTTCTTGATTGCCGATTGTGGCAAAACGTTTTAATTCAGGAAGTGAATTCTCAACAAATGTTCCAAATAATGGTTCTGGAATAATCAAGTCTTCAATTTTTTTTAGATGATTTAAATGAATCCTTTGCACATGTGAAGGAAAATGATAATAAACATTATCAAAAACCATTCCAGGATAAGCACATTCAAACAAAATAGCTTCCTTTAAAGAAACCAAATCCTGATCTATAGAAAGATAAGGATCTATCATGATTTTAGTTGATGGAGGAGCAATATAATTTAAATTAAGACGAATACCTGCCCCTGCAAAAGAACACTGCATAGGAACTTCTAAAGAACCTAAAAACACTCCTTGCATCGCTGGCAAATCTTCTCGATCGTTAGAGAAAGACCTTCCTTTTCTGTTTTTTGTAAAAGTATCATATATCTCTCCAAGGAGACCACCTACAACTTCTTTATTTAAGTTGCCAAATCTTTGCATCCTATCATTTTTTTTCGCTTCATTATAACGAGCATGTTCTGCAATTTTTGAAACAATAATACGACCAATATCATCAAAAGATTGCAATGAAAAGAAATATCTTTTAGCGGCAATCACAATCGGTTCTTCATATTGCAATGCTCTAATAAAATCAAACACATTAGGAACAAAAAGAGGCTTAGAGCGTGTTGGAACTCTTAAAACTAACTGAAATTCCACTAAATCGCTTTCAAAGCTTTCGGGATTTAATACAATAGCAATCTCTGATTGCAAAAACTTTTTTTCTTCTTTAGGTAAAAAAAACGGAGAAGTTGCCAGAAACTCGGAAACTTGAACATATTCACTTAAAACTTCTTTTTGATAAGCAGCATCTTTTTTTTCTAAGTGCTTTGTTTTTGCATCATTCAAAGTTTCTAAGATTAATTCTTTTTCTTCTTCTTCGATTGAGTCATCTTCATGAATATCCGCTTCATGAGAATATTCAACAAGTAAATCTTCATAATATCTTTCTAGGTGAAAAATCAAGGCTGCCAAGTGCCTGCAATCATATTGATACGTACAATCACAATTAGAATCCAAAACTTCAGATTCCAATCGATCAATTTCTATTTCACATTCATAAGTATTTTCAAAATTCCCCTGAATTTTTGAATGAATGTGAACTGTATCAGCATCTAAACGAGAAATCTTTGCCTTAAGGACTTTCTTTTCATCAAATAACTGCCTACCTTCTTTTAATACTGATGAAGCAAAATCCTGTTTAATTTTCCTAAAATTCAACATAATAATTAATTACTCATATAACCTAGGGTACAAATTATTGTTTTTACATTTTTTTAAATCCTTTAGCAAGATAAAAATTAAAAAAACAAAAAAAAATTTCACTTAAATTTAAAAAAAATCAAACTCAATTCTTGGCAAAAAAAACATAGTCGATTATATTTTTCATAACTTTTTAAGCGGGTGTAGCTCAGCGGTAGAGCATCACGTTGCCAACGTGAGGGTCGTGAGTTCGAATCTCATTACCCGCTTTTTTATTTCTAGAGATCCTTAAACATTGCCTCATATTTCCCCTTTAGTATATAATCATACCTTTTAACATAGAAAAAGGATCTATTCTCGTGTCTAATAATGAACCTATTCAAACAATAGAAAAATCATCCGACAACATCAAAACAACTGCCACAATTTATCCACATTGTAAGGTTGAAATTTCTGTAGAAGCTTCAAAAGAGCTTGTACAAAAAGCAAAAAAAGAAGCAATTAAAGCTGTCAAAAAAGACGTTTCTCTTCCAGGATTCAGAAAAGGAAAAGCTCCTATCGAATTAATCGAAAAAAAACACCCAAATGCCATCGAACATCAATGGAAATCTTCTTTTGCTGATTTAGCTTTTTCAGAAGCAGAACAATTACTTCATATTCCTCCTTATAATTCCCAAGCATCTGTTAACTATAAATTAGAATCCCTAACTGATGAAGAAGGAAAAGCAACATTTTCATTTGAGAAAAGTCCAGATGTTCCAACAATCGATCCTAAAACCATCAAACTTCCTGAAATAGAAAAAAAAGAAGTTACCGAAAAAGAACTTGAAGAGGCAATGAGACAAATGCGCTTTTTCCATGCTAAATGGGAAGAAGTAACTGATCGTCCTGTTCAAGAAGATGATTATGTTATTTTAGACATCGAATCTCTTCATGGAGAAAAACCTGAAAAAGTTTTTTCTGATACACGTTTTGAAGTATCTAAAAAAGGCATCGCCGACTGGCTCAAAGAATTAATTCTTGGCAAAAACTCCAAAGATACCATCGAAGGAGTCTCAAGACCTGATGAAGACGCAACAGAAGAAGAGAAAAAAACCTTCTCTCCAAGAGAAGTAAGAGTCACCATCAAAAAAATAGAAACCGCCATCCTTCCAGAGCTTGATGATGAATTTGCCAAAAAAGTTGGCGCAAAAGATTTGGAGGAAATGAAAGACTCTATTTCAAAAATGCTCAATGAACAGGCTGAACAAGGCTACGATAAAGATAAAAGAGAAGCCCTCTCAAAATTTTTAATTGAAAATTATGATTTCGATATTCCTGAAACAATTTTAAAAGAAGAAGCCAAGTACCGCAAAGATCAAATTCTTCAAAATCCACAAATGAAAGAACGCTTCAATAAAATGTCTCAAGAAGAAAAAGATAACTTCGATAAAGATGTTCAAAAAAAAGCCAAAGAAGCAATCCTTTTATTTTACATAACAAGACAAATCATCAAAGATGCCAACATCAATATTTCTGAAAATGAAGTAAAAATGCAAGCGATGGCTTCTTTATATACTCCTGGAAAACCTATGCCGGATCCCAAAAACATCCCGCAAGAAGCTTTAGGTGTTGCCATGTCAAGACTAATGACACAAAAAGCACAGGATTATTTATTAAATCCTCCAAAAGAAGAGAAAAATTCTTGAGAAAGAACATTTCTTTTTGAATACTGATAAAAAACATAAGTATAAGTAAAAAGGATCTATCCATGAAAAAACAAAGCACAATGTCATTAACACCCTATGTAATTGAAGACACAGGCCGTGGCGAACGGTCAATGGACATTTATTCCAGACTTCTAAAAGACCGTATTATCTTTTTAGGAACTGAAATCAATGATCAGGTAGCCAATGTCATCATTGCACAAATGCTCTTTTTAAAAATGGAAGATCCCAAAAAGGATATCAACTTGTATATCAACTCCCCCGGAGGTCAGATCACCTCAGGTCTTGCCATTATCGACACCATGCAATTCATCGGCTGCGATATCAATACTTATTGTATTGGAATGGCCGCCTCTATGGGAGCTTTGCTTTTATCTGCCGGTACCAAAGGAAAACGTTATGCACTACCTAACAGTCGCATTATGATTCACCAACCATCAGGCGGTGTAGGCGGAACATCTGCGGATATCGCATTGCAGGCTCAAGAAATCCTTAAACTTAAGCAGCTAACCGCTCAAATCCTTTCGGAAAATACAGGAAAACCTATTGAAAAAGTCATGGAAGATTCAGATAGAGATTATTATATGAATGCTGAAATGGCTAAAGAATATGGATTAATCGACCACATAACAACACCAAATAAATAATATGATAATGAGAAAAAAAGAAGAAAAAAAAGCTGTCTGCTCTTTTTGTGGAAGACAAGAAGAACTAGTCGATAAGCTTATTTCAGGTCCTGACGCCTTTATTTGTGACAAATGTGTCAGCCTTTGTAATGATATTTTATCTAAAAAAACCACTTTCAATCATGATTTGAAGGTTTTAAAACCAAAAGAAATCAAAGAAAAATTAGATGAATATGTTATTGGACAGGATAAAGCTAAGAAAACAATTGCTGTCGCCGTCTATAACCATTACAAAAGAGTATTAGCTAAAAAAGATCCTTCAAAAGAGCATTTATATAATAAATCCAATGTTCTTTTAATAGGACCGACTGGATCTGGAAAAACACTTCTTGCACAAACACTTGCCAAACTCATCGATGTCCCCTTTGCTATCACGGACGCAACCACCTTAACAGAAGCCGGTTACGTTGGAGAAGATGTTGAAAACATTATCCTAAGACTTGTGCAAGCCGCCGATTATGATATTGCTAAAGCAGAACATGGGATTATCTACGTCGATGAAATCGACAAGATTCGAAAATCCTCAGGGAACGTCTCTATTACACGTGATGTCTCCGGGGAAGGAGTGCAGCAATCTCTTCTTAAAATTGTTGAAGGAACTGTTGCCAACGTTCCTCCAAAAGGAGGAAGGAAACACCCTAACCAAGAATATTTGAAAGTAAATACCGAAAATATTCTCTTCATTGTTGGTGGAGCTTTTGTTCATTTGGATCGTATCATCGCAAAACGCCTTGGAAAAGATACCATCGGCTTTAAAACAGCTCAAAAAGATGTATCAACAGAAGATACCAACTATCTTTTATCCAAAGTCGAACCAGAAGATTTAATTCAATTTGGTCTGATCCCTGAATTCATCGGAAGATTCAACAGCATCGCAAACTGCAACGATCTGTCCGAAGAAGATCTTGTCAAAATTTTAGTCGAACCGAAAAATGCCATTATCAAACAATACACCTTCCTCTTCAAAGAAGAAGGAGTAGATCTGGAATTTTCCGATGACGCTCTGATCATCATCGCTAAAAAGGCTAAAGAAACGAAAACAGGCGCAAGAGCTTTGCGCATGATCGTTGAAAATCTTCTACGTGATTGGATGTATGAAATTCCATCCAATGATTCTATTAAAAAAATCAGATTCACAGCTGAAATCATTGAAAAAGATCTTCAGCCAGAAATTACCCAAGCATAAAAAAAGCCCCCTTTATCGGGGGCTTTTTGGTCGTAACAAGGTCTTTTTTCCTGGAGCATAAAACCTTGCCTTTAAGAGGAATAATTTTTTATGCAGATTGAGCAACAATTCTAAGCGCAGATAATGCATCCGCCTGAGAAATCGCACCAACAGATCCATCCACTGATTGCAATGTAGATTGTCCCAACTGATAAGAGTTACTGAATACGGATTTGGAAGCATCTTTCTGGTTTCTCAAAGCATCCATCGGTGCCTTGAAACCTTGGTTAAATGCTGATATTCCATTTGTCCAATAGCCAACTTTATTTGATGAATGACCATGCTCTCTACTTTTAGACTCTTTTGCAGCTTCATGTCTTTTTTCAAGAGTTGCTATTTGAGTATCCCTTTCTTTCAGTTCAGCTTTAATATTTTCTTGATCGATAGCTCTTTGTTCAACGGTATCAACACCTCCACCAAGTCCTTCATCAGGACGCTGACTTACAACCTCTAAGTCTCTTTTCAAATGTTCTTTCGGACGATTTCTTAAATGTTCTAAATCAAATCCTTCATCCGACTTATAACTATCACGCATTTCATTAGATCCCAATAACGAACCCATTTCTTTTTGATGCGCTCTTTCTAAGTGGTTCATCTCTTCATGTAATGCATTCATATTACCGGCATTCTTTCCAATTTTATAAGAACTCAACATTCCCATTCCTAAATCAACAAGAGCCGTTCCCAACATCAAATAACCCATAAAATAAGCGGTTTTTACAACTTCTTGTTGTAATTTTCCTTCAACACGTCCTATCTCTGCTCTTTTTTTACTTAAATCTTTTATTTGATCACATTGCATGCAAGCAGCAAGCGCTGCTACGTTTTTTGTATCTGACATATCAATGTGAGACATTAAATCTAAAATTTCTGTATTACTCATATTATTACTCCTAATTATCCACGACCATAATTAAATCTATTAATATATCCCCATATAGATATAAGGGACTTACCCATATTCGCATACCCCTGCATAGTTTTTGCAGCAGCTGCCTGAGAACTACCTAAAGCATCCGCAATCTTACCACTAAGATCAGCATTTGCCTGATCTTTTGTGATACCACACTGCTCAGTAGAAGAAAGAGCTTTTACTCCCCCTAAAAACCCTGTTATTGGAGATTGCAAAGTAGCATTTAAATTTTGTACCTTCATGACATCTCCAGCATCACCTAGAATAGAAGAAATAAAATCTCCTCCATAACCTATCCCGATTGTCACTCCCAAACAACCAGCTAATATACTGGAAACCATCATCAGCTTAGCTCTTGCCTTACCATCTTCGACAGCCTTATCAGCATATCCTTGGTCGACATCCATCATTTCATGCACAGCTTTCATCAAATTCATCTGATTGAAACAGCTCTTATCCATTAATGATGTCATCACTGCAAGCATTGTATCTGTACTGACTTCAGGAGTCTTTTGTATTTGTATTGTCATACCCCCTCCTTACCTTGTTGTCATCACTGTTGCAAGTGTAGAGATAGTTTTTTGTAAAAAGCTCGCTTCAGTCGACTTGATATCTCCTTCATGCTGTACTTGCTTAGACATTGAGTCGATAGTACCCATCAACGTCTTAATAATGGTATTGACAGAATCAGATTCATAAGATCTTGACTCTGCTTCCCCCGCATGAACACTGTTATAACCCATTTGAAGAAGCCAAGGCATGGCCATTTCAATTGTAGCATAACCGCCTACCTGACTACCTGCATGCATAGCAATTTTTCCTGTAGCAGCCATAACACCTTTTGGAGTTTTTGCAATAGCTTTTGCAATCAATTGTTTTTGCACATCTTCGCTACAAATTCTTGCTAATTGTTGCTCAAAAGCCTGCGGTGCCATATCTTCAGCGATATCCCCAAGACCTTTTATCATAGCAGATTGCATGTTTTGTACAGCTCTCTCAGCTGCTAAAGTTGCGAAACGCATTGCACGTTTTTCACCCGCATTAACAATTGCTTTTTCATAAGCTTCGGAATATGCTTTTGTTGCAAATTCTTCCAAAGTCTCCTTAATGGTTGCCTCAGCTGCAGATTTCGTTAGAATTTGCTCTCCCCCTTCCGCTGCTACTTCCATAGGCAATTTAGCGCATGTTTTTGAAATAACTTTTTCAGCTGCTTTATCAGCAAAAATTTTAACAGCATCTTCACCAACTTCTGAAAAGAGTTTTACAGCTATACTCTCTGCAAAAACAGATGCACCTAGAGAAGCTACAGCCGTTCCCCAAAAAATTCCTGTTTTAGCCCAAGAAGGCATATTTTTTTCATCTGCATCCAAAACGGCAGAAACAGCTAAAGACGAAGCAAGACCCACTCCAAGCATAGCTCCCATACCAAGACCTGCTGTAAGAAATGATACACCAATCGCTGCTGCAACAGTCCCTGCAACTGCCAAATCACCTAAAAACCAATGTTTACCAAAAAAACCATGAATTTTATTTAAAAAACCATCTTTTACTTGAGTCTGCTCTTTTTTCGCCTCATCACTCATATTTTGTAACTGCTGTACATGGTCATCAACCATGGATTGCACTTTTTGTTGAATCTGCATATTGGTTACAGAGTCAACGTCAGATTGGTTCATACTATTTACAAAGATTTTCATCATAAGTCCAATAATAGACATCCCATCAAAATCTATTGAATCATCATCCGATGAAGAATCGCCTTTTAAAGCAGCATTTTGCTCTTTAACAATTTGAAGCATTCCTTGAGAGAATTTCTTTGCGATTTGCTCCTTTTTCTCATCAGACATCGCTTGTAAATTTCGTTGCACTTTCAATATTAGATTATCTTCTACAAATTCCGGTTTACTTAAAGAACTTTTCGTTGAATAAAGCTTCTGCTTCTTTGCTACTTTGCTTTTTTGAGACGCGTCTTTACTTTCTTTCGTCTCTTCCATCACTTTTTGGTGCAAAGAAGGATGCATCACCTGCTTTGAGTCCACAGGACTTGAATAAAATTCAACAGCAACGTTCATATTAACCTCTTATTATTTATTAACTTATTATTTATTAGCCTCTGGCCATATTTTGGATAACGTTTTTCTCGTGATCCGACTCAGATCTCAAACCATCCTGTCCGACTTTGTCGAACTGTGTATATTTCTGCATCATATACGATGTATTAGTAGAGTCCGTATTCGATAACGATGTAGACATCTGAATAGCCGTTGAATCCAAATCCCTTTGATTCGCAATTCCATCCGTTGCATATTTTGATTGATCATCAGATGGAGCATGTGTATGAGCCCAAGATTCTTTGATTGTTTTCGCAAGGTCTGCAAAAGCTTTATCAGCATCCGTTTTTGAATATTGTTTATCATCTAAATATTTCTGCAAATCAGGACCTATATTCTTCTCGAATCCGCCAATCAAAGCTTCAATGGATTTATAAATCGGTGTATTTTCAGGATCTTTCTCGCCACTTTTTGCCAATGCATCTTTTAATTTCTCCAATAGACCACCTTTTTTAGTTAAACTCTGGTAAGCAGTCTTCAACGCATGTAGTAAGTCTCCTCTATTTCCTAAAGAAGCATTATTCTTTATAGTAGCATCCCAATCAAGCGTAGGAGATCCATCAATCTTTTCCCCTTCCGTTTTTGCCTGCGCATTAATATACTTGGCAATCACTTGTGGATTATCTAAAGGGTTACCATCTTTCCAATCATCTTTACTAAATTTTGAAGGATCGATCACAATTGATTCTTTATCACCATTTTTATTCGTATATGTAAAAGTAAATTTCATATCAGTTAACTTACCCATCAGATCCTGAATCTTATCGATTATCGCCTGCACATTTGATCGGATACTTTCAAGCAATAAGATATTTTTCATGTTATTTTCTTGATCATTCATATTTTTCATAGTCAACATCATAAAAGCGTAGGCATAGTTTTGATATTGATGAGAAGCAGGTTTAGGAGTAGGTTTGTCTTTTCCCACAGACTGGAGTTCTAAAGAATTCCAAAAACTATGTGAATATACTTGTTGTTCACCCATAATATTTATCTCCTAATTTATTTATTATGAACGGATCCAGTCCGTTTTTTGTTTATTAATTTTTTTACTTGAGGTCTTTTTGACCTTATCTAAAGAATTCTGCATTTCAGCCATTGCATTCCAATCCTGCGGTTTAAAATTATCCGGATTAGAAACAAAATTCTGCACTTCATCTTCTGTAATCCCTAAATCTTCATATAATGATTCCATCTGTTTGGAAATTTTACCTTTTACATCTTCTAAAACTTCCTGAACTTCTTCTTTATCTTCATCAGAACCATTTTGAAGTTTATCCTGAATGATCTGAGTAAATTTCATAACTTCCTGCATAGCATCTTGAAACTGATTCATCTGCTCTTCTGAATCTAAATCAAGATAATGCATAATATCTGGTAGTTCATCCTTTAAACTCATATTTTTCCTCTTAT
>Ga0116151_10001100_pt1 | contig 25157 bp, 19 predicted proteins | sample AD_UKC117_MetaG_FD_89893 | JGI IMG/M metagenome (GOLD analysis project Ga0116151, IMG submission 89893) | Active sludge microbial communities of municipal wastewater-treating anaerobic digesters from Hong Kong - AD_UKC117_MetaG | ecosystem: Engineered > Bioreactor > Anaerobic > Digestate... | reverse complement strand
TCAACCAGGAACCTGAAATCCACCACACGCTGCCAATAGGATTGGCCAATGAGGATGATCGGAATGGGATTGATCTTGCCAGTCTGAACGAGGGTCAACACATCGAACACTTCGTCGAGCGTCCCAAAACCACCCGGGAACGCAACGAGGGCTTTGGCGCGCAGCAGAAAGTGCATCTTTCGAATGCCGAAATAGCGGAACTGGAAACAGAGTTCGGGAGAGATGTAGGGGTTCGGCAGCTGCTCCATTGGCAGCTGAATATTGAGGCCAATCGAGCGCGCCCCCGCTTCATCTGCACCGCGATTCGCAGCTTCCATGATGCCAGGTCCTCCGCCCGTCACCACAACAAAGTCTGTCCGTCCCTCCGCTTGAAATCTCCGCGATACGATTCCCGAAAATCGCCGGGCTTCCTCATAGTAGGCAGACTGACGTTGCTGGCTTTCCAGATGCTCTTGAGCGGCGGCTGAGCGATCCTCCGCACTCCCGGATGCAAGTTCGGCTTCGACTTCCGCCGCAGACCTCACACGCGCACTGCCAAAAACGACAACCGTCGACTGAATACCTTCGTCCTGTTGCAGCAGGTCGGGCTTTAGAAATTCCAGTTGCAGGCGGACCGCACGTAGCGTGTCCCGCTCAAGCAAATCGGGGTCCTTCGATGCCAACCGATAGGCCGGGCTGTTAGCGAGACGATCGATACGCCCCTCTGAATCGGACTGAGATTCCGCGTCCAATCTGCCACCTTTTATCACAGACAGTCCTCGCCATTAAGAGAAAGCTACTCACACCAGATCTAATACACTCGTATCATTTTCCAATACACAAATGACATCTGATAAGGATCCTTTGCCGATAATCCGATAGAGACCCAAAACTCCCCCAATGTTGTCGGTACAATAGGTACAATTACCCCTTGAAAGATAATTTGTACACTTGTATTATTTTTATGTGATCAACACCACTCCCGCTTGGGAACACCAATACGTCACCTTGAAAGTTGCCGCATGAAACGGTTCGTCATTTTCGCTGCAATTTTGTTTGCCCTCCTCATCGCAGGGCGCTTCGTTGTATGGCCGCGCGTCAACCCGGCCGGAAGCGACACCGACGGCGCACTAACGCTCTATGGCAATGTCGAAATCCGTCAGGTGGAACTGGCTTTCCGAGTCTCTGGCCGTCTCGAAGCAGTCAATTTTGAAGAAGGTGATGCAATTTCAGCAGGCGATGAAATTGCGAGTCTGGACACAGCTCCGCTGCGTGATGCCGTCACACAAGCCAGGGCCGAAGCGTCTGTGCGTCAGGCCGAACTGGCACGATTGAAGGCGGGAAGCCGGTCTCAGGAGATCGACAGGGCCCGCGCTCGCGTCGAAGAACTTGAAGCGACGGTTTTGGCAGCCCAGCAGGTTTTTGACCGGCAGGCAAACCTGCTCAAACAAGGGTTTGCGACCCAGCAAGTCGTTGATACAGCACGCGCCGCGCTCGACACTGCGAAAAAGCGACTTGTTGCCGGGCAAAAGGAACTGGCACTCGTGCAAATCGGGCCGCGCGCTGAAGAGATCGCTGCAAGCGTGGCCGGGGTTGAGGCGGCCGAAGCATCTGTTGCACAAGCTGAATTGAGGCTTGATGACACAATCCTGCGTGCGCCTTCAGATGGGGTTTTGTTGGCACGCGTGCGCGAACCAGGCTCCATCATCAATGCTGGTACACCCGTGGCAACGCTGGCTCTGACCCGGCCGGTTTGGGTGCGTGCCTATGTAGATGAGACCGACCTCGGGGTCGTCGCTCCCGGCAAGCTCGCTCAGGTTTTTACCGACAGCGCGCCGGATCGCGCCTATTCGGGACAGGTCGGTTTTGTTTCTCCTGTTGCAGAATTCACTCCCCGGACTGTTCAGACCCCCGACTTGCGCACCGATCTCGTTTATCAAGTCCGTATCATTGTCGACACGCCAGACAGCGGTTTGCGCCAGGGTATGCCGGCAACCGTGAAGCTCAGCCGATCAGCTCCAGCAGAGTGAGACAGGTGATGCTTGACAAGCCGATCCATCAGTCCGGGGGGCAGCTGTTCGTTCAGATAAGGGAGGTCACCAAACACTTCAGCGCGAAAGGCCCACCAGCGCTGGAGACCGTTTCAGGCACGATAGAAACCGGAAAAATCACAGGCCTGGTCGGACCCGATGGAGCGGGCAAGACAACATTGATCCGTTTGCTGACGGGCCTGAGCCGCCCAAGCAAGGGAGCCGTGCTCATTGAAGGTGAGGACGCATACGCATCCCAGCATTATCTACACCAGATGCTTGGCTATATGCCGCAACGTTTTGGCCTGTATGAGGACCTCAGCGTTATGGAAAACCTGGTTTTGTTTGCAGACCTCAAAGGCCTGTCAGGGCCCGAGCGAGACGAAACGTTCTCTCACCTTCTGAAGTTTACCGATCTGGCCCGTTTTACCGAACGTCTGGCCGGAGCCTTATCCGGAGGGATGAAGCAGAAACTTGGCCTCGCCTGCGCCCTGCTCACACGTCCGCGACTGCTTTTGCTTGATGAGCCTTCCGTGGGCGTCGATCCGATATCACGCCGGGAGTTGTGGTCCATGGTAAGCGAGCTTGTTGATAAAAGCATGGCAGTCGTTTGGGCGACAGCCTACCTCGACGAGGCTGAAAAATGCGACGAAGTCCTGCTACTCAGTGATGGGAAGCTATTGTACTCCGGCTCGCCCGCCAACCTGACAGACACCATGACAGGCCGTGTCTACCTGGCTCGTTTGCCGCAGGCAAAGCGGCGTGAGACAATCGCACCGCTACTGGCAGACGCGTCGGTCGCCGACGCGATCCTGCATGGAGATGCTATACGTCTGCTGACACAGAAGAGTGCAGATCTTGCGCATATACAGGGTCTCGTCGACGGAGAGCTGGTTCCTGCCGCGCCGCGCTTCGAGGATGCCTTTGTCGACCGGTTAGGCGGCGGACCCGACGGGCGTTCGCCCCTGGTTGATGCGATGAAGGCCCATACCGACACAGGTGAGGCCGTCGTCGAAGCGCGCGGTCTCACAAAACGCTACGGCAGCTTTGCTGCAGCCTCGAACATCACCTTCAGCCAGAAGCGCGGGGAAATCCTTGGGCTGCTTGGTCCCAATGGCGCGGGCAAATCGACGACGTTCAAAATGCTTTGTGGTCTGACTGCGCCAAGCGAAGGCGAAGGACGGGTTGCCGGGTATGATTTGCGGACCGCAGCAGCCGATGCGCGCGGGCGACTCGGCTATATGGCGCAGAAATTTTCCCTGTATGGGGACATTTCTGTTGCACAAAATCTTTCCTTCTTTGCAGGCGTGTATGGTCTTGGTCACCGCCGCGCGAAAGAGCGAATCGACGCCATGCTCGAAGCCTTTGATCTGACGGCTTATCGAGGCACGACTGCCGGGCAATTGCCGCTTGGCTTCAAGCAGCGCCTTGCGCTCGCTGCCGCGCTCCTGCATGAGCCTGAAGTCCTGTTTCTCGACGAACCAACGTCCGGGGTCGATCCCATTACCCGGCGAGAGTTCTGGTCGCACATCAATGCCCTCACCGCGAAAAATGTTGCCGTCCTGGTTACTACCCATTTCATGGAGGAAGCCGAGTATTGTGATCGGATCAATCTGATCTATCGCGGCAAGACGATTGCCGAAGGAACCCCGGACGCACTCAAGGCAAGTTGTGCAGGGGCTGACAAATCCGCCGTCACCATGGAAGACGCGTTTATTGCGCTCGTGGCACGATCTGAACAGGCGGAGAAGGAGACCGCCGCATGACCGGGCCGATTCTTCCCGCGCCCGTCCGGCGGACCCTTTCGCTTGCGCGCAAGGAAACCTTTCAGATCATCCGCGATCCGTCATCCATCCTGATCGCGTTCATTCTGCCTTTGATCCTGCTCTTCTTGTTCGGGTTCGGTATCTCGCTCGATGCCAACTCTATTCGCATCGGTATTGTGGTCCAGGACGGACGCGCGGATGCACGCAGCCTCATACAGGCATTCGAGGCCTCCAGCTATTTTGACGTCGTCACGGCATTTGACCAGGCCGAGCTGGAGCCGGTTTTGGTGTCCGGAAAATTGCGCGGCCTTGTCATCATTCCATCCGACTTCTCCGAGCGCCTGCGTGCGCGTGATCCGACCCCGATTGAAATCCTGACGGATGGGTCTCAACCGAATACAGCGCAGTTTGTCACAAACTATGCACAGGGAGTCTTCGGCGTATGGCAGGCAAGGCAGTTCGGCGACGCTGCTGCTAAACCATCCGCGGCAATCACGCCGCAACCGCGATTCTGGTTCAACGCCGAACTGACCAGTCGCTACAATCTTGTACCAGGCTCGACGGCCGTCGTGATGACGATCATCGGGACGTTGCTGACCGCACTGGTGATAGCGCGCGAATGGGAACGCGGCACGATGGAGGCTGTGCTGGCCACACCGGTCAGCCGCATAGAATTGTTGTTGTCGAAGATCCTGCCTTATTTTCTTCTCGGCATGAGTTCGCTTGTGCTGTGCGCCATTGCAGCGGTCTTTGTATTTGATGTTCCATTCCGGGGATCCGTATTTGCCCTCGTTGCGGTCGCAGCTGCTTTCCTGGTGCCCGCCCTCGGTCAGGGTTTGCTGATTTCTGCCGTGACAAAAAACCAGTTTGTGGCAGCCCAGCTTGCGCTCTTCACTGGCTTCCTTCCCGCAACGCTGCTGTCTGGGTTTATCTTCGAAATCAGCGCCATGCCTTTGCCGATCCGCACCGTCACCACGGTGATCCCGGCACGCTATTTCGTAACGAGTTTGCAAACACTCTTTCTGGCGGGCGATGTCTGGTCCGTGCTCTTGCCCGCGATAACCAGAATGTTGGCTGTCGGAACCTTCTTTCTGACATTTACCTGGCTTGCCACACCGAAGCGGATCGCCTGACATGTGGCGCCGCATCGTGTCTCTCATCATCAAGGAAATGCTTGCTATCTGGCGCGACCCCAAGGGACGGGCTGTGATTCTGGTTCCACCCCTTCTGCAACTCGTGATCTTTGCATTCGCAATGACGATGGAAGTCCGCAATCTCGATATCGCTGTTCTCAATCTCGACACCGGGAACCGGGGCAGAGAGGTCGAAGCTGGCATTCTCGGCGCGTCGCCTTTTGATGACGTAATTCGCTTGCAATCGGTTAACCAGATCAGGGAGATGATCGACGGTCAGCGCGTCATTGCCGTTGTTCATATTGGCCAGGACTTCACCCGTCGGATAGAGGCCGGCAAATCGGCAGACGTACAGATCATTCTGGACGGCAGAAAGTCCAATGCATCGCAGATTGTGAATTCATATCTTTCATCGATTATTTCGCGAGTATCGGCGGCGGCGTATGCGGGACATGAAACGCCTGACGTCTTGCGCGTCCGGCACTGGTTCAATCCTAATCTTGAATATACATGGTTCACACTGCCCGGACTGGTCGCGACCATTACGCTGCTGACCACGATCATTGTGACGGCCCTGTCGGTCGCTCGGGAGCGCGAGCTTGGAACCTTCGACCAGTTGCTGGTCTCCCCCCTCAGGCCGCTTGAGATCGTCGTAGGTAAGTCTGCCCCGGGCCTGATCTTCGGCTATCTGCACGGGACTTTCTTTATCCTTGTTGCAATATTCGGATTCAAAATCCCTTTTGCGGGGTCATTGTTTGCGCTCTATGGGTCGATGTTCTTCTATTTGCTCGCAGTGATCGGAATTGGACTTTTCATCTCGGCGATTTCTGCCACGCAACAACAGGCGATATTGGGCGCATTTGTTTTCGCGTCGCCCGCCGTCCTGCTGTCAGGCTTCATGTCTCCAGTTGAAAACATGCCGGACTGGATGCAACTGGCGACGCAGATAAATCCGCTCCGTCATTTTCTTGTCGTCGCACAGGGCGTCTTCCTGAAAGACCTTCCTCTCTTTGAAGTGGCTCGCAACACATTTCCACTTGTGCTGATAGCAACCATAACGCTTCCGGCATCGGCTTGGCTGCTCAGAAAAAAGGTTTCATGAATGTCCAAACCCGACGACTCCAGAAGCATCGAAACACGCGACCAGCTAGTTCAGGCCGCCATCGAATTATTCGGTCTTGCAGGCTATGATGGAACGTCCACGCGCGCCATTTCAAGCAAGGCAGGGGCATCGCTCGGCGCAATTCCATACCATTTCAAGACCAAGGAAAATCTCTATCTCGCCGCTGCAGAAACAATTGCAGAGCAAGTGTCCAGGAAACTTGGCCCGGTACTCGATGCTTTCGAAACCCAAATCTACAGCGACAAACTTTCCCGCAAACGCGCCATCTCGCTGCTCGAAGAGATATTCACGCCCTTTGTCATGATGCTCGCCAGCAATGATAGTGAAACCTGGGCCCGTTTTACATTACGCGAGCAGGCCGCCCCAACCAAAGCATTTGAGATCCTGTACGCCAGCGATATTGGTCGCTTCTTCCGGGCGGTAGTTCATCTAACGGCAATCGCGAGCGGTGACGACGCTGCGTCCCAAACCGCGCGCATCAGAGGACTGACTCTGGTTGGCCAGGCGCTGGCTTTTCGCGCGGCCAGGGCGCTCTCCCTGCGAACACTTGAACGGGAAGACCTGGGTGCTCAGGAGATAGCCCTGATCACGACCGCTATCCGCGAAAATATCCGTTTACTGCAATATCTGTAACAACCCGCACATCGTGCACTTTCAGATCTTGGTAGATTCTCGGTCTGCCTCCTGGGTCTCGTAGGCTTCGGACAATGAGAATCCAGGCCAGGGTTTCGGCCACACAATCGGATAGTCTTTCGAGAAGAGCTTCTGGCCATCCCTGAGATGGCCGCTCAACCCAATCTGCCGGATGGCTCCGGGACGGTCCAGATACCGCACCATATCCCCGCAATATCTGAAAGAGACTGCCCTGCGCCATGTGTCCGACGGATTCCCTCCCGCGCCATGAACGGTCATGACGTGATGTATGATCACATCGCCCGGCTGGACGTTGAAGGAAATGATGTCATACTTGCTTGGATCCGCCTCAATGTCCGGACACCGCTTTTCTGGCGAGGACGCCATCGGTGTCTGCGATATGAAGACATTGGGCGCGTAGGTCTCGCCCCATTTGTGAGACCCGCGAACATATTGCATTGTTCCGTTATTACGGCCCACTGGATCCAGAGGGATCCAGATGATGACGCATTGGTCGCCCGCAATCTGGAAATAGGCAAGGTCCTGGTGGAAGGCCGTCTTCTGGCGCGTATGCGGCGCTTTCACGAAGGTCGTGTCTTCCCAGAAATTGAGATAGTTCGCGCCAAGCAGTTCAGTTGCAATTCCGGGCAGGCCTGAGTCGAAGGCCACCTTGCGCACGCCTTTTTCCCACTTCCAGGCCGCAACATCATAGAAGAAGAGTCCTTCTCCTTTTCCTTCGCCCTCTTCCACTAGCGGCCGGGCTTCCAAATCACCACGTACCAAGTCCTTCATCGCCTGCATGTCGAACCGGTTCGCGGCACCAGTTTCGACTGGCTCGGACTTGTCCCAGACCTGCCGGGCGAGCACCTCGAAGTCATAACCGGTTGCAGACTTTCCCAGCTGGTCCATCTGCTTGCGCACGGCCTTTCGGAGGTGTTCGACTTCGTCCGGGCTCAGGACATTCCTCAGACACACGACGCCGTCGCGTTCGAAAGTCTCGACATCCCCGGCGGAAACGAATTCAAATCGATCCTGTCTCATGCCGAGGCCCTAAGCTTTGGTGCGAGGTATTCCGCAACAATCGCTTCTGCGTCCCGGTACCGGTCCATCTGGCGGTCGAGCGTCGCTTTGTCGATCTTGGATACCGCCGGAATCCACGCCCAGTCATCCCCATCCCTTCGCGGGAGCCCGAGCGGCTCGGTCGACCAGACTCGCTGGACGAGATTGTAGAATTTCTGGTGGGTGAGCCAGCTGAGGCGCGAGACGCCGTGATCGAGGCACCAGACGGTGAGCCCGAGCCCCAGACGGCACCTTGTCCGGAAATCCTCGACCGGGTCCTGCATACGTTTCCGGTCGGTGACGAAGCGGGAGCATTCCCAGACATCCTCGCCGACCGGATAGGGCTGAAGGTCGCAATAATCGGCGAAGAGTTCACTCATCATGTGCGGGCGGACCGTCGGATTAAGCCGGGAGGAGGCCAGCACGTGGCCATCCCGCGAGAGGACGAGGACATAGACTGTCTTATCGGTGTCGAACTGGTCCTTGTCGTAGCCATCCCGGATGCCCGGAATGTGCCAGCCCCATTCTTCGACGACGATCCGGTAGCGCATCTCATGCATCGCGTGGATGAGTTCGCGGTACTCGCCCCGATTGTCTGGCGTGATGATCTTGAACATGGAACCTCCTGCCGTGCCTGATTGCGAGCGGAGGATGGAGCGGAGCTACCTTATCGTCATGTCCACATAAGGGGGCTTGTCAGGGGAAGATCTGGCCATGGGCAATGGCTGAAGAGACGAGATGGGCGCGATTGACGGCATCAAGTTTCCGGCAGGCTCGCTGCAGCGTTTTCTTTACGGAGTCTTCCCTGATCCCCAAAATATGCGCGATCTCCCAGTTCGACTTGCCGGCCGCAGCGAACTGAACGCATTCGGCTTCCCGCGGTGAGAGTTCCGCCAGTTTCTGGTAAGGAAACGGGCCCATCAGCTCTTCCAAATGGTAATAGGCCGTCTGGCAGACGATCTCGAGTTCGGCAACCTGGGTCCGGGAAAGGTCCGGCATCCTGTCACCGCCGAGCGAGACACCGCCAGATATGCTGGCAAGCGCATGCATCGGGAACATCATCCCGTCGGTGATGCCATAATCGTGCACCATATCGACGACCATGCGTCCAATCCGTGATGCGTGGGCATGCGCTTCGGCCCAGCTAAACGGCCGCCTCGACCGGATGGCACACAGCGCGATCGGGTCATGCAGAATGGCGAGACGGCTCCGCCGCCTTGCCTTCAGCTCCTCCGGCCAGTTCGAGAGATAAAGAATATCCTTGAGCGGAACTTTCAGAGGATTGACAAGCTGACCAAGATAGACCCGGCTGAAGCCGTAGGATTCACCGAACCTGGCAAGCCGCTCGATTGCGTCAGCGTCCGTCGTGGTTGCCTGAATGTCGCGGATGGCTTCCAGAACCGCTTCGCCATCATAATTGCTCATGGCCTGCTGTCTCCGAATAATTCGAGTTCAACTTTGCCGGTGCCGACCGGGCGCCTCCTCTTGTCCGTCTGGCCAGTCCGGACACTCTTCTTGTGCGGCTTGTCTTTCTCCGTTCCCTCCCGAAGATCCGGGATTCAAGCACTACTTTTTATTGAAAAATAATGCTCCTTATGGTTTAATATCTTCTTGCGCAGGATGGCAAGGATTACTCGCCCAGCCTCTCATCAGTTTTCATCTGCGAGAACGTGATCATGCCGGAATCCCATGACAGAGACATTGCTCAGGCAAGTGTGTTCTTCAGGCACGGCAACGCTGATGCCGCCCGTCAGGTATTTACGCGTGTCCTTGGGAGCGACCCCTGCAATGTGGCAGCGCTACACGGCATCGGCCTGTGCCTGCACGCGCTCGGCCAACCCGCCCCTGCGACCGCCATGTTCCGGCAAGCTGTCGCACTTGATCCCGGCGCCTGGGCGTCCTGGCAGGCGATTGCAGATCTGACATCTGACGAGACAGAACGGCGCCGCGCCATTCATCAGGCGGCAAATCTTCTCCTCTCATTTTGTCAGTCGCGTCGCCCTTCCCCGAAGTTTCTTCGGAATACTGTTCGTGCCCTGGTTTGTGCAGAACGGTGCCAGCAGGCACTCCAGCTCCTTCGTGAGCATTTCTGCACCTTTGACGATGAGACACAGGCCCACGCCCTGCTCGCCGGCACCTATTATACCCTGGGCCAGTTTGAACCCGCCGCATATCATCAATCCCTCGCTCTGCCGCACAAACTGCCCAACCCGCCGGTATCGGGCAGATCCGTGTTTGAGCCAGGCTCTGCCATGGAAGTCCTCCTGACACTCTGGACCCTGCTCGAGGCAGAAGGCTTCAGGCCGTTCCTCATCGCTGGTACGCTGCTCGGCCTTTTCCGGTCAGGCGGCCTCCTGGCGCACGACCGCGATATAGACATTGGTCTCCTGCGCGGCGATGCGGCTGACAGGGACCCGATCGATTTCATACGGACCCATCCGCAACTGCTACTCCCCCATACAGCAAGACCAGGCGACCGGTATGTCGGCCTCACGGTGGACGGGATCGCTGCCGATATTTTCGTGTTCGACCGGACGCCAGCCGGCATGGTGTGCGGCTTTTCCCCCCTGCCGGGCGACATTCAATGGCGCCATACACCCTTCCGGCTCCGGAATATGCGGCTGGGCGGGTACAATTTCCGTATCCCCGATCCCGCAGAGACCTATCTCACTGAATGTTATGGCCCAAACTGGCGCGTGCCGGATCCGGGCTTTGCCTCGGCCCTTAGTTCCCCGGCGCTTGCCGGCACCAGCCCGAATGCCATCGCCTATCTGGCTCTGGCCCGGGCACGCAGTTGCCTGCTTGCCGGAAACCCGGAAAAAGCGAAGTCGCTCCTGCGGCAAATGCCGCAAATAGACCGGCCGGAACCAGGCTTCATGCCCCGCGAGGCAACGGGTCACACCATACCTGCCATCAAGTGGCAGACCTGAGTTCGGGGGCATTGCCCCCGACGCATATGCAACTCCTCAAGCGTTCCTCGCCAAGAGGAGCGCAGCCGATATTTTTGTCACAACATCCTGTTTCTATTCATTTTTTAATATTTCTTCGCGTTGACTCAACTATTTTTAGATTCAATATTCTACTTGCCGTTGTTTTGACGGCATCTTCAAAACGGAAAGGAAAAGACAATGACCCCGACGATCGAAGACCATCAGCCACAGGACGAATTCGAGCCGATCGAGCTCGGTTCGGTCTCGTCTGAAACCAAGGGCGAATTCAACCTGCCTGCCGAAATCGCCGGCTCGCAGAACTCCCGCCAGTCTGTCGGCTGAGAGGCGCCCCGCAAGGAGGGCGAGGGCGCAGGGATGCGCCCTCGCTTTCTGCCAGTTCCCGTTACATGCAGATTCGAGGATCCGCACCTTGCCCGCCTTTCATCTTGCCCCGGACCATTCTTTCTGCGCCGCCGACAAGGCCTATGTATTCCTCGATGCCGACAAGGATCGTTATTTTGCCTTTGTCGGACAAAGTGCCGGATATTTTTCCGAAATCCTGGCCGCCGACCGGCCCGGCCAGCTTTCCTGCAGCGCCGGGAATTTCGCCGAGCACCTGCTGAGTACGGGATTGCTCATTCCACTGTCTCCGGGTGGCCGCGCCCTCGCGCCCTGCTCGTCCCCTGTCCCGCAAAGATCCCGTTTCGAGAAGGCATGCGCCATGACCGGAACAACAGGCTCATACGCATGGCCCGGAATGATTACCGCCCTCGCCCGCAGCTGGACGCTAAAACGGACTCACTCCTTGAAAGGCGTCCTGGCGAGCGCACGGTGCTGGAAAGAACATGTTCCCACCGGAAACACCACAGACCTGGAAGAGGTCACGAGGCTGACAGCGCGGTTTCTGACCGTCTCTCCCTTCCTTTTCACAACACAGGACGCCTGCCTCTTTCGCAGCCTGTTCCTGATGCGCTTCCTGGCGAACCGGGGCGTTGCCTCCACATGGACCTTCGGTGTCCGACTCGCGCCCTTCGGCGCCCATTGCTGGGTCGAATATGAAGGCGCTGTCCTCAATGACCATCTCGAACATGTGGCGGCATTCACGCCCATCCTGTCGATCTGAGGAGACAGAGCATGCCATCGGCCTTCTTCGCCATGAGCTGGGATCCGGGCAATGAGGCCGCAGGCAATCTGGCAGCAAGGACGAAAGCGAAACTGGAAGCGCGAACGGATCCACCGTCCTGCCTCGAAGCGCCGGGCTTCCTGCTCGCCGATCTGAGCGAACCTCGCGGGTCGGAGCCCCCCTTCATTACAGTCCGCCGGTCCGACGGCCAGCTCGGCGGTGCCGTCTTTGGTACGCTCTTTCCGAAGCGGGGGAATAATCGGCTTAAGGAGATCCGGCACACCGCGGCCACCTCGCTCATCGATTCCGGCGGGCGCACAATCTACCGGAATTACTGGGGCGGCTATATCGCTTTCATCCGAACGGGTGATAATCTCGCCATCTATACCGATCCGGTCGCCTCTATTCCCTGTTTCTACTGGACGAAGGATAGCGTCACATTCGCCTGTTCCCATCTTGAACTCTGCCCCTTCGTGGATCGAGGGCAGTTCAGCCTCAATCTCCGCTTCATCACGGCGCTGATGGCCTACGACAAGATCCAGAATGGTGAGACCGGCCTCAATGAAGTGAGAGAACTTCTCGGCGGCCAGCGCCTGATGACGCGGCCGCTGCTGCAACCGCCGGACACGCTCTGGGACCCGCGTGAATTTGCGCGGGACGTCCTGGAGCCGGGTTCGGATACAGCGGCGCACCTGCTCCGGGAAATGATCGAACAGGCGGTCTCTGCTTGGGGTAGCTGCCTGACCGCTCCAGCCGTGGACCTCTCCGGCGGGCTCGATTCCTCGATCGTACTGTCCTGTCTCTCCCTGAGCGATGCGGTTCCGCCGGTTCTTGCCGTCCACCATGTGATCGAGTCCGGCGACCCGCCGGAAATCGCCTTTGCCAGAACGATCGCCGCCTATCTCGGCGTAGATCTTGCCGAGATCCGGTTCACGCCATCTGTGCAACTCCCTGCACCAGACCTTCATCCACTCTCAGCAAGGCCTTACCGCCAGTTCCTCGCCCGGGATTTCAACACAAGGCTCGCCGAAGCCTCCGGCGGAACCCGCCGGACCTATCTCACCGGCCAGGGCGGTGACCATCTCTTCCATGCGGCGCACACGCCGTTCGGCTTTTCCGATCATGTCCGCCAGCACGGCTTTGGGGCGGGCAGCCTTCAGGAACTCGCGAATGCTGCACGGCTTTCAAACCATTCAATCTGGCAAGTGATGCGGGAAACGCTCCCTTCTCTGTTCGGAGTCACCCGGCCGTCCCCCCTGATCGCGGGCATTGACGCGCGCCGGACGATCCTGAACGCCGGCGCGCATGGCCAGTTCGATCCGGCCTACGCCCTGCCGGACTGGGCATACCAATCTAGCCGTCTGCCGGCTGGAAAATTCGACCAGGTCAGCGGGCTCCTGCACATGATGCAAGTTCAGGAACGCCTCTTCCAGCCAAATGCCAGAGACCTCGTTCACCCCCTTATGTCACAGCCTATCATGGAGCTGTGCCTCCGCCTGCCGACCTACCTCCTCTCGCTGGGGGGCGTCAGCCGCGGGCTTGTCCGGAAGGCTTTTGAAGGCAGGATTCCGGATCTTGTCCGCCTCCGGATGACCAAGGGCGAAGCGACAAGGTATTTTGTCGATCAGCTGCGCGCAAACCGCTCCCTTCTCCTGGACACGCTCGCTGATGGCGAACTCGTATCTTATGGCATCGTCACCCGGAAGGATGTGGAAGCATTCCTCAGGGAAGACCAGTTCCAAACCCATCCGGCTGGGCGAATGATTCTTATCTACTACGCGATCGAGGCGTGGATGAGGACTTGGAAGACCGTCAGGAATACCGTCTGATCAACCATGTCAGTTTAAAGAAACCAAATCCGGAAGTCATACTTTAAGATGTGCCGGGTAGCTGCTTTGTACCAGATCGCTTCGCTCCGGCACGGGCGGCAGACTGTCTTGTTTTCGTGGAAAGTGCCCCTGGCAGTGTTCACGACACCTATCGATTTCAGCTCGAAACTGAGGCAATGTGTCAGAAAAGATAGCGGAGGATCAAACAGGATCATGGCGCACGAAGAACATGGCTGCCCATGTTGCCAGGCAGGATTGGGCAATCTCTTTGCCTACAACCCTGCCGATGAGGTGGCTGCAGATATAAGGATTCTTCCCATTGGCCGCCGCCACTTCATGGCCGGGGCGTCCGCGCTCGCGGGCACGGTGGCGATGACCGCGTGCGGAAGCAGCCTCCTTTCCGAACCCCCTGTCGGCCCCGAGCTGGAAACCCGCACCAGGATCTACACCGAGGGAACGATCATGACGGTCGATCCCGGCTTTTCCAAACCCGAAGCCATGGCGGTGAAGGGCAATCGTATCCTGGCAAACGGCAGCCTGGAAGACGTCCGGGCCGCAGCGGGGGAGGACGCGGATATTATTGACCTCAAGGGCCGCACTGTGATGCCCGGCCTGATCGATCCTCATACGCACATCCTCATCGGTGCCCTGATGGATCAGGCGATGGACTATGTCGGGATCACACGTTTTTCTACAACGGATGAAATCCTAGGCTACATCCGGCACCTGGATTCAGGGCGCCCGGAAAACGAGTGGATCGTCTGTCGCAACTATTACCCGATGTTGCAGGCATTTGAGGAACCGCTGGGGTTTTCCTCACTCGACAGGATTTCCAGCATACGCCCGATCATGGTCCTGAATGCGTCCGGCCACATCGCCTATGCCAATCGGGCTGCGTTTCAGGCGGCCGGTATTCCGGAGGATGTCGCCAACCCGGCCGGCGGGGAGTTTGTGCGGGATGCGAACGGCAACCTGACCGGCGAGATGCGGAACCAGACGACCTTCTCCAAAGTGCTCGGCGCGCGTCCCAGCGGGGCCGGCTCGGCGCCCGCCGATGCGGTCCTGAAAACCTGCAAGCGATTTGCCTCGCTCGGCCTGACGACCGTGTCAGAGCTCGGGCTTGGCGGACTTCTGCGCGGTGCAGGGGACTGGGAGGTCCTGAAACAGGCGGGCGCAACGGGGCGTTTGTCTCAGCGCATCCGGGCTTACCCGATGTATGTGTTCGATGATGCGTGGGACGAAGCGGGGCTCAGCCCAAGGGAGGGCGACGACCTTGTGCGGATTGCGGGCTACAAACTGATCGCCGATGGATCCAATCAGGGATTCACGGGCCTTCAGCGCGAGCCTTACTACACAGTCGACTCGACCGGGATTGCCTATATGGCGCCGGAAGAACTGACCGCGCTGATGCGCAAGAGAGCCGCTCAGGGCTGGCAGATCGCCGTGCACGGCAACGGGGACAAGGCGATCGACAATATACTCGACGCGGTCGAACAGGTCGCCTCGGAAGGGATCGATGTCAAATCCCTGCGTATACGAATTGAACACTGCTCGATCCTTCATGATGAGCAGATCGAACGTATGAAGGCCCACGGCGTGTCGGCGAGTTTCCTGATCGGCCACGTGCATTATTGGGGCGTTGCCATGCGTGACAGGATTTTCGGACCCGACAAGTCGCGCCTTCTTGACCGCTGCGCCAGTTGTGAGCGTGCGGGCGTCGGCTACACAATTCATTCGGACTTCTTCGTGACCGATCCGAACCCGCTGCACATGATCGAAATGGCCGTGACCCGCCAGTCATGGAAGGAACCGGACTTCGTCCTTGCGCCCGAAGAGTGCGCCAGCCGCGAAGCCGCGATCCGCGCCATGACGTCAGAAGCTGCCTGGCAACTGGGTTCCGATCATGAAATCGGCAGCCTGGAAGCCGGCAAGTTTGCGGACTATGTGATCCTGGATGGCGATCCCTCGTCTGTACCTGCAGACGAAATCAAGAACATCAAGGTTTTGGAAACCTGGATGGGCGGCGTTCAGACTTTCCGGGCCTGAGACAGGACCAGACTCAAAAATCGAGGGCAGTGCCCCTCTGTGCCCCCTGATCCTTCAAACCGGTCGTCTCGATGGCGGCTTAGGGCGCAATAGCGGTCGTTGAATCAAACTGCGCTGCAGGGTTTGCTATCGGACGATAGCCATGACTAAGGCGAAGGCAAAGCAAACTCTTTTCTCCGACTATTCGTTTCGTGTGGGGAATCGCTGAGCTGGGTTTCCTCCGGCGCCAGGCTCAATTCCAGCAGGAAGCGGTCCAACCGCAGCCACATATCCCTGATATTGGCCGGACTGGAGGGACCGTGCCCTTCCCCCCAATACCGGATATAGCGGGCATCCTTCCCAGCCCGCAGGAGTGCGGAATACATTTCGTCGAACTGCGTCATGGAGAAGCTATCCATGTCGGAATGCATAAGAAGCACCGGAGCGTTGATATTGGGCGCAAGAAACACCGGACTGTTACGTATGTATGCGTCAGGATCTTCGAACGGTGTCGCACCGATCCCGAACTCGCTCCCGGCGTCTGCCTCGTACCGGACGAACTCACTGCCGAAATAGTCGGTATCGAGAATGGAATAAATGCCCGGTGTCCCGAAATAGTGACTGCTGAAATCCGCCCACCCATTTCGGGCAATAATGGCAGCGAACCGGTCGGTATGCGCCGCTACATAGAGCGCCGAGACTGCGCCCTGGCTGAACCCGCTGAGAACGACCTGGTCGGGATTGATGCGGCCTGTTGCAAGGATCGCATCAAGTCCTGCGCCGACCGCTTCGTCCATCCCCGCGATTGGCCCCGCGTCCGTCTTGATGAGTTCCCGCGGCAGGGCGATGCGGGCATAGGCATAGCCTCTTCCTGTCCAGAGATAGGGTGAATTTGGATTGGGAAACGGCAGGACCGGCGACCGGTGCTCGCAGCGGGGGCGGATTCCGGGATAGACCTCGACAATAAGCGGCAAGGACTTTTCAAGATTGCCAGGCGGGAGAAGAAGACAGGATTGTACCCTTTCCTGCAAGTCGGGAAGCTCCGGGTTGGCAAGCGGATAGGTGACGCTCTGCCAGCTTCCGAATGACACGTCTTCCAGATGAGAATTTATCCCGGCAATGCGCCGGACAAGAGGCACCCGCCCCGCCTGAACCAGCCACAGTGCCGAGGTCGCCCCGGTGTCCGTCCGGAAGAGTGCTGCGCCCGCAGCGTGGCTTCCGGCAACCGGAACGGAGTCGCCGTCCGGACCCGGAATGATCAATATCCCGGCATTCCCCTGTGTCTCAGGCCCAATGAGCAAGGCCGCCGCGTTCCGGTCAGTCCCTGCCTGTACAAGTGTGCCCTGCCCTGGGTCCGGCCGGTCAAGCGCGCCGAAGGTCGAATAGGAGCCGGCAGGCACATGGCGCAGACTTCCCTTCGTGCCGGACACGACTTGTTGAAGCCCGCCACCGGGCGCAAGGCAATAGAGCCCTTGCCGCGCCTGGACGACAAGGCAACTCCCGTTCACCTCCACGGGGACCGCGGACACATTGCCGAGACCGGACGTCAGGTTTTCGTGACGTCCATCTGCTGACAGACGATACCAGTCCGCTCGGCTGAGCCCGGCTTCTCTGATGCCCCGGGGGGAGAACATCGCATCCGTCTCATGTCCTTTTGGCGCCTGCCGCGCAAAGACTGCGATGTCTTCTCCGAGGAATACGGCCCGTTCAGGCCGCTGGGCAAAGCCGCGTTCCCGCTCGGAAGCAAGGTCAAGTCCTTCATGGGTGAAGGTGACGAGTTCACCCGTATCCACGTCGATGACGTGAAAGCGCCCGCCTGAGACTCCCTGCGCCTTCTCCCACGCGAAAAATAAAAGGCGGCGGCCGCTATCTGACCAGGACAAGGAATACGGCATGACATCCAGATGGCCTGCCATGGTGGATGGCGTTCCCGTTTCAAGATCGAACACCACGAGGCTATGAATACGCCTTCCGGCAGTCCTTGTCTGTCCAGGTTCCGGTGCGCGTTGGCCGGAAACGGCCAGCGCGGATAGGAAACGGCCATCCGGCGCAACACGTAAATCCGTATACCGGCCTTCGGCGAGTGTTTCTATCATTCCTGTCCTCGCATTGGCGCGGATGAGACGGCCGGTCGCCGCATGATCCGACCGGTCAGGCGGGGTCGTGCGGACTTCATCGGAAGTCACTGTGTCGCCGCGCCAGGCTGCTTGCCAGGCAGAGCCCAACCACGCCCCTGTTGCCACTCGGAGGGCGGCTGGAGACGCCTCCCGCCCTTCGGGCATGGCCGAATAGACAATCTCCTCTTCCGAAATCCAGACCGGCCTGTAGGCGCCGGTCCAATCCGTCCGCGGCACCGGTCCGAACACTTTGCACTGGCCGCTTTCCATCTCGCAGGCTGAGAGAGACAACCGTCCTGCCTCGTATTGCACAACAGCGAGGCGAGTGCCCTTCGGCGAAAAGCTTTCGATCCAGGCATGAGCGGCCGGATCGATGCCCGGCAGGCGTTCCGGCCCTGAGCCGGACTTGAGATCGACCCGCCAGACCTGATGCCCGCTTTTCCGGAACGCATGGGTACCGTTGCTGTAGTCGGGAAGCGCTTCATACGGCCGGACCTGTTCGTAAACGAGCCAGCGTCCCGCCGGGTCGAACCGGGCTTCGCCGAACCCCTCCAGTTTCAGCATCGCATCGAGGGTCAATCCCCTTGGGTCCGCCGCTGCCGGAGGAAGAACCGGGGCGCACGCCATGAGCCCGAACAAGACGAGGACAGGGATCACGCCGAGAAGCCTTTCGAAGATCCCGCAGCATGACAGAAAGGTCCGGGTAACGGGCCTTGCGCGACCGGGCAAAGAGGCAGCTACCCGGGTGAGGACAGGGGAAACACGCAAGGCCCGTCTCCCTCAGAAGGCCTTGCGGACTTCAAACGTCACGAACCGGCCGAGCGGCGACGCATTTGTCGGATCATAGGCCGTCAGGCTGTAGGCGCCGTCTGCCGGTGTCCTGGGTGGCACCTCATCGAACAGATTGGTGACGGAGAGCGCTAGACCCACACCGCTCAGCCAGCCTGACCGACGGGCGCCCAAATCGTAGGAGACCGTCGCATCCACCGTCGTCCAGGAGGAGATTTCATCCGCCCCTTCCGTCCGGTCCACCTGGTAGCTGTCGACATAGTTGACGAAGGCGCTCGCCGTCAGCCCGCCCCGAGAGAGGCTGGCATGGCCGCGCAAGGTCAAGTCCACAGGGTTCAGGTAAGTGTTCAGCGTCTCGACAGCCGCCGTGCCGGCAGCCGCCTGTTGGGTGAAATCCAGGATATGGTTGGCATTGATCCCGGCATCGAGACTGCCGATCGGCGTGTCTGTCCCGTAGTCCAGCTGGATATCCACCCCGCTGGTCTCGGTCCGCGCGAGATTACGGACGACGTTTACATTGTTGATCACACCGACATTATCAAGCGTCGAGTCGAAGAAGAGTGCGATCGGGATGTCAAAGCTCGCGACAAGGTCGTCGATCTCCTGGCTGGAGGGGAAGAAGACGACACTGCCCGCCGGAAAGGCTCCCGGATTGTCCCAGGCGATGCCCGGCGCGGAAATATCCGTCAGCCCCTGCGGGATCGGCGTCGACCCGAGCCGGCCTTCGAAGGAAATACCGTAATAGGTGGCACTCAGCGTCCAGTCATGGCCTCTCCGCGACCAGGTTGCATCGAGACCGGCGGTGAAGGTCTCGGAGGTTTCCGGATCGAGATCCTTGGCCGTACCGAACACCTGTATATATCCCGTCCCGTTCAGAGATGGGTCCGGCGCCTCCTCACCAATGAATCCCAGCATGAAATCATAAGGCAGCAATTGCCCGGTCCGCCCCAGAGAGAAAGCGCGGCCGAGCGGCGGCGGCGCAAAACTGGTGCTGTAGGAACCGCGGATATTGATCCCTTCGGCCGGTGACCAGAGAAGACCAACCTTGGGGTTCGAACTTGTTCCGAAGTCGGAATAATCATCCACCCTGCCCGAGAGGTTCAGTTCCAGCCTCCGCACACCAGGTTGCGCATTTTGTTCACCGATCAGCGGGACCTGCATTTCGGCATAGAGGGCCGAGACATCCCGGTCACCATCTGCAGTGACCTGCTGCCCAAGGATCTCGTTGGCAAATGTCTCCCGTCGGAGGTGCGCACCGACAGCAGCCTTAACCACGCCGCCCGGCAGGGAAACCAGGTCTCCATCAAATTTCAGGTCCAGCGACCAGAGGTCCGAATCTGTCCGGACGTCGTCGGTCGGATCCGCTGGCCTTGCGCCATCCGCAATACGGAATCGCGCCTGCTTGTTCCGTATCTGACCATAAGAGGCGCCGAGGCTTGCAGCCCAGGTCTCGCTGAGCTCGTAATCAGCCCCAAACGCCAGGGTCAGGCCAGCGGACTCTGTTTCGTACGTATCGACCGACGCATTCACATTGAACCGCGTCCGCTCGGTCTCCCGCTCCGAATAAAGCCCGGAAGCAGACAGGCCGAGCTTCGGACTGACCTGCTGGTGTCCCGACAGGAGGAGGCTGTGGCGCGTCTGGCCCGGCAACAGATCCAGCAATCGGGGCTCGGGCAAAATATCTCCGATCACGCGCGGATCGAACAGGCCGATGCCTGGACGGTCGGCCAGGGTCAGATTGTCCCGGCTTGAATATTCATAGGTACCTAGAAGGTTGCCGCTGTCCCAAGCGCTGCCCAGCGTCTGACTGAACCGGTATTCTTCCATCCGGCCTTCAGTGACTGTGCCATAGCTGGCGGTGGTTTCGGCACCCTCGAAGTCGTCCCGCAGTATGAAATTGATGACGCCGGCCACGGCGTCGCCGCCATAGATCGAGGAAGCCCCATCAGTCAGGACTTCGACTCGTTCTATGGCCGCCATGGGGATCAGCGACAGGTCGACAAAATCCCCGATCTCAGAAGTTGGCGCCATACGATTGCCATTGATGAGAACAAGCGTGCCGCGCGAGCCCAGCCCACGAAGATTGGCACTCGCACCGGACGTGTTGTTCTGCCGGGAGTTGCTGTCATTTGGCAGACCAATCGTCGTGAATTCGGTCGAACCGCCGCCGAAATTTTGCGGCAAGGCCCGGATGAACTGATCGATCGAGGTGGCGCCGGAGCGCAGCACATCATCGCGCCCGTAGACCAGCAAAGGTGAGCTTTCCGGCGCCATCCCGCGAAGGCTGGTCCCCGTCACAATGATCTTGTCCGCCCGCAGAGTTTCGTTTGCCGTGTCTCTTTCCGGTACTTCGGATTTCCCGGAAGCAGTCATCACCTCCGGATCGGTTCGCCTGAGTTCGGAACCGGAATTTTCCGGTTTGTCCTGGACGGCGCGCACCACCCGTGCGCCGCCCGGCGCAGGGACGGCCTCCAATCCACTGCCGCCAAGTAATTTGGTCAGTCCTTCATCCGCAGCGAACACGCCTTCAAGCCGAGGCGCCAGCTTTCCTGCGACAACAGCTTCCGAAAACAGGATGGGCGTACCGGACTGTTCGCTGAACAAACGTAAGGCGCTCCCCAACTCCTGCGCCGGAATCTGGATCTGACTTTCCGCCCCCTCGAATATTGGATCAGCAGAAGCAGCATACGGAGTGAAAGCCGGTGCGAACGAGAATACCGCAGCGCCAAGCAGCGCGCGTTTGAATGAAAGTGTGTTTTGCATGATCCCCTCTGGATGTGACCCTGAGCAGGCTTTGGCCCCAAGGACTGCGCCGCTCAAAGAGTTCAACAAGCCAGCCGCAGAAACAGGCGAAAATTCGGGAGTTCAACTTGTCTCCGGGCTGGGATCCTTCTGGTCCGACAACGGAGTTGTACTGGATTTTTGAAGACAATCCTTACCCAGAAATGACTTGCCGCACTTTCAGGCAATCGCTTCCGGAGCCTCAGTCTAGGTAGTATCTCAGATCGGTGTTGAATGAGTGAGGCAGTGCCGCAGTTTGCGGCGACGCTCGCGGAAAGGCGCCGCTTGGCCCAGCCCAACCTGACATGCCCACACTGAAGCAATGTTGCGAGCCAAGCATGCTGCGGATCGCCCACGATTGCAGAATAGCCCGCCAATTCGCAGTCGACATCTTTGTGAAAGCCGTTTATATACGCCATTGACTTACTAAGCCAATGGCGTATATATCATGACAAAGCTACACACGGTCATTGAGACGCCCAGCTATTTGAGTGACGCTAGGCACTGCAAGGTCAGCGATGAAGAGCGCGCCGCGATTGTTGATGCGATCGCCAAAAGTCCCAAGGGCGGCGACCTGGTTCAGAATACCGGGGGTGTAAGGAAGGTCCGGATCGCGAAGCCGGGAAAGGGCAAATCCGGTGGCTACAGGGTGATCACCGTGTTCTTTTCGGAAGATGCGCCTGTGTATCTTCTGGCGATGTTAAGCAAAGGCGAACGGGCCAATTTTTCCGCCGACGACAAAAAAGCGTTCCGGGCAATGACGTCCGAAATCAAAAAGGAACAGAAAGGAGAGAAGGATGGCTAGACCGAGCATTGCAGAGCGCGTTTTGAAAGGACTCGAGGAAGCCCGGGATCACGCTGCGGGAAAGGAGGTGCAAGGCCTTGTCGAACATGTTCCGAAAGATATTGATGTAGCGGCCATTCGCAAGAAGACGAACCTCTCTCAGGCCGCCTTCGCGAATATGATTGCTGTCAAACTCCCGACCTTGCGGAACTGGGAGCAAGGGCGCCGTACACCTGAGGGACCCGCCAGGGTTCTTCTGACCATGGTCAACAAAAAGCCGAATATTGTTGTTTCGACTCTGGCGCCGAAATTAGCGGCGGCAAAGTCCACAAAAGCCCCTGCAAAGGCAAAGCTGCGCTCTAAGAGGGCCGCCAAACCGCAAGATGCAGCATAAGCGACTTTCCAGTGGCGGGAATCGACCATTGCCGATCATCGTGCCTGGTTTCCATGTCCGCCACCAAGACCCGCGTCTCGCCTTCGTAGGATTTGCGCTGGTCAAGGATTTACAGCAATTGCTGGTTTTGAATAACGACTATCGAGGACGAAGATGCCGGGCGACGATCCCTTCACTGCAGCACGGCGGCGAGTAGAACTGGCCGAGGGGCCACTCGAGCAGTTGCGCCGGCAACAAGAGCAGATTGATCGGGTCCTGGCACATTCCTCTCCCGCGATTGAAAGGCTCCTCTTAGAACAGAAGCGAATTGAAGGTCTTTTCAAGTCTGCTGAGGCAGGCACGGCACTACTCACGCGCTGGCACCAGAACCACCCGGGCTCCTTCATCGAAAGCGAACTGGAGCACTTAAACAGCGCATCATCTTTGCTCCGAACTGTTGAAGCCGCGTTCGCCAGGGACGCGGCCATCTCGGCGAGGATTTTCGAACAGAATTCCTTGGCGCAACTCGCTGAAGACATGTCACGCCAGTTCGAACCTTTCAGACACGCGTTTGAGCATCGGCAACTCTGGGCAGAACGGCTCGAATCTCAAATGCGCGCCATAAGCTTTCAGTGGGTGAGACCTGAGATCGCCGCTCTGTCGCTGGAGGGCTTGGCCATCGTGTCGAGGCTAAACACCGCCGTTCGCTACGAATCGCCATTTGATGACGAGGCATCAGAAGTCATTGATGAAGATCTCGGAGATCCAATCATCATCGACGACGAAGCCGCGCCGGAAGCCAGAGACGCCGCACACATTGAAGCCGGTATGCATCCCGGCATGTTGGCATTCGCTCCCGCCGCGCTTGGTGAAGTCCTCATTCAGACAGGCTTTACGCTCAAGGCAGGGTACGCTCCTTTGCCCGCGACCACCGACGGCAGCGATCCCGGGCTTGTTTTCCATCCTGGTCACAACGCACTGATCACGGCCGTTGAAGTGCGTTTGAGACATCTCATTTCGCAAAAACTGTCGGCGCAATACGGAGGTGACTGGATCGACAAGCGGATTGATTCAAATCTAGTCGCCGACTGGAAATTCCGGCGAGAAGAAGCAGTCGCCAAGGGCGAACCTCCGCTCGAATTGCTGCATTATTCCTACTTGATGGACCTGAAGGACATTATTGTCAGGCGGGATCACTGGCGGGATGTCTTCAAGGATATCTTTGGCAGTAAAGAGCATTTCTCTGTTTCGATGGAGCGACTCCACCCGATCCGCCACCCCCTGTCGCATGGACGACCGATCGGCACCGGGCAGCAGTTCCACCTCATCTCGGAGGCTGGCCGCATTCTCAGCGCTATGGGATACAAGATTTTCGAGACTTGATCCTTGTCGACAAAGGCCTGCCGCAATTGGGCAGTTGGCCGGATTGGCCAAAGCGTGGAGAAGAACGCTCGTCCGGCAACCAGTCTGCGGTTACCAGAAGTCCGACACGTCAATGTTACTCCAGATGAAAAACACGGATTCGAAACCTGAGCTCCCTTGCCAAAATACGTAGATTCGCGGCTGCAACCTGTGAATCCGAAATGGGCCAAACTCCGCCGTCCAATCAACCCAAAATAAGTCTGGCATACGGTGCAAGCCAGTGGTGACGGTTGGTGCAGATGGGTTTGGCGCCGAGGCTGCCTCTACGGTCCATAGGATCTGCTTCTGCGTATTGAACAGGCTGACGCGCGTCGCGGCATCACAAACGGCTCAATTTGGATCTACAAAGCGGGTCTCTCTGGCTGGTTGAGCGGATTGGCGAACGCTTTTACTTTGAGAATCATGAGACAGAGGGCCGCTCTTTGAATCGAAATGTCATCCGGTTCGATCCGCACGACCGCAGGCGCAAGCGGCCCCGACCGGAGCCACGCGGACCCAAGCAGCCGCAGTGGCGCTTTCGTGGTCTGCTTCATGCCCTGTCGATTGTTCTGCTTGTCCTGGCCATTGGTCTCGGCACTTACTGGACGCTTGGCAGCGAGCCGGACGGAACAATCACAAGAGGCGCCCAGATTGCAGGGGTCGCATCGGTGGTGGATGGCGACACGATTGATATCCATGATCAGCGGATCCGTCTCAGCGGATTCGATGCTCCGGAACGCGGGCGGCGATGCGGCACCGTCAATGTCTTTCAGAAAGCCTCGAACTATCTTGGCGACTACATCCAGCGGCAGACCGTGACTTGTGATGTGACGGGGAAGAATGGCGACCGCCTCGTTGCCACCTGCTCTGTTCACGGCAAGGACCTTGGCGAGATCATGGTCGCCAGCGGCTGGGCACGCGACTGGCCGAGATACAGCCGCAGGGCCTATGCCGATGAGGAAGCAAGTGCTCGCAGGTCCAGGGACGGCATCTGGGGACTTGCGTGTCCGGACGATCTTTGGGGCAATCGGAACTACGACTGAGCCCCATTGAAGCCACTCCTGTTCCGCCAGAAAAGCATCTGGGGCGCATCGGCCCTTCCCGTCTGCCACCATCGCCTGGCGGTCACTATGTCAGACGCCGCTCCGCCCCGAGGCACGGTGACCTGCCACTGAACTTTCATCCGGACGGGATTAGAGCCTCGGCGGTTTGTACGCCTTCCGGCGCGGGGTTAGCAACGAACGATTGGCGGAGCTTTTCCACATCGCGCAGCCGATCGTTC
>Ga0116151_10001099_pt1 | contig 25160 bp, 21 predicted proteins | sample AD_UKC117_MetaG_FD_89893 | JGI IMG/M metagenome (GOLD analysis project Ga0116151, IMG submission 89893) | Active sludge microbial communities of municipal wastewater-treating anaerobic digesters from Hong Kong - AD_UKC117_MetaG | ecosystem: Engineered > Bioreactor > Anaerobic > Digestate... | reverse complement strand
TCTTTGCTCTTGCAAGGACAACTCCGCCTCCAGCAACTATTCCTTCCTCAACTGCCGCTCTTGTAGCGGAGAGAGCATCTTCGATTCTATGTTTCTTCTCCTTCAGCTCTGTCTCTGTCGCAGCACCAACCTTAATTACCGCTACGCCTCCTGAGAGCTTGGCAAGCCTTTCCTGTAGAGTTTCTTTTTCGTATTCGGAAGTTGTCTGATCGATCTGAACTTTGATCTGACCGATTCTCTGCTTGATCTTTTCAGGATCTCCCTTTCCGTCAACGATTATGGTATCGTCCTTCTTAACCTTCACAACACCTGCGCTACCGAGATCGTTTATCGTTGCGTTTTCCAGAGTAAGCCCAACTTCTTCACTTATTACAGTGCCTCCAGTGAGAATGGCGATGTCCTGGAGCATTGCCTTTCTTCTATCCCCGAATCCAGGGGCCTTAACCGCTACTGAATCGAGAGTACCTCTCAGTTTGTTGAGTACGAGGGTGGAAAGTGCTTCGCCTTCAATATCCTCGGCAATTATGACAAGTGGCTTTCCTGCCTGCGCGACCTTTTCCAGGATCGGGACAAGCGGCTTAACTGCCGATACTTTCTTGTCTGTAATAAGAATCAGAGGCTCTTTGATGATTGCTTCCATCTTCTCAGGATCGGAAACAAAGTACGGGGAGATGTACCCTCTGTCAAACTGCATACCCTCAACGAATTCAACGTGTGTTTCGAGAGTCTTTGAATCTTCTACCGTTATTACTCCATCCTGACCGACCTTGTCCATTGCTTCGGCTATAAGCTCGCCAATTTCAGTGTCATTGGCCGAGATAGCCGCAACGGAAGCGATATCTTCTCTTGAAGAAATCTTCTTGGAGAGAGATCTTATGTGTGAAACGGCAGTCTCGGTTGCTTTCTGGATTCCCTTCTTCATGAGAATAGGGTTGGCTCCGGCTGTAACGTTCTTCAAACCTTCCTTGATCATTGCATGGGCAAGAACTGTGGCTGTTGTGGTTCCGTCACCGGCAATATCATTTGTCTTGGAGGCTACTTCTTTTACGAGCTGCGCTCCAAGGTTTTCGAATTTATCTTCCAGTTCGATCTCCTTTGCAATCGATACACCATCATTGGTTATCGTTGGAGAACCCCAGCTCTTCTCGAGAACTACGTTTCTACCTTTCGGACCAAGCGTTATCTTAACTGCATTTGCTACAGCATCTACGCCTTTTTCAAGTGATCTTCGTGCTTCTTCGCTGTATTTCAGAATCTTAGCCATACTGATTCCTCCTTCAATCTTCGATCTTTGCCAGGATATCATCCTGATCGATGATTATGTAGTCATCTTCATCGATCTTGATCTCCGTACCGGAATACTTGGAATAGAGAACCTTGTCGTTTTCCTTAAGGTCAATATCCTCGACTTTCTCGCCAACTGCAATTACCTTCGCAGTCATCTGCTTTTCCTTCGCAGCGTCTGGAAGAACGATACCACCTGATGTCTTCTTCTCTTCCTCATAAGGCTTAATCAACAATCTTGTACCAAGGGGAACTACCTTCATAAAAAGCCTCCTTTCGTATTGTATATTTAGCACTCAAAGTAATAGTCTGCTAATAAATGATAAAACAACATTGTGATTTCTTCAAGGGCTTCCAGTGTTAAATGATCGTAAACATGAAAGATTAAGGGTGTTCGAGGGCGTTTATGCTCTCTTTCCCCCGGTTTTTCTGATTATCTTCGTCCCACTCTCGCCACTCGAGCTCACGGCTACGCAATCTCCAGTTTCAATATATTGGTAGAGTTACTAGTTCCAAACGGAATGCCAGCGGTAAGAATTATCGTATCCCCGCTTTTCACAAGCTTAAGCTGTCTTGCAAGAGGCCCGGCAACTTCAACAAGATCGTCTGTAGAATTGCCAAGACCCATTAATACTGGATGAGCTCCCCAAACGAGGTTTAGCCTATAATACGTTGCTTCATTGGGAGTAACCGCAAGTATATGAGCCCTTGGCCTGAAACCCGAGACATTTCTTGCAGTGTGTCCAGAGAAAGTGGAGCTTACGATGACCTTCACCTTCAGCGCTTCGCTAATATCCCACGCTGCTCTGCAGATAGCATCTGTGTGATCGTCTGTTGAAACCTTTTCTCTTGTCCACCTCAGCAAACCGGGATCCTGCTTAAGATACCTTTCCGCTGATCTTGCCGTTAGATCCATAACTGTCACAGCTTCCAGAGGATATTTACCAATCGAAGTCTCACCAGAAAGCATTATGGCATCAGTACCGTCAATGATCGCATTGGTAATATCCGTTGCCTCGGCCCTCGTTGGCGCTGGATTCTCTATCATAGATTCAAGCATCTGGGTTGCCGTTATCACAGGAATCCGCTTCTGATTGCCGAACCTAATGATCTTCTTCTGAGCGACCGGCACCTCCTCAACGGGTATCTCAACACCCAGATCGCCTCTGGCAACCATCATACCATCGGAAACTTCTGCTATCTTCTCAATGTTTTTCAGCGCCTGTTCCGTCTCTATCTTGGATACTATAGGAATAGATCCTCCAAACTCCTCAACTACCTTCTTTGCGTGAAGAACGTCTTCCGGTCTCCTGACAAAGGATAGCGCAAAGTAGTCAACTTGTTCCTCGATTCCCAGTTCAATGAACCGCCTGTCCTTTTCTGTAATTGCCGGTATGCTTATGTCTATTCCCGGAAGGTTGATTCCTCTTCTGTGAGTTACAACTCCCCCACTCAAGATTCTTGTTCTAACTTCGGACTTTGTGACGGATAAAACCTTGAGCTTGATCTTTCCATCATCCATCATAATAAGATTCCCGGCCTTCACTTCCTCTGGGAGCTTATTGTAGTTAACACTTACAATCGTATCGTCTCCTTCAATGTCTTCAGTTGTAAGAACAAACTCGCCTCCCTTCGGGAGCTCCACATAAGGACTTCTGAAGACACCTGTTCTGATCTTTGGACCTGAAAGGTCCAGCAAGATCGTGAGAGGAGATCTCATTGATTGGCGAATCTCTTTCAATTTCCTGATTCTATCCTTGTGTTCAGTAATATTGCCATGAGTTGTATTCAGCCTGGCAACATCCATCCCTCTCTGTATGAGAGCCCTCAGCATTTCCGGAGTCTCAGTAACAGGTCCGATAGTGCAGACAATCTTGGTCTTTCTCAAAGCAGATCACCCCGTCAGGAGAGTATTTTCGCCATTTCAACCAGTTCCATATCCAACGTCCTTTTGTTGGAAAGAACTTCTTCGAGAGGTACAGCAGCGATTTTTCCGCCTTTCAATGCCATCATAAGGCCGCCTTCTTCCTTTTCGAGCACCTTAATGGAAGCGTATCCCATTCTCGAAGCGAGAACCCTGTCAAAAGCAGTCGGTGAACCGCCTCTCTGAATATGACCTAAGATGGTTATTCTCGTCTCGTACCCAATTCTGTGTTCTACATGTCTGGCAACAGTGAAGGCACTTGATGCACCTTCGGCAACTACAATGATGCAGTTGATCTTTCCTCTTTTCCTTTCTTTTAAAATCTTATCGGCTATCGACTCATAATCTACGGGGAGTTCAGGAACTATTATCGCTTCCGCTCCAACGGCAATACCCGAAGCAAGTGCCACGTAACCGGAGTTCCTACCCATTACCTCCACTACAAATGCCCTTTCGTGAGAAGAAGCAGTGTCTTTGAGCTTCTGAATTGATTCGACACAGGTATTCAAACACGTATCCACCCCTATACACATGTCTCTCATAGCAATGTCGTTATCTATTGTTCCCGGAATGCCGACAACTGGAATTCCGTTTTCTTCCATAAGCAGTTTTGCACCGGAAAGACTCCCCTCTCCTCCGATGACAATAAGAGCTTCAATGTGATTATTTCTCAGGACTTCGGCAGCCCTAGCTCTACCTTCCTCGGTCTTGAACTCTTCGCATCGGGAACTCCTGAGGACCGTTCCACCTTTCTCCATTATTCCTCCGACCGAGGAGTAATCCATATCGACGAACTCTTCATCAAGCAGACCAGAGTACCCTCTCCTAATTCCTACAACGGCTATTTCATCTGTCTGGGCAGTTCTTACAGCTGCCCTTATAGCCGCATTCATCCCCGGTGAATCCCCTCCACTGGTGAGGACCCCGACCTTCTTTATCATCATTATCCCTCCTAACGATGACTGCACTTAGCTAACCGACTACATTCTAGCACATTGCGATTCTATAATCACCAGCCAGAAATGCGTCCAGAAGTTAACTTATCTAATTACTTGGTGTATAATTTCAGGTGAAACAGGAGGTGATCGAATGAAGGTCCTCAAGTCAGGAATTCCGGAGTTTGAAGCAAAAATGTATCAGGAAATCCTTCTAAAAGAAGGAATCTTCTCGGAACTGGTGGATTCTCATTTCGCATACACCGACAGTATTTACTTTGGTTCGGGCGGCTTAGTAGACATTATTATAGCCGACGATGATTTCGAAGAAGCCGTTCAGATCTTTGAAGACTTGCAAGAGAGGGGGAGGGAAGAAACGGATGAGTGATCTAAAGAGAACGCCGCTTTACAGCGAACATGTGAGACTAAAGGGAAAGTTGGTTGATTTTGCTGGATGGGAGATGCCTTTGCAGTTTGATTCGATAATCAACGAGCACAATCTTGTCAGGAAGGAAGCCGGCCTCTTTGATGTCTCGCACATGGGAGAAATCGAAATTGTGGGACCCGATGCTATTCGGTTTTCGGACTATTTGATAACAAACTCAGTCTCTTCGCTGAAGAACGGAGCCATAGTCTATTCTCCAATGTGCAATGAAAATGGTGGGATAGTCGATGACGTATTGGTCTACAGAATAGGCAATGGGAAGGTGATGTTCGTAGTTAACGCTTCAAACAAAGACAAAGATTTCGAGTGGATCACGAAAAACAAGGGTGCTTTCGACGTGCAAATTAAAGACGCATCCGACGACTTTGCGCAGATCGCCTTTCAGGGACCTCATGCAGAGGGGATATTACAGGAAATATCGCAGGTCAAATTGGCGGACATTCCCTTCTACCATTTCGTGTACGGCAGAGTGAACGGCATTCAGGCGCTGGTTTCTCGTACAGGCTATACGGGAGAAGACGGGTTTGAGCTGTATATCGATCCTCAGGGTGCTATCCCTCTTTGGAGAAAGATACTTGAGACGGGAGCTGGTTTAGGTGTGAAGCCTATCGGCCTTGGAGCAAGAGATACACTAAGGTTTGAGGCTTCCTACATGCTTTATGGCAACGAACTCTCCGATGAGACAACCCCTCTTGAGGCGGGTCTCAAATGGACGGTAAAGATGGACAAAGACTTCATCGGCAAAGCTATTCTGGAAGAACAACTAGCAAACGGGACAAAGTACAAGCTCAAGGGACTAGAACTATCCGGCAGGAGTATCGCGAGGCATGGATTTGAGGTCTTTGACGGTGAGAAGAAGATCGGTTGGATCACGAGCGGAGTATTTTCTCCAACGCTCGGCAAATCTCTCGCTCTAGCATATCTGGAAAAGGATTACTGGAAGAACGGCTCAGAAGTGCAGGTCGAAATTCGATCGAAGAAGGCACCTGCAGTAGTTGTCAAAACACCTTTCTATAGAGGCTCTGTAAAATCGAAAAGTTAAGGAGGAGATTTGTAATGAAGAAGTTCGCGGCAACTCACGAATGGGTATCGGTTGAAGGAAAGGTAGCAACAGTTGGTATTTCAGATCACGCTCAAGACCATCTGGGTGACATTGTGTACGTAGACCTTCCTGAAGTAGGCAAGTCTCTTAAGAAGGGCGATGTCTTCTGCACGATAGAGTCTGTAAAAGCGGCAAGTGACATATACGCTCCCGTAAGCGGGAAAATCGTTGAGGTGAATGAGGAGCTTGATTCCTCACCCGAGAAGATTAACGATGATGCCGAAGGCGAAGGCTGGATAGTGAGAATTGAAGTTGCAGATGAATCGGAACTTGACAGCCTGATGGACTTGGAGGCGTATAAGAAGCACTGTGAAGAGGAGGGCTAATATGCCTGAGTTCCCTTATCTGCCCCAGACCAACAAGGATGTCGAGGAAATGCTGGAGGTAGTTGGCGTCAAGAGCGTTTCAGAGCTTTTCAAGGATATCCCCGATAAGTTTGATGTCGATATCTCAATACCCGAAAGCAAGGATGAATTCAGTGTACTCAGAGATCTGAAAGAACTTAGTGAGAAAAACATAACGCTTGACGACCTGTCCGTCTTCAGAGGGGCAGGTGTGTACAAACACTTCGTTCCAAGCGTGGTTCAGGCGATCGCATCGAGAGGCGAGTTTCTCACCGCATATACACCTTACCAGGCAGAAGTCTCACAGGGGACTCTTCAGATGCTGTTTGAATTCCAGACGATGATCTGCGAGCTGACAGGAATGGAGGTAGCCAATTCATCTATGTACGATGGTGCAAGCGCAGCTGCAGAAGCTGCGCTGATGGCTGTTAGGGTAAGAGGGGGTCAGAAGGTCCTGGTTTCGGGGTCACTTCATCCCGAGTATATAGATACGATCAAGACCTACTGTTTTGGCAGTGACATAAGCGTTGAAACCGTTGCTTTCGATTCCGAAACAGGACAGGTGGATTTTGCCGATCTAGAAAAGAAACTCACCGAGGATACTTCCGGTTTTGTGCTGGGCTACCCAAACTTCTTCGGAATAATCGAGAACATTTCGGAGGTTCGAACCAGAATCGGCGAGAAGACAATGCTTATAGTATGCGCTGACCCAATCGCTCTCGGAATACTTGAAGCTCCCGGAAAGCTTGGAGCCGATGTTGTTGTGGGTGAAGGTCAATCGTTGGGCAATTCTCCTTCATTTGGCGGACCGGGTCTAGGCTTCTTCGCGTCAAAAGAGAGCTATATAAGAAAGATGCCCGGAAGAATTATCGGAGAGACAAAAGACAGCGATGGACGCACAGGGTATGTCATGGTTCTTCAGACAAGGGAACAGCATATCAGAAGAAGTAAGGCCACATCCAACATTTGTTCGAACCATGCATTCAACGCACTGATCGCTTCAATCTACATGAGTATGATAGGTTCTGATGGGATAAGAGAGATCGCGAAAAGATCTTTTGACAAAGCTCATTATTTGGCAGAGAGAATTGGAAGAACAGATCGTGTGCGGCTGGTCTTCACAGGCCCCTTTTTCAACGAATTCGTTGCACAGTTTGACTGTAACTTGAAAGAGTTTAACGAACGGCTACTAGAAGACAAGATATTAGGACCGCTAGAACTGGAAAGGTTTAATGAAGAGATGAAGGGTTATGGGCTTATCTGTACAACAGAAGCTAATCTTAACGAGGAGATTGAGTTTTTTGCCGGCAGACTGGAGGAGATATCATGACGATTTTCGATCTTTCAACTGAAGGAAGAAAGGCCTTTCATCTCCCGAAAGAAGAGAGCTACGGTTATGACCCTTCAGATCTGCTACGTGAGGACTGGTTGAGAGAGAAGAATCCCGGTCTTCCTCAGCTTAGCGAGCTTCAGGTAATCAGGCATTACACCGGACTCTCGGAGAAAAACCACTCAGTTGATACCGGTTTCTATCCTCTTGGATCATGTACAATGAAGTACAATCCAAGGCTCAACGAGAAAGTCGCTGGTCTTGAAGGTTTCAGTCAGATACATCCGTACCAATCTGAAGAGACTGTCCAGGGAGCTTTAGAAGTGATGTTCAACTTACAGAACTCTCTGTGCGAGATCACCGGAATGAGCAACTTCACTCTTCAACCGGCCGCTGGGGCACATGGCGAGCTGGTCGGAATGCTTCTGATGAAAAAATACTTCGAACTGAGGGGTGAAAGCAACAGAAAGAAGGTTATTGTACCTGACTCAGCACATGGGACTAACCCCGCTTCGGCAGCCATGGCAGGCTTTGAGGTCGTCGAAGTACCTTCAGGAAGCAATGGAAGGGTTGCCCTTAATAGCCTTGTTGAGATGCTTGATGAAGACGTAGCAGGAATAATGCTTACCAACCCGAACACAGTGGGCCTTTTTGAAAACGAGATCTGCGAGATTCAGGAGGCCGCGCACAAGAAGGGCGCTTTGCTCTATTATGACGGCGCCAATCTCAATGCGATAATGGGCCACGCGAGGCCAGGCGACATGGGTTTTGATATCGTTCACTTAAACTTGCACAAAACCTTTTCGACACCTCATGGAATGGGAGGCCCCGGAAGCGGCCCTGTGGGAGTGAAGAGCTTTCTTGCAGACTTGCTACCTGTTCCTGTGGTTAATTTTGATGGTCGGAAGTTCTCATTTGATTACAATCTTCCGAATTCAATAGGAAAAGTTAGGAGTTTCTACGGTAATTTCGGTGTTTTCCTGAAGGCTTACGCATACATATTATCCATGGGCGGCAATGGTCTCAAGAGAGCTAGCGAGATGGCTGTCTTAAATGCCAACTATCTTCGAGTCAAACTCAACAAGCTCATTCCGACTGCCTATCCCGATATATGCATGCATGAATTCGTTCTGAAAGGCAGCAAGCTTGTATCAGAATATGAAGTGAAGACCCTGGATGTTGCCAAAAGACTCCTAGACTACGGAATACACCCTCCTACAGTCTACTTTCCGCTGATTGTGGATGAAGCATTGATGATAGAACCTACAGAGACTGAGACCAAAGAGGTTCTAGATGCTTTTGCCGATACTTTCGAGAAAATTCTGAAAGAGGCAAAGGAGGATCCCAGCATACTCAAAGCTGCTCCTCAGAAGACAGTTGTCGGAAGACTTGATGAAGCAACTGCTTCAAGAAAGCCAAAGACAAGGTGGAGCAAGGGAACTTGATATTGAAACTTAAAAAGTGCTGTGATATCATAGTTTCAGCAGAGCAGGCGTAGCTTCAATCGGTCGAGCGCCGCCTTGGTAAGGCGGAGGTTGTGAGTTCAAATCTCATCGCCTGCTCCATCTATATAACCGGACGAAAGTCCGGTTTTTTTTTGATCATGCGAAAAAGTACTAATTTTGAATCTTATTACAATCTATGCTAGAATGAAAATGTAACTTTCTTTGCGTAGCTATAACCATCCAGTTCTCCTTGTAAGGCTTTGAACGGTATTTGAAAGCAATACGACTGTAACCTCCGTTAAGAACACTGTGAGTCTAGCTCCGTTTACGGTCAGATTTGGCAATTCTTTGCTTTTTGGGTGGATGTATAGGTACTCTCGCTATTCGGTGCGTTCTATTCAGGGGTGAAGTCTGTGTTTGATTTCTATTCAAAGCCAAGAATAATCCTGGTGGGAAGAAGCCAGAAGGATGCAAGAAGGTTAATTGAGGCTTTCGATGATCGTTTTGACGTCAGATACGTCGAAGAGGTGTCTGACGAGTTTGGTCGATTTTCAGATGCTATGATCTTTGATTATGTCGGTGAAGACATCATCAATAATCTTCGTGCAGGAACAATTCCATACCTTTGCCTTGTCGGAAGTGAGAAGTCAATAGAGAAGTTCTCCCTGGTACCGGGCGAGTATTTGCTAAAGGGACCGGGTTACCTGCATTATCTTCCAGAAATCGTCTACTCAATGCTTGAAAAGCACCGACTTCAGAAGACTCTGGATTTCGAGCGAGAAAAGTATATGGGCCTCGTCAATAGTATGGGATGCGGAATGCTCATCCTTAGAAAGAGAGATGGAAACGTAATCTTCTGTAATAAGGTTGCGCAGAGCCTTCTCGGGTACTCAGAAGAAGAGATCGAGAAGATGAGTATACAGGATCTTTTATACGATGAACCCTTTGCCTTGCAGACTATTCTTGGTAGAGAGAACTTTGACACCGATAGAGAGATCGTAATGCTGACGAAGGCCGGGGGAAAAATCTACGTGATTTTCAACACTTCAGAAATGTTATACGGTGCAGAGAGAGTAGTACAACTAACATTCATGGACGTTTCGAAGCAGAAGAGGGATAGGGAAGAACTAATCTTCCAATGGCGTTTTCTGGACAATGCAGAGGAAATTGCGATAGCCGTTGACGAGAAGGGAAGAATAGTCTATCTGAACAGATTTGCTGCGGAGATTCATGGTTATGATCTTGAGGAAATGATAGGGGACAGTCTCACTTCGTATCTGGTGCAAGACGAGGTAGAAGCAAAGTCCATGCAATTCTCCATAATGAAGTCTGGAAAATGGAAAGGAAGACACCTGCACAAGAGAAAGGACGGTTCCGTATTTACTGTAGAAGAGAAAAGAAGTATGTTGAGAGTCGATGAGAATGTATATGAGCTTGTGATTGGAATTGACGTCACCGAGAGCATCGAGCTTCAGAAACGAGCCAATCTCCATTCCCTGCTCCTCAACGGAACGGGAGACCTGGCTGTCGCGACAGACATGGAGAATAGATTGATCTACATGAATGAAGCTGCAGAAGAATACTTCAACACAAAACTCGAAGAAGAACAAGGAAGAGGTCCTAACGAAACGAATTCTAAGACTCTCCGGGCCTTTCTTGAGATGGCTGCATCTAGATCTTCTGAATCATCAGGAAAGAGAATAAGATTCCCTGACAACAGCAACTCAGAACCCCCAGTTGAGTTCACCAAGAAGATTGTGCGCGATTCCGGCAGAGAGGTAGGCACCATCTTTCTAGGAAGGCAGACGGACTAAGTAATAAGCCGTAACAATGATTAAGCAATTAATGGTAGTTGCATTTCCCCGCATAAGCGGCCATATTGGTTGAGTCATTCTAGATTCCGAAACCGAGCTACTATGAGTCTTGCCATTCAAGCACCTCTTCGTGAACGATATCATGACGATAAACTGGCAAACGCAATAATTGAAGGATTAGTTCATCATTGCCATCTGTTCGTTTTTACGGGAAGAAGTTACAGATTGGAGCACTCTAACATTGGAGGCTAAACAGTTAATCCCGGGTTCTGGATTTTTATCTGGCCAAGTACTGTATTTCCTAGGCCAAAAACATTCAGTAATGATTTGTGATTGGCATTCTCCAGTCTTTCCCAAACGCTCTTTTGGAAACCTTTATCCCAGGAGCGCACTGCTTGCGCTTGTACTCACTCTTTCTCAACAGTTTCAGCGAATGCTCTACTGTCGACCTTTCAAACCCCTCGAGTACGATCTCCTCCGCTGAGAGACCTTCTTCTATGTGAAACCTGAGGATTTCATCTAGAATCTCATATGGAGGGAGAGTGTCCTGATCCTTCTGACCTTCCTTAAGTTCTGCCGACGGTGCCTTCAAGAATACATTGCTCGGAATGACATCTTTCTCTTCAAGTTCATTCAAGCGTTCTGCGATCATATAGACCTGAGTCTTGTAGAGATCCTTAAGAACCGCAAGTCCACCCGCCATATCTCCGTAGAGAGTTGAGTATCCCGTTGCCATCTCACTCTTGTTGCCTGTTACAAGTACAAGCCATCCAAACTTGTTTGAAAGCGCCATGAGAATGTTTCCCCTGATTCTTGCCTGCAGGTTTTCTTCAGTAACATCTTCCGCTGCATCCTTGAAGGTAGTCTTTAAGGCCTTTAGAGTAGAATCCATTATGCTCTCGATCGGTACCTCAAGGATCTCAATGCCCAGATTCTCTGCAAGCTCCATTGCATCTCTTCTAGACTCATTCGAGGTTATTCGTGAAGGCATGAACACGCCTTTGACATTGTTTTTACCTATCGCCCTTACTGCAAGAGCCGCTACTAGGGCGGAGTCCATTCCTCCACTTAGCCCAAGAACTATCCTCTCGAAGTTGTTCTTCTTCAAGTAGTCTCCTATACCAAGTTCCAAAGCGGCTATCAACTCGTCGTATTTACTCAGTTCTGATTCTCTTCGAACAGCAAGCTCTGAAGCTGTTTCCCTGTATGATGGTTCAACTGTCACTTCTTCGATACTCACGTTCTTGGAGTAGACCTTCCTTTTTCCTTCAAAGAGGTTGTATCTGGTGGAAATATCTGTGTCTATGTCCAGCACAAGCAGATCTTCCTCAAAGGCCCTCCCGACCACCAGCCTCCCGTCTGGCATTGCTACGCAGCTCCTTCCATCGAATACTAGATCATCCTGAGCACCAACCAGGTTACAGTAGGCTATGGTGCTGGAATACTCCATCGCTCTCGTCAGCAGAAGAGAAGACCGGGTTTTATGCTTCTGCGAAGTGAACGGTGAAGCAGATAGATTGAGAATAAGATTCGCGCCCGCAATAGTCTGATCATTTATTGGGCCAGACGGCACCCAGAGGTCCTCGCAAACATTGATCCCAATCTTTGCTTCGCCAAATCTAACGAGAAGCGGGTGTGCTCCTGGAGAGAAGTATCTTCTCTCGTCAAACACAGAGTAATTGGGCAAACTCATCTTTCGATAGACTGATTTGATTTCCCCTCTCTGGAGAATTGCTGCCGCGTTATAGATCTCATTGACGAAGTCAACAAATCCCAAAACGATCATTGCTTTGCTTCTGGCCGTTTGACCCGCGATTTCTTTGAGCACAGCGAAATTCTCTCTTAGAAACCCAGTATTCAGCAAGAGGTCCTCAGGCGGATAACCGGTTATCGTAAGCTCAGGGAATAGAACAATCCCTGAATCAAGCGCTGTCGCCCTGTCGATCGCTTCGATTATCTTCCTTTTGTTTCCATCAAGATCCCCAACCGTCGTGTTTATCTGAGCAAGCGCCGTCCTGACTATCATTTCGAGACCTCCCTGACGTATTCGAAATGGCTTATGAATTGATTTGCAACGTCCCTAGACTCGATTATAACAACTATCTCGCGATTTTTTCCCCATCCGCTCAGTGATGCGTTGGCCGATCCCGTAATCACGATGTTTCGATCTATCACAAACGTTTTATCGTGAATAGTTATGGAATCACCACGTGATACCTCCATTCCGGTAGTGAGATAGTCTTTGAGCGGAGAATCTTCGTTCCAGCTGTCAACCACCCCAAAAACCCTAACCCCTTTTGAAGCACAGAACTTCAAAGCTGCGAGAATTTTGGGATCTGTAAAAGCGAACATGGCGAATCGGATCTCCTCTTTGGCACTCATCAACTCCTTGATTACTCTCTTGCGCGCTTCTTCAGAAGGGCAGAGAAATAGGGTCATATTTCCGACGCTTGTCACTCCTCTTGAGTCTCCAGTCAAAATCGCCTTGTAGTAATCAAGAAACAGCAAGGCAAGGCTTTCCGACTCAATCGTGATGAAGCTATTTGAGTCCTCTCTGAGGCTACCCTCGGTGAAGTTTCCTGTTCCGAAGACCACTATTTGACTATCAACAACGATGAATTTCGAATGAACGAGCGCCGCGGTTGTGTCAGTCATAACCTTAAACTGAGGAGACTTCGCAAAGGTTCTCGAAACAGTGGAATTGTCAATCACAACCGAGACATTGAGACCTTTGATGTATAGGCGGTTGAGGCAGTCAATCACCTCCTGCTCGTCAAGGGAATAACTTACAAGAACCACTTCTTCCTGCGCTCTTTCCAGTATCTCAACTATCCTTTCAACGGCTCTCCCGTCATCGGTGAAGAAAACCGTGGGAAGAGTCACAGCAACCAATAAAATAACAACCGCCAGAAAAAATCTCTTCATACAAATCACCGTAACAAAAAAGCGGAGAACTCACGTTCCCCGCCTGGTGGAGACGAAGGGATTCGAACCCTCGGCCTATACAATGCCATTGTATCGCGCTCCCAACTGCGCTACGTCCCCACTCAAGAAAAATTATACTCTACCAGGTTTCACATTTCAAGAGGTAGACAACGATCAAGCATGCTTTCTGTTCTCGGCTCGCTTGAGCCATTCGATAACCACCGGACTGGAGATGTAAAGAGACGAGTATGTTCCAACTATCACACCAACCAGCATTCCAAATGCAAATGGTCTCAGAACCTCTCCGGAGAATATGAAGAGCGTTAGAACCGCAAGGAACGTCGTCAAAGAGGTATTGATAGACCTGACTATCACATCGTTGATGCTTGTGTTGACTACTGTCTCTATTGTCTTGCCTCTCATCTTCTTGGTGTTTTCTCTGATTCTATCGTAGACTACGATAGTGTCATTCAAAGAGTATCCAACAAGCGTAAGAAGAGATGCTACTACCGGTGCATTGAATTCAATTCCGAAAATACTGTAGAAACCCATTACGATAATCACATCATGTATCAGAGTAGCAATCGCGCCAACTCCGAATGAAAACTTGAATCTAATTGTTATATACAACAACAGAAGAGCCATCGACACGATGACTGCAATCCAGGCATACCCTCTGATTTCCTGAGCTGCATAACCGGAGATTGTACTAACAGATAGAATATTACTCTCCGTTACTCCCTCGCTCTCAAGACCGGCCAGGATCCTTGATGTCACCGATTCGTCGCTTTCGCTAGTGTTAACGATTATCGAGAATCTGCTTCTTTGTTCGGAAGAACCTTCTTCAATCAAAGGACTCTGTTTAATGATTCTAGCTGCGGCAAAGCTTGGGTCCTCTGCACTGAGGAGCTCTCGCATCTCCGCTACGGTCATGTCAATATCGGGAACGGATACGCTGATTTCAATTCCACCAGTGAAATCCACTCCGAAATTGAAGCCCTTGGTAAAGATGAAGACAAGTGAAACAAGAATCAGTACAAGGGAAAGAGCAATGAAGTACTTTCTTTTTCCAACAAAGTCAGCTTTGAAGGTCATCTTGCACCTCTCCCTTCCGTTTCAACTTCGACATAGTGATGAGGCTTCAAGCTTCCCGACATTCCAGTCAAGACCGTTCTCGACACAACGATGTTTGTAAACATGGCGCCTATAACACCGATTATCAAAGTAATAGCGAATCCCTTCACTGTACCCGTTCCAAAGTAGAAGAGAACTAGTCCGGCAAGAATTGTGGTGAGGTTCGCGTCAAAGATAGTCCATACAACTTTCGAAAATGCCGAGTCTATAGCGTTCTCTGGCGTCTTGCCCAGTCTTAGCTCTTCCTTTATCCTCTCAAAGATCAGCACATTTCCATCGACCGTCATTCCGATGGTAAGAACAATACCGGCTATTCCAGGCAACGTGAGAATCGAACCTGTAAGGGATATCATTCCAAAGAGAAGCACCGCATTGTACAGCAAGGCGAGATCTGCAACAAGACCCATCTTCTTGTAGAAGACAACCATGTAGATCATAATTATCACTATTCCAGCCACTCCGGCCCAAAGACTTGAGTTGATTATATCTCTGCCGAGAGTAGGAGAGAGAACCCTCTTATTAAAGGATGCAAGATCGACTGGAAGGTTTCCACTTCCGACCAAAATCGACACTTCTCTAGCCTCTTCAATCGAATTCAAACCTTCGATAACTGCGTTACCATCAGAGATTTGAGACTGAACAAGCGGAGCTATAATCACCCTGTCATCCAGTACTATGGCAAGTCTCTTCTTGATGTCTGAATCGGCATATGTGGACTTCACAGAAGTGATGTCCCTGAAGGTTCGAGCACCGTCTGAACTGAACTTCAAAGAAACCATGAAACGTCCCTGGCCGGGTCTCGGTTGATTATTGACGAGAGCCTTGGCATCGGTGACTACACTTCCGTCTAGTTCGGCATAACTTGAACCTACGCTAATCATTGGACTGATAAAGTACCAGGTATTGTTCTGTACTCCGCCAACATACTCCCCGTAGTGAAGCTCCTTAACCCAGTAAGGTTCGGCTCCCTGAAGTTTCCTCCTGCTAATCTCTAGGGACATACCTGCAGGGATCGAGGGCGTAGAAACCGAGGTCTCGATAGCAAGAACATCGGCAAAGTAGAGTTTACCTGTCTTCCCAACAAGATTCTCCGCTCTCGAAACGTCAGTAATTCCAGGAATTTGGACTCTAACTCTTACCGGCGGAATATCCTCGCCAAATGAGATTCCTGTGGTCACTTTTTCTACGGTTGCCTCTGTGAATCCTGCAGCGTCTAGCCTTGCCCTTAAGACTTCAATAACCCTGTCTGCAAGGGCATTCATTTCTGAATCTGACACATCGGTAACCATCTGGTACTCAAGAAGAGCTCCACCCTTTATATCAAGCCCTAACTTGATGTTTGCAGCTAATTTGTCGAGGAAGCTGCTATCGGCTGGCGCACTACCATGTGGTATTAACAGCGGGAGTAATGCTGCAATCAACACCACCATGGTGACGATCAAGCGTTTTTGGTTTGCTCTCATACGGACTTTGCCCGAAAGACTCGGACAGACACCCCCTTCCAATATCTACGAATATAACTGAAACTATTACTGCTTAACGTTTACATCGGGTTCTACTTCTTCCTTTTCATTCTCGCCCTTGTTCACTACAACGGCGATCGCCTTTCTTGTGACGTCCAGTTCCGTACCGGTGCCGGTCCTGATCCTGAGACTATCCGGTTTTATCATGGTAATCTTCCCGATTATTCCGCCGGCCGTGACGACTTTATCACCAACCTTAAGCTTCTCCATCATCTGCTTGAACTGCTTATCCCTCTTTCTCTGAGGCATAATAATCAAGAAGTAGAAGAAGGCAACCATAAGGACTAGCCAGATAATAATCCCCGAAAAGCCCCCGGTTGAAGCCCCAGCATCCGCCGAAGGAGCCGCTACATCTCCGGCCGGGGCATATGCTATGAAACTAAGGATTGAAAACATTTACATACCTCCTGTCATGGTTAGAGCACCTGTATGATTTTACCAGAATAGACTATCCAATTCAACTAACAAGCCTTTTTGGAGTTCAGTCGCTGATAATACGAAAAGTCTTACATGATATAATTCCGTTGACGAATGGAAGAAAGGGAGGAAGATCATGAATAGCCTGCTAAAAGATGCCGAAAGCAGAATGAAAAAAAGTGTTGAAAAGATCGTTGAAGAGTACGGTCAGATGAGAACGGGTAGACCTTCTCCTGCCCTTCTTGAGTCTGTAAAAGTCGATTATTACGGGGTCCTTACTCCGATCAATCAGATGGCGACAATCACCGTGACTGAAGAAAGATCACTGATTATTAAGCCTTGGGATAAGAGCGTTCTCAGTCAGATTGAAAAGGCCATCTTTGCGTCAAAACTAGACCTTACACCAATTAATGATGGAGCAAACATTAAGCTGAATTTCCCTATACCGACAACGGAACAGAGAGAAAAATGGGTGAAGCTCGCAAGAGACAATTCGGAAAAGGGTAAAATAGCGATTCGAAACATTCGAAGGGACGCGATAAAGGAAGCTAGAGATCTTGAGAAGGCTTCTGAAATGACCGAAGATGACCTGAAGAAATTTGAGGAGGATATTCAGGAACTTACGAACAAGTACATAGAAGAAATGGACAAGGCTTTCGAGAAGAAGAGCAAGGAGATCATGGAGTTTTAATGCCCCTTCCCGTTCACGTTGCTTTCATAATGGATGGAAACGGCCGTTGGGCTCAGAGGAGAGGACTCGAGAGAATTGAGGGGCACAAGAAGGGGGCAGAAATTGCAGACTCCGCCTCTCATTGGTGTGCCGATCTCGGTATTAGTTATGTAACTCTCTATGCATTTTCAACGGAAAACTGGAGACGACCCAGGCAAGAAATAGATTTCCTTTTCCAACTGATGCTCATTTACATAAGCAGCAAGCTCGGCAGTATGCTGGAAGAGGGAGTGAGGATGCGCTTCATTGGAAGATTGAATGAACTCCCTCAGAAACTCAACGAGTTCACAAAAGAAATCGAGAAGAAAACTTCACTGTGCAGGAAACTGAATGTTATAGTTGCTTTGAATTATGGAGGAAGGGCAGAGATTGTCGATTCAGTCAACAGAGTTATTGAGAGCGGAAAGGATAGGGTATCTGAAGAGGACATAGAAGAGAACTTGTATCTCCCCGATGTGCCTGAACCAGACCTGATAATAAGGACTTCTGGGGAAAAGAGAATAAGCAACTTCTTAACCTGGCAGTCGGTTTACAGTGAGCTCTTCTTCACAAGAACCTTGTGGCCTGATTTCGAGAAAGAGGAATTTGAGAGGATATTGGATGAGTACTCTAAACGCAAGCGAAGGTTTGGTGCATTGAGCTGATGAAGAAGATCTCGGAGACAAATATCAGAATAGTTACGGCTGCAGTTGTGGCACCTTTCGTGGTTCTCTGTTTCGCAAATTACTACTCCTTCATTGGTCTGGTATCTGCCGTTGTTCTCTTTTCGAACTACGAATACTTGAAGTTCAGCCTGAAGGACAGTAATCATCAGACAGTTAGAATTGCCCTGTCAGGTATGATTCCTGCAATAATCGTCATATACGGGATTCTGCTTGACAGGTTCAACGATGTTGAAACTTTTACTCCGAGACCTGAACTGATTTTCGCAGTGGGGGTAATTGCACTTGCGTCTGTGGTGATAGTAACAGTGTCCGATGTTAGAAGTGCCAAAGAGATTATCGCCAATTCTGTGTTCTCATTAATCTATGTTGGTTTCGATTTAGCGTTTTTCTATCACATCTATCTAGGATTTGGTTCTTCAATGGCCTTGATGGCTCTCACATCGGTGTGGCTCTTCGACACGGGAGCTTATTTCATAGGTAAACGCTTCGGTCGGATCAGAATATCTCCAAGTTATAGCCCTAAGAAAAGTCTCGAAGGTGTAATCGGAGGATATGTGACCACGCTTCTCTTCATGCTGCTTTTCGTCTCTATGAGTAAGCTCGTAGGACTCTACAACGGACCCGATCTCGGGATACCCCATTTCATGGTTCTGGCGGTTGTTGTATCCGTATTTGGCACTATCGGAGACATTGTGGAGTCGTCTTTCAAGAGGTATCACGGCGTTAAAGATTCCGGTAGTCTACTTCCCGGCCATGGTGGTATGCTAGATCGAATAGATGGTGTTCTTTTTGTAACACCCATGTTCTATATATTCCTTACTCTTTTGACTTAAGGGGGCTAACCAATGAAATTCATGACCGGAGCTGAGATAAGGGAGAGTTATCTCAACTTCTTTGAATCGAAGGACCACAAAAGAATACAGAGTGCTTCTCTTATCCCTAACGATCCGCAACTGATGTTCACTGTTGCCGGTATGGTTCCTTTCAAACCAATCTTCTGGGGAAAAGTCGAAGCCACATACAAGAGAGTCACAACTTGTCAAAAGTGTGTGAGAACCAACGATATCGAAAATGTTGGTAGAACTCCAAGACATCAGACTTTTTTTGAAATGCTTGGAAACTTCTCGTTTGGAGATTATTTTAAGAGAGAAGCAATAAAGTGGGGCTGGGAGTTCGTTACGGAGCATTTGGCTCTACCGGAAGAGCTCCTATGGGTTTCGATTTACCTAGATGACGATGAAGCGTTCTCAATATGGAGAGATGAAGTCGGAGTCCCCGAGAAGAAGATTGTTAGGCTTGGGAAGGCGGATAATTGGTGGGGACCAGCCGGCCCTTCGGGTCCCTGTGGACCTGATTCAGAGATTTTCATAGACAGAGGTTACGGAAACAACTGCCCTGATCCCGAAAACTGCAGTCCTGCTTGTGACTGCGGAAGATTCCTTGAATTCTGGAATCTTGTATTTACTGAGTTCAACCAGGATGAGGAAGGAAATCTCTCCTATCTAGAAAGAAAGAATATCGATACCGGATTCGGGCTTGAACGAGCTGCCTCGATTCTTCAGAGTGTCGACTCAAACTTCGATACTGATCTGTTCATACCCATAATCAGGAAGATCGAAGAGCTTCTGGGAGTCAAGTACAAGGAGAAGGAAATCTCCGATGTCTCGATCAAAGTTATCGCAGATCATGCGAGATCAATTGCATTCATGGTTTCCGACGGAGTCTTACCTTCCAATGAGGGAAGGGGTTACGTACTCAGGAGAGTCCTAAGGAGGGCTGTGAGGCACAGTTCTTTACTTGGCTACGATTCTCCATTTCTTTATAGAATAGTGGAGACGGTCGCTGAACAGATGGGAAACGTATACCCAGAGCTAAAAAACCGGCTTTCGTTTACGCAGGAAATCATAATGAAAGAGGAGGAGAGATTTCTTTCAACGCTGCTGAACGGCGAGAAGAGGCTTAAATCAATTCTAGTAGATAAGAAGGAACTGTCTGGCTCCGAGTTGTTCATTCTTCACGACACTTATGGATTTCCATTGGAACTTGTCGAAGAGATCGTTGCAGATACCGGTGTTACACTAGACAAAGAAGGTTATGAAAGAGAAATGAAGTTGCAAAGGGAGAGGGCAAGAGAGGCGCTGGGAGACAGGAAATATCTGGGAAACATCGAGGTCTACTCCAGTATCTTTCCAACGACCGGCAATTCAAAATTCACAGGTTACTCGAGACTTGAAGACAGATCGACCATAGTCGCGATTTTAAAGGACGGCGATGCCATGGAAGTCCTTGAAGAAGGAGAGACTGGAGACGTCATCCTTGAAAAGACCCCCTTCTATCCAGAAAGAGGCGGGCAGGTAACGGACACCGGGCTTATCGAGACCGAGACAGCACTGGCTAGAGTTGAGAGTGTGTTCATTCCTTATCAAGAGATGATAGTCCACAGAATTTCAGTCGAAGAAGGAACCCTGCGGGTGAATGATCAAGCCAGGCTAACTGTAGATACAGACCGAAGAAAAGCAATAATGAGAAATCACACCGCCACTCACTTGCTGCACGCAGCTCTCAGAAAAATCATAGGAGGCCACATTCATCAGTCTGGTTCACTGGTTCTACCTGACAGATTGCGCTTCGATTTCTCACACTTCCAGTCTTTGTCAACCGATGAGATAAATAAAGTGGAGAACATGGTTAACGAAGAGATCCTCAAAGCAAAACCAGTCGAAAAGGCAGAGAAGAGCTTCGATGAAATAAAGGGTGAAGACGTAATGGCCCTCTTTGAAGAAAAGTACGGCGACAAGGTTCGAGTAATCACTGTAGAGGGATTCAGCAGAGAACTGTGCGGAGGAACTCATGTAAACAACACCGGAGAAATCGGCCTCTTCAAGATTCTCTCGGAGACCTCCGTAGCGGCCGGAACAAGGAGAATTGAGGCAATAACCGGAACCACTTCGCTCGAATATTTCCGCAATCTTTTCAACAGACAGAAGACAATCAGAGAAGTACTTGAAGTTCCTGAGGATGTAATAATTCAGCGGCTTCAGGGCATACTCGACGAACTAAGGTCGGGCGGCCAGGAGATTGTCAGATTAAAAGAGAAGCTACTTTCTGGCGATGCACTAATGAAAGATAAGAGAATGACGGCCAAAGGCGTCAATCTGCTTATCAGAAGAGTAGAGAACGCGCCGTCCAGCGCTTTGAGAAACGGTGCAGATGTCCTCCTCAGCAAGGAAAATGGCGGCATAGTTATTATCTTCAATGAACTGGAAGATTCTATTTCTTTCGTCGTGAAGGTCGAGAAGAAACTTACTGACAGGTTCAAGGCAGGAGAAATCGCAAAGAAGATAGCCCACGACCTGGGAGGAGGAGGAGGAGGCAGGCCAGACTTCGCCCAGGCAGGTGGAAAGGATGTTTCAAAATTGGAAGCCATCATAGACAGGATCGATGAATACCTTTAATAATGAGTTTGACGATGCCTCCTTAGGCAGCCTCTTTGCCGTCTCAGCCGCTCCCGACAAGCTTTCCCTTGACAGTCTTGCCTTTGTGGGAGATGCAGTGTACACTCTTTACTTCAGATTGAAGACTCTCCCGCAGGCGCATCGGAGGGCAGGTCATCAGCACGATATTGTGAAAGACTATGTAAGCGCTCCTGGTCAGAAAAAGGCTCTCGAAGAAATCGAAGGACTTCTCGATGAAGAGGAGAGGAAGATCGTCAGACGGGGTTACAATTCAAGAGGCTCGAAAAAACATGGGGACGACGAGGATTATAGAATGGCTACCGCTCTCGAGGTCCTTATTGGTCATCTATTCCTTGAGGGAAGAGTCAAAAGGATAAAAGATCTGCTCGAAAGGGTGATTTAATGTATCTCCATGGCAGAAATGTTCTGAAAGAACTGCTTGGAATCGACTCGTCACTACTGAGAATCAAACGAATACTCTTTACCAATCAGAAGAATGTCGATTCTCAGTTGCTAGAACTTGCCAATGAAGCGAAAGCTAAGGGGTTTAAAATAGAAGAGATGCCCCCCGAAAAACTCGCAAATCTCTGCCGAGAAAAGAAGCACCAGGGAGTGGTGATTGATCTCAAGGAGTTCTCATACGTGGATTCCGAAAAAATGCTGGATAATCTTGAAGAACAGAACACAGCAACCATTGTGCTTTTAGACCAGATCCAGGACCCACATAATCTTGGAGCGATTATCAGGACTTCGGTTGCGGTCGGGGCCGATGCCATTGCAATCACTTCGAGCAACTCTGCAGAAATTACTCCGGCAGTCGTAAAGGTCTCTGCAGGACTTGCCTTTAGTATCCCGGTAATCAAGATAGTCAATATGGCGCAATTTGAGAAATCTCTCAAAGAAAGAGGATTCTGGATATACGCTTCAGATATGGACGGAATCCCTTATTACGAAAACGAATATTCTGACAAATCGGCAATAATCTTCGGAAATGAGGGAAAAGGAGTCAGGCGGTTGGTGAAAGAGAGAAGCGACGTTCTCATTTCGATTCCCATGGAGCGAACGGTAGATTCACTGAATGTCGCTGCCGCTGCGGCTATTATTTTATTCGACAGACGACGCCAGCTCGCCGTACGAGGAGCGTGAACAAAACTAATGAGAATACGCGAACTGTCGTCCGATGTTGTTAGGAAGATTGCCGCAGGTGAAGTCGTAACGGGATGCTTTTCCGTAGTGAAAGAACTGGTGGAAAACAGTATAGATGCCGGTGCAACGGCTATTGAAATCGAGATCAAATCTGGCGGAAAAGAATACATAATGGTAAGAGACAACGGAAGAGGGATGACCAGAGAAGAAGCAAGCGTTGCTATTCTGCCTCATACTACCAGCAAGATTGTCTCCATAGATGATCTCGATACTCTTCTCACATTCGGCTTCCGGGGAGAGGCCCTTTCAACGATAGCCTCGGTGTCGCGCATGCGGCTGTCAACCGTCTCAGATACAGAGGAACTTGGGGTGGCTCTCGACATTGCCGGAGGCGATATCATAGGAGAGAAACCTCTCAGCGGTTCAAATGGAACTGCGGTCGAAGTCTACGATCTTCTCTATAACACGCCCGCCAGAAGGAAGTTCTTGAAATCCGCTTCAATTGAAGGCCGAATGGTAACTGAGATGGTTCAGAGGTTCATACTCGCATTCGATAAGATCGATTTCACTTATTCTCGGGATTCTCAAGTGATATTCGATACAAGGGGCCTTGAATCGGTCGAGGCCAGAGCTGCACTTATCTATCCAGGGCTTTCTGAAAAAGACTTGATACCAGTTTCGGAAAGCTCGGCAGAAATAAAGATACGGGGTTTTGTTACACTTCCAAATCGCACAAGAAAGAATAGAATGGGTGAAAACATCTTCGTGAACGGCAGATACGTGAGACAATTCGAACTGAATTATGCTCTCGAGAGGGGTTACGGAGAGACTCTTCAAAAGGGAAATTTCCCTTTTGCAGTTCTCTTTATCGATATCGATCCTCACGAAGTCGATGTTAACATCCATCCACAGAAGCTCGAAGTGAAATTTGCGTCTACTTCATCCGTTCTGGATCAGGTGAAGAGGGCTGTGCGGTCTGCCATTAAAGGCGCCGGTCATTTCACAATCGATGTGGTTCATAGCGAAGAGAGCACCGCTGGAAGATCGGTTGAACGGAGAGATATCTCAGACATTGATCAGGAGCATTTAATAAGGGATCGCGGAATAAAACACTCCTGGAGGGACCAGAGAGTCTTTGATAACAGTGCGAGCGACACTTATGCGAAGTCCAGACTAGATCGTCACCTTTTCAGATCATTTACTCCTGCTGAAGAGCGCGAACAATCAGCAACCAAAGAAAAAAGCGGGGGAGCAAAAGCAAGCTTCATTGGTGTCTTCGGAGAACGGTATTTGATTGCGGAATCCGAGGACGGTCTCTTGTTGATCGATCAGCATGCCGCTCATGAGAGGATCATTTTCGAGGCTCTCAAAGAAAGCAAGAAAATCTCCCCTCAGAATCTTCTCATGCCGCTTGAGCTGAATCTCGAGAGGTCCAAAATGGATCTGATTATCGCGAGGGAGGAAGCGTTAGAAACTTGGGTTCACTTTCAATTTCGGCAATGATAAAATAATAATGGTATCCATTCCTCAAGTCATTAAGACGGAGGGTGCAATAGAGACTCTCGAGGAAATTCTCGATGAGATGAGGTTGGAAGGTCTTGAAACTCCCGAGAGGGTTTTCGATAATCTTTTGGCCTCTATAGCGTGTAAAGCGGCAGTAAGGACTGGAAACAGACTTGACATAGGGCAGGCTGAAGTTCTTTTTGAAGAGTTGAAGGAGAAGAATCTTCTTGTATGCCCCCATGGAAGACCGATATCCATGGTAATAAGGCTGGAGGATCTGGACAGATACTTCTCCAGATAGCTCTCAGAAACAATGCTTCACATCAAGGGAAACCGGTGTGAATCCGGTACGGTCCCGCCACTGTAAGCGGTACGAACTCTGCACATGCCACTGGGCAACCGGGAAGGCGCAGACAGTAGATTGATCCGCAAGTCAGGAGACCTGTGTGAGGCTCAGATATCACCATCCTTCCGAGGCAGAGGGGTGGTGAAATTCCTTGCAGAAGAGGTGAGTTTTTTGAAGAGGTTTTTTGCAGTCGGCTTTATGGTACTGTTCTGTGTTCTGTCACTTGCATTTGAAATCGTGGATGATCTTGGAAGACTCGTGGCGATTGACAATCCACCCGATAGGGTTGTCATAGCTTCTCCTGCGATCACCAGATATCTCGAAGTTCTGGGTGTATCATCCAAGATCGTAGGAGTGACTGACTGGGACCCGTATGCCTTATCGAATGAAGTGGAGAAAATAGGCAATCTCGTTCCTCTCAACCTTGAGAAGATTCTCTCTCTTGGTCCTGATCTGGTAATGATCTCTGGTGGCTTTCAAGAGGCGGAAGTTGCCAAGCTCGAGAAGATCGGGATCTCTACCTTCGTAATGAATCCGAACTCTTTCGAGGATATCTACAGGAATCTAATGGTTGTTGGCAATTTGTTCGGCATACCTGACAAAGGAAGGATAACGGCGACGAACTTCAGAGATGAGGTTCTTGAAATCGCAAAAGACTCCTATAATGTTCCACAGAGTGAGAAGCCCAAAGTT
>Ga0116151_10001097_pt1 | contig 25177 bp, 21 predicted proteins | sample AD_UKC117_MetaG_FD_89893 | JGI IMG/M metagenome (GOLD analysis project Ga0116151, IMG submission 89893) | Active sludge microbial communities of municipal wastewater-treating anaerobic digesters from Hong Kong - AD_UKC117_MetaG | ecosystem: Engineered > Bioreactor > Anaerobic > Digestate... | reverse complement strand
ATGCAGCTGTTCCCGTGGGACTGGTACACGATCGACGCCGAGCAGGGCTGGATCATCGGCCAGGTGGAGAACCGCTTCGTCGACCCGGGTGACGGCCAGGTGTACGAGGGCGCCAACTGGACCCGCCTCGTCTACGCCGGCGACGGGCTGTTCTCCTCCGAGGAGGACGTCTACAACCCGGCCCACTTCGGTCCCATGCTCGAGGGCTGGCTGGCCGCCTACGCCGCCCACCACCCCGACGCCCCCAACGGCCCCGGCGCCTGAGCCAGCGGCGATGGCGACCGACGCGACCTACACCTTCACCTCCGAGCTCTTCGAGTGGGAGGGCAAGGCGGCCTGGCACTTCTTCTCGGTCACCGAGGACGTGACCGACGAGATCGACGAGCGCCACGGGGCCAACGCCGCTGGGTTCGGGTCGATCAAGGTCGAGGCCACGGTCGGCTCGACGAGCTGGACCACGTCGATCTTCCCCGACACCAAGCGCGGGTGCTTCCTCCTCCCGGTGAAGAAGGCCGTGCGCACGGCCGAGGACCTCGCCGACGGCAGCCGGGCCGAGGTCACGCTGCGGGTGCTCGTCTGAGGCGCCGCCCAGGTGGGCCGGGGCCCTGCCACCGATAGGTTCGAACGATGGCCGCCACCACCACGCCGCTGGTCGAGCTGCAGCACCGCTTCGCCGATGCCCTGCCCGAGCTGTGCACGCCGTGGCAGGCGGCCGAGGTCGCCGACCCTCGCCTCCTCGTGCTCAACGAGGACCTCGCGGTCGAGCTGGGCCTCGATCCCGAGGCGCTCGGCACCCCCGAAGGCGCCGCCCTGCTCGTCGGCACCGCGCCGCCGGAGGGGTCGCAGCCGGTGGCGATGGCGTACGCCGGCCACCAGTTCGGCGGCTACTCCCCCCGCCTCGGCGACGGACGGGCGCTGCTGCTCGGCGAGCTCACCGCTCCCGACGGGCGGCTCGTCGACCTGCACCTCAAGGGCTCGGGCCGCACGCCGTTCGCCCGGGGTGGCGACGGGCGCGCCGCCGTCGGCCCGATGCTGCGGGAGCTGCTGATCAGCGAGGCGCTCCACGCCCTCGCCATCCCCACCACCCGCGCCCTCGCGGTCACCGCCACGGGCCAACCCGTGCACCGCGAGCAGGGGCCGCTGCCGGGCGCGGTGCTGGCGCGCACCGCCGCCAGCCACCTCCGGGTCGGCACCTTCCAGTACGCCGCGGCCACCGGCAGCACCGACCTGCTCGCCCGGCTCGCCGACCACGCCATCGAGCGCCACCACCCCGCTGCCGCCGAGGCCGCCGACCGCTACCTCGCCCTCTACGACGCCGTGCTCGACGCCCAGGCCGAGCTGGTGGCGCGCTGGATGGCGGTCGGCTTCATCCACGGGGTGATGAACACCGACAACACCACGATCTCGGGCGAGACCATCGACTACGGGCCCTGCGCCTTCCTCGACGCCTTCGACCCGGCCACCGTCTACAGCTCGATCGACCACGGTGGCCGCTACGCGTTCGGCAACCAGCCGAGCATCGTCCAGTGGAACCTCGCCCGCCTCGCCGAGGCGATGCTCCCCCTCCTCCACGACGACGAGGAGACCGCCGTGGCCCTGGCCACCGAGCGGCTCCAAGCGTTCCCGACCCGGTTCGCCGACGCGTGGCGTCACCTCCTGCGCGCCAAGCTCGGGCTCGCCACGGAACACGACAGCGACGGGGAGCTCATCGACGACCTCCTGCGCGCCATGCACGAGCAGCACGCCGACCACACCGCCACATTCCGAGCCCTCTCGTCGGTGGTCCGCGGCGACGACGCACCGCTGCGGGCCTGGTTCGTCGATCCACCGGCGCTCGACCGGTGGCTCGGGCGCTACCTCGCCCGCATCGACGCCGAGGGCCGTGGGCGCGAGGACGTGGCCGCCGCCATGGACCAGGTCAACCCGATCTACGTGCCCCGCAACCACCTCGTGGAGGAGGCGCTCGACGCCGCCACCGCCGGCGACCTGGGCCCGGTCGGCCGGATGCTCGACGCCGTGCGCCAGCCCTTCAGCGAGCGGCCCGGCCTCGAGCGCTACGCCCTGCCCGCGCCCCCGGGCTTCGACGACTCGTACCGCACCTTCTGCGGCACCTGACCCTGCCGCGGCGCTTCTCGATGCACGTCCCGGACCTGGGTGTCCGGGAAGTGCACCAGGAACGGCCGAGCCCGAGCGCGGCGAACCGACCCGAGGCCGACGTCAGCGGCGGCCGGTGGTGATGCGGGCCCGCTGGGTCAGCTCGTAGCCCCGCTCGGTGCGGTTCGGCTCCAGGTGCTCGGCCATCCGGCGCCGGTAGAGGGCGAGCTGGTCCTCGTCGAGGGCATCGAGCAGCGAGCGCATGAAGTGGCTGCGGTGCCACGCCTCGAGGTGCGCCAGCGACTCGTAGCGAACGGGCTCGAACACGTCGATCCCGGTCAGGTCGCGGAAGCCGGCGTGGGCCATGGCGGGCTCGAGCACCTCCACCCGGTCGAACGCCTCGGCGGCCCGCCCGTCGTTCGGACCGAAGATCTCCTCGGCCACGGTCCGCACCCACTTCGACGGCGTGTCGCCGTCGAAGGTGGAGATCGCCACGGTCCCGCCCGCCTTGAGCACCCGGTGCAGCTCCGAGAGCACCCGATCGGGGTCGGGGCAGAAGAAGATCATGAACCCGGCGGTCACGACGTCGACCGACGCGTCGGGCAGGTCGATCGCCTCGGCATCACCGACGCGCACCTCGGCGTTGCGGACCCCCCGGGCGGCGAGGTCGGCCGTGAGGTGCTCGACCATGCCGGGTGCCAGGTCGATGCCGAGCACCCGTCCACCCGGTCCGACCGCCTCGAGGGCCGGGTGCAGGCAGGCGCCGCGACCCGACGCCACGTCGAGCACGGTGTGGCCCGGTCGGACGTCGGCCGCAGCCACGAGCGCCCGGCCGAAGGGCCGGAAGAAGTCGAGGACCTGGTCGTAGTCGGCCGCGGTGGTCGAGAAGATCTCGGCCACGTGGGCCTTGGCCGCCGCCGCCTCGGGATCGTCGTGCGTGCTCATCGAGCGAGGACCGTACCGGGGTGGATCGCGCACCGCAGCGGTGGAGGATCGACCCGCAGTCGGCCGGACTGCGAGGAAAACGAGAACGCGTTCTAGCATCGGGGGATGCACCTCCAGCTCACCGACGAACAAGAGGCCCTGCGCGACGCCGTCACCGGCTTCCTCGAGAAGGCGTCGGGTCCCGAGGCGATCCGCGACGCCGAACGGCTGGGCTGGGACGAGAAGGTCTGGGCCGGGCTCACCGAGATGGGCATCCCGACGCTGGCGGTGCCCGAGGAGCGAGGCGGCTCGGGCGCATCGCTGCGCGACGCGGCCGTGGTAGCCGAGGCCTGCGGCGCCCACCTGGCCTCGGCGCCGGTGGTCGAGACGATGGTGGCTGCTCGCCTCCTCGCTCGCTTCGCCGACGCCGCCGGTTCCCACCTCGCTGCGCTCGTCGAGGGCGGCGCGCCGGTGGCGCTCGCGCTGGCACCAGCGATCGAAGGCCAGGCCCGCCTGGTGCCCGGCGCAGCGGTGGCCGCCTCGGTCGTGGGCCTCGACGGCGACGACCTCGTGGTGGTGCCGGCCGCGGCGGTGGCCGCGTCCCCGACGAACCTCGGTTCGGCCCCGCTGGCGGACGTCGAGCTGCGCGTCGACGGGCGCGTCGTGCTCGCCTCGGGCGCCCAGGCTCGTGCCGCCCACGCTGGGGCGGTCGATGAGTGGCGTGCGCTCACCGCTCGCTGGTTCGTCGGCCTCGCCCGGGAGGCACAGGGCATCGGCGTCCAGTACGCGATCGACCGCAAGCAGTTCGGCACCTCGGTGGGCTCGTTCCAGGCGGTCCAGCACCGCTTCGCCGACATCGCGTGCGACCTCGACGGTGCCGACCTGCTGGCCAACAAGGCGGTCTGGTCGCTCGACGTGGACGACCCCGTGGCCGCGTCCTTCCCGGGCATGGCGTTCTGGTTCGCTGGCGACGTCGCCCAGCGCGCCGCGTCGTGGGGCCTCCACGTCCACGGCGGCTACGGCTTCATGGAGGAGTACGACATCCAGCTGTACTTTCGCCGGGCCAAGGGCGCCCGCCTCCTGCTCGGCGATCCCCGGCGCGAGCTGCTCGCCCTGGCCGGTCGGCTCTGGGACGACCCGGCCGCCGGCCCGATCCCGGGCCAGGCGATCCGGCCCACGAGCACCGGGCGAGCCGACGCCGCGGTCCACGGCACCTTGGAGGTGGCGGACCGCCCGGCCCAGGCCACCGCGGAGGGCGGCTTCGACTTCCGGCTCGGCCCGGCCGAGGAGGCGTTCCGCGCCGAGGTGCGCGCCTTCCTGGCCGATCACGTCGACGAGGAGATCATCGAGACCGCGCACCGCACCGGCACGATGCACGCGCACGGCCTCCACGAGGCGATGGTCGAGGCCGGCTGGATCTCGGCCGGCTGGCCCGCCGAGTTCGGCGGCCAGGGCCGCTCGCCGCTCGAGATGAACGCCCTCACCGAGGAGATGTACTTCTCGGGTGCCCCCGTCGACGGGCTCGGCGTGGCCGCGATCGTGGCCCACACGATCCTGCTCGACGGCACCGACTGGCAGAAGCAGACGATCATCCCCGAGGTCCTCTCCGGCCAGGCCCTCTGCTCGCTGGGCTACAGCGAGCCCGACGCCGGCTCCGACGTCGCCGCGTGCGCCACCCGCGCCGTGCGCGACGGCGACGAGTGGACGATCAACGGCCAGAAGATGTTCACCACGCTCGCCCACGAGGCGCGCTACGTCTTCCTGCTCACCCGCACCAACACCGAGGTGGCCAAGCACAAGGGGCTCACCATGTTCGTGGTCCCGATGGACACCCCCGGCATCTCCATCACGCCGGTGCACACCATGGGCGGGGAGCGCACCAACATCACCTACTACGACGACGTGAAGGTCGACGACCGGTACCGGGTGGGCGAGGTCGACGGCGGTTGGAAGGTGATGATGACCGCGCTGGTCTTCGAGCGGAACAGCTCGTGGTACGGCGAGATCGTCCGCCTCCTCGACCACGGCCTCGGCTGGGCCCGGGCCACCCCGGCGCCCGCAGGCGGGACCATGATCGATGACCCGTTCGTGCGCGAGCGCCTCGCCCGCATCGCCATCGGCAACGAGGTGGCCAACCTCCTCGGGTGGCGCGCGGCCTGGATGGCCGCCAACCACACGCTGCCCGGCGTCGAGGGCACGATGGCCAAGATGTTCACCACGGAGCACTACCAGTGGGCGGCCAACGAGCTCATCGACGCCCTCGGGGTGGAGGGGCTACGGCGCCACGGCGATCCCACGGCCGGGATCGACGACGGCTGGATCGAGGCGATCTACCGCCACTGCCAGGTGACCACGATCTACGGCGGCACCAGCGAGGTCTGCCGCAACATCATCGCCGAGCGCGGCCTCGGCCTCCCCCGCAACCGCTGAGGTCCTGATCAGGCGCCGGCCCGCACGCCGGCTCGGGCACGGTAGACCGGAGGCCATGGTCGCCACCCACGAGGTCTTCAACCAGTCCGTCCCGCTCGAGGGCCACGACGCCGCCGCCCTCGACCTCGCCCTGCTCGAGGGGGTCGAGCGCGAGGGAGGGGCCGCCCACCTCGCCGACATCGATCGGGTGGGGAAGCTGGCCGGCGACCCGGCGTGGATCCATCGGGGCGAGCTGGCCAACCGGTTCCCGCCCGAGCTCCACCCCTTCGACCGCTTCGGCCACCGCATCGACGAGGTCGAGTACCACCCCGCCTACCACGACCTCATGACCGTGGCCGTGCGCGAGGGCCTCGCCGGCGCGCCGTGGGCCGACGACCGCCCCGGCGCCCACGTCGGCCGGGCGGCCAAGTTCGCGATCTGGACCCAGGTGGAGGCGGGCCACGGCTGTCCGATCTCGATGACGTACTCCATCGTGCCCGCCCTGCGCGCTGAGCCCAGCGTCCAAGCCGACTGGGAGCCGCTCCTCACCTCCACCACCTACGACCCCACGCCGGCGCCTGCTCCGGCGCCCGGCACCAAGGTGGGCGCCATCGCCGGCATGGCGATGACCGAGAAGCAGGGCGGCTCGGACGTGCGGGCCAACACCACCCGCGCCGTCGCCACCACGAGCGGCGGGCGCGGCGGCGAGTTCGCCCTCACCGGCCACAAGTGGTTCTGCTCGGCGCCGATGAGCGACCTGTTCTTGATGCTCGCCCACACCGACGTGGGCCTCAGCTGCTTCGCCGTCCCGCGCTGGCTGCCCGACGGCTCCCGCAACGCCATCGAGGTGCAGCGGCTCAAGGACAAGCTCGGCAACAAGAGCAACGCGTCGAGCGAGATCGAGCTCGACGGCGCGCTCGGGCGGCTGGTCGGCGAGGAGGGCCGCGGCGTCCAGACCATCCTCACGATGGTCAACCACACCCGCCTCGACTGCATCATCGGCGTCGTCGGCCAGATGCGCGCCGGGCTCAGCCAGGCCGTCCACCACACCCGTCACCGCGCCGCCTTCGGTCGCCTGCTGGTCGACCAGCCGCTCATGGCCAACGTGCTCGCCGACCTCGCCGTCGAGTCCGAGGCCGCCACCACGCTGATGCTCCGCCTCGCCGGGGCCTACGACCGGGCCGGCGCCGGCGACGACCAGGAGCGCGCCTTCGCCCGGATCGCCACGGCCATCGGGAAGTACTGGGTGTGCAAGCGGGCGCCCGCGTTCGCCCACGAGGCGCTCGAGTGCCTGGGCGGCGCCGGCTACGTGGAGGAGGCGCCGATGGCCCGCCTGTTCCGCGAGTCACCCCTGAACGGCATCTGGGAGGGATCGGGCAACGTGATCTGCCTCGACGTCCTGCGGGCGATGGCCCGAGACCCCGAGTCGGTGGCCGCCCTCCTCGCCGAGTTCGCCACCACCCGCGGCGTCGACCCCCGCCTCGACCGAGCGGTCGACGACCTCCACGCCGAGCTCGCCGACGCCGACGGGCTCGAGGTGCGCGCCCGGCGGATCGTCGAGCGCGCCGCCCTCGCCCTCCAGGGATCGCTCCTCGTCCGCCACGCGCCTGGCCCCGTGGCCGATGCCTTCTGCGCCAGCCGCCTAGGTGGCGACGGCGGGCGCGCGTTCGGCACCCTGCCCGGCGGGATCGACCACCGCGCCATCGTCGATCGGGCCTGGCCCACCGCCTGACGCCGCCGTGGTCGAGGTGGTGGTCGACGGGGTCGAGGTCGGCGGCAGCGAGGTGGTCGTCGAGGTCGAGGTCGTCGAGGTCGAGGTCGTCGAGGTGGAGGTCGAGGTCGACGTGGGCGGGTCGGTCGAGCCGACCACCGCCTGGCGCACGACGATGCGGGTCGCGGCATCGGTCCACGACCAGTACCGGCCCCGCATCCAAGCCAGCGACTTCGTGGTGCCGCCCGCCGCGATCACCGGCCGCACGTTGTCGTCCACCGAGTCCGCGGTGATGGCCTGCCACGTCCACGACCCCTCGCCCACGCGGGTGCCCTCGAACAGCTCGAAGTGGACCTTCCCGTCGGCGAGCGACGTCAGCGGCATCCCCGTGACGGGGTGCACGTTCGTCGACACCACGACCCGGGTCGCGAGCGACGGGTCCTGGGCGCCGAGCGCGGCGTAGTCGGGTTGGGTGGGGCACAGCTCCCCGCCCGCCCAGCACAGCGGCTCGACCACCCAGCCGGTGGACCGCTGGCGAACCCAGAAGTAGCGGTGGCGGTAGGCCCCGACGGCGTTCGCGCCCGGTGGCCAGGGGTCGCGGCGCACGAGGATGCCGGTGGGACGGCGGTCGATCACGTGGAGGTCGGAGAGCCACATGTCGGTGTCGTCGGCCTCGGTCGCCCCCACCACGCCCACGGCGAGCCGGAGCAGGTCGCGCGGCAGCGGGGCTCCGGCGCCCACCGTGCCCACCTTGCCGCCCACCGAGCGCGTGATGGTGAGGTCGGACTCGATGGTGCCCGCGTACGCGCACGTGCCCCGGAACTCGGTGGGGTTCCCGTTGGTGACGAGCAGGTGCAGGCGGTCGCCATCGCTGGCCGCGTGGACGTAGGGCCGATCGCCCGGCGTGGCCGGCCGGACGACGAGGCCCCGAGCCGTCCACGCCTGGCCGTCGGGCGAGGTCAGCAGGTTCCAGCTGAACTGCTCGCCGCGGTAGAGGATCCAGCGCTGACCGGCCACCACGTGGGCCGAGGCGTACGCGGTGCCGCGGCCGGGCGACCGGATGGCCCCCGGCCGGTGGATCCGCTGCGTCGGGAGGTCGCCGCCGGGACCGGTCCGGGCGATGTCGATCCAGTCGACGGTCTGGTGGAGGGCCCAGGCGACCTGGACCTCGTCGCCGATCGCCAGCACCGACGGCGACGTGTGGTCGTCCTGGCGGGTGGTGGTGAGGGTCCGGTCGACCACCAGCGCACCCGACCGGGTGTCGAGGCCGAGCAGCTTCACGGCCCCGTCGGCCGGCGTGCCCGTGTGGGCCACCGACGCCCCCATCCACAGGAGGCCGTCGGGGCCGAGCGACGCGCGGGGCGACTGGAACCAGCACCAGGCCCCGGGGCCCAGGTCCACGTCGGCGCCGCCCACGAACCCCAGCGGACGGACCGACGGGTCGGGCGCGAGCGGCATCGGGGTGCTCGGCGTCGGCTCGCAGGCGGCCAGGAGGCCAGGCGCGGCGACGGCCGCGCCCGCAGCGCCGAGGAGGCGCAGCGCATCGCGGCGGCTGAGCACCGAGGGAGGCCGGGAGGGAGGGCCGGGGTCGATCATGGGAGCAGGCATCCTCGCAGACCCGTCGGCCGGGGCCGAGTCGCCATGAGCGACCCGGCGCGTGACGACCGTGTGAACCCCCCGTGAAGGGGGGTCGATGGTGCTGACCCGACGAGGGGCGCGCCGTTAGGTTCGGCCCGTGGACGAGCTGGCGAAGCAGGCCATCGGGGTGCTGCACCGCAACGATCGCGGCACCTGGACCCGCCCCTCGCCCCGCCTGTACCCGCACCAGTGGAGCTGGGACGCCGCCTTCGTGGCCATGGGGTGGGCGCAGCTCGACCCGCTCCGCGGCATCGCCGAGCTGTGGTCGCTCTTCAAGGCCCAGTGGTCGACCGGGATGGTCCCCCAGATCGTGTTCGACCTCAACGTGGGGCGCGGCGCCTACGAGCCCGGCCCCAACACGTGGGGGACCGCCCTGCACGCCCCGCCCGGCACCGCCACCAGCGGCATCTGCCAGCCCCCGGTCCACGCCATCGCCCTCGGCCGCATCCGGGAGGTGGCCGCGGCGCGCTCCGCCGCCCTGCTCCACGAGGTGGACGACGCGATCGTCGACCTCTACCCCCGCCTCGCCCGCTGGCACCGCTGGCTCCACGAGGTCCGCGACCCGGAGGGCACCGGGCTGGTCACGATCCTGCACCCGTGGGAGAGCGGGCTCGACAACTCGCCCCGCTGGGACCGGCCGATGAGCGCCATCGACCCGGGCCCCTGCGACCACGATCTGCCTCGACCCGACCTCACCTACGTGCGCCAAGCCGACGAGCGCCCCACCGACGGGGAGTACCGCCGGTACCGCTTCCTGGTGGACCAGCTGGTGGCCGTGGACCACGACCAGGAGAAGGCGATGGCCGAGCACCCGTTCCGGGTGGCCGACGTCTTCTTCAGCGCCATCCTGGCTGCGGCCGACGAGGTGCTCGCCGACCTGGCCCCGGTGGCCGGTCGGCCCGGCGACGCCGCTCCCCACCGAGCGTCGGCCGCCTCCACCCGGGCGGCGCTCGACGCGGCGTGGGACCCGGAGCTGCGTGCGTGCCTCGACCAGGACCGCATCACGGGGCGCGCCATCCGCGCCGACACCATCGGCGGGTTCGCGCCCCTCATCGCCGGGTGCAGCATCGACCGCGCCGCCGTGCTGGTCGACCGCCTCCTCGGCCCCACCTACGCCGGCGCCGACGGCCTGGCGTGGCCCCTCCCGCTGACCACGGCCACGACCGACCCCCGCTTCGACCGGCGCGGCTACTGGCGCGGCCCCCAGTGGCCCCCGATCACCTGGCTGCTGTGGTGGTCGCTCCAGCGCCTCGGCCACCGCCGCACCGCCGAGCACCTGCGGTCCACCGCCATCGATCAGCTGCGCGAGGTGGGCTGCACCGAGTACGTCGAGCCCTACTCGGGCGATGCGCTCGGCTCGCCCGCCCAGTCGTGGACCGCGGCGGTCGCCCTCGACTGGCTCGGCACCACCACCTGACCGCACCCCGACCCCGCCCCTCGCCGTTCTGCCGCTGCAGGTGGTCACGGACGACCACCCAGCTCGGCAGAACCGGAGGCCGACCGTTCTGCCGCGGTAGGTGGTCACGGACGACCACCCAGCTCGGCAGAACGGGGGGTGGAGCGGCTCGTAGGCTCCCGGTCCGTGAAGCTCGACGCCCTGCTCCTCGCCCCACCCGACCAGGTGCGGGCGCGGGCGGAGGCGCTGGCGGCCACCGGCGTCGACGGGCTCTTCACCTTCGAGGGACCCCACGACCCGTTCCTCCCGCTGGCGATGGCCGCGGACCTCGGCGTCGACCTCTACACCAACGTCGCCATCGCCTTCCCCCGCTCGCCCATGCACCTCGCCCACCTGGCCTGGGACCTCGCCGCGGCCAGCGGCGGCCGCTTCGCCCTGGGGCTCGGCACGCAGGTGAAGGCCCACGTCGAGCGTCGCTACGGCTCCACCTGGTCGGCCCCTGCGGCCCGCATGGGCGAGTGGGTGGCCGCCCTGCGGGCGATCTCGGCCCGCTGGCAGGACGGCGCGCCGCTCGCCTTCGAGGGCGAGCACACCCGCCACACCCTCATGACCCCCGCCTTCGACCCCGGCCCGCTCCCGGGCGGCCCGCCACCGATCTGGCTCGGGGCGCTGGGGCCCCGCATGGTGGCCCTCGCCACGAGCGCCGCCGACGGTCTCCTCCTCCACCCGTTCACGTCGGACCGGCACCTCGCCACCGTCACCCGGCCGGCGATCACGGCCGGCCTCCAAGCGGCAGATCGAGAGCGAGACGACCTCACCCTCGTGGGCCAGGCCGTCGTCGCCTGCACCGCCGATCCGAGCCGGCAGGCCGACCTCGATGCCGCGGCGCGGTGGCTCGTCGGCTTCTACGGGTCCACCCCCGCCTACGCACCGGTGCTCGAGACCGAAGGCCGAGGCCACCTCCACCCCGAGCTTCGCCGTCGGTCGCGCGAGGGCCGCTGGGAGGAGATGGCCGCCATGGTCGACGACGACCTCCTCGACGCCGTGGTCCTCCGGGGCGATCCGGCCGAGGTGGCCCGGCGCCTGCGCGACCGCTTCGAGGGCGTCACCGATCGGGTGGCCCTCAGCACGCCGGGCGGGATCGCCGACGACGACCTCGCCGCCCTGATCCGCGAGGTGCACCGGTGAGCGGCGCGGTCGAGATCCGCGATGCCACGGACGACGACGTGGCCGCCATCACCGCCGTCTACAACCACGTGATCGACGAGTCCGACGCCATCTGGATCGACGATCCGCTGCCCGAGGCCGACCGTCGGGCATGGTTGGCGCGCCAGCGAGCCGCGGGCATGCCCACCCTGGTGGCCGAGGTCGACGGCACCGTCGTCGGCTACAGCGCGTGCTTCGCGTTCCGCGACAAGCCCGGGTACTGGCCCACGGTCGAGCACACCATCCTGCTCGGCCCCGGGGCCCGGGGCCGAGGCATCGGCCAACGGCTGCTCGATGCCCTGGTGGACCGAGCGGTCGCCCTCGGCAAGCAGGTGATGGTGGCGGGGTGCGACGGCGGCAACGAGGGGGCGATCCGGTTCCACGAGCGCAACGGGTTCCGCCGGGTGGCCGAGATGCCCGCCGTCGGGCGCAAGCGCGGCCACCCCGTCGACCTGGTCCTGCTCCAACGCGACCTCGACGGCCCGTCCCGATGAGCGCAACCGATCGGGTGCTGGTCCTCGACCTCGGCGGCGTGGTGTGCCGGTGGCTGCCCGAGCGCCGCCTCGTCGCCCTCGCCGAGCTCTCGGGCCTGCCGGCAGCGACCATCGACCAGCTCGTGTTCGAGTCCGGGTTCGACGACGCCGGCGAGCGCGGGCGCTACCCGCTCGCCGAGATGACCGAGCAGCTCGCCGACCTGCTGGGCCTGGCCACCTCACCCGACACCGACGCCGCGCTCCGGTCGGCGTGGGCGATGGCCTACGAGCCGGTGCCGGCCGTCGTGCGCCTCGTGCGCCGAGCCCCGCAGCGCACCGCCCTGTTCACCAACAACGGACCGCTCTTCGAGGCCGCGCTGTCAGCCGAGCTGTCCGCGGTCGGCGACGCGTTCGACGAGGTGGTCGCTTCGTGGCGCCTCGGGGCCGCCAAGCCCGACCCGGAGGCCTTCGAGCGCGCCGGCGCGGCGCTCGGCGTCGTCGCCGAGCAGATCGTGTTCTTCGACGACACGGAGGCCAACGTCGTCGCCGCCGCCGAGGCGGGATGGGATGCCCACCGCTTCACCACCGCGCTCGACGCCCAGGCCGTCCTGGCCGCCCGTCGCTGACGGCGTCGGCGCGGCGCCGGTACCCCCGTAGCCTGGCGCCATGGCCGATGCGCCGGCACTCGCCGGGGTCGAGGGCCTCCTCGTGGACATCGACGGGGTCCTGACCCTCTCCTGGGAGCCGATCGAGGGCGCCCCGGCGGCCGTCGAGGCGCTGCGTGGCGCCGACGTGGCGATGCGGTTCGTGACCAACACGACGTCGATCGCCCGCCAGGAGGTGGTCGCCCGCCTCGACGCCGCCGGCATCGCCGTGCGCGCCGACGAGGTGCTCACCGCGCCGGCGGCCACGGTCGCGTGGATCCACGAGCACCGACCCGACGCCCGCTGCTGGGTGCTGAGCAGCGGCGACCTCGGCGACGACCTCGCCGAGCTGCGGACGGTGGCCGAGGGCGAGGCCGCCGACCTGGTCGTCCTCGGGGGTGCCGGCCCCGAGTTCTCGTACGACGCGGTGAACCGGGCGCTCGGCCTCCTGCTCGACGGAGCCGATCTGGTGGCCATGCACCGCAACCGCTACTGGCGCACCGATGCCGGCTTCGCCCTCGACACGGGTGGGTTCGTCGCCGCCCTCGAGCAGGCCGCCGGGGTCGCCGCCACCGTCGTCGGCAAGCCCAGCGCCGACTTCTTCGGCACCGCCCTCGCCGACCTCGGCGTGGCGGCCGAGCGGGCGGCGATGGTGGGCGACGACGTGGAGACCGATGTCCTCGCCGCCCAGGCCCTCGGCCTGCGCGGCGTGCTGGTGCAGACCGGGAAGTTCCGCCCGGAGGCCTTGGAGCAGGCTGACGGCCGGCCCGACCTCGTGCTGGCGTCGTTCGCCGAGCTCCCGGCGCAGCTCGGCACCTGACCCCGGACGCGCCGGAGGGGCCCCGAAGAGCCCCTCCGAACGAGTGCCGGTCAGCGAGCGATCAGGAGAGGCGCTCGATGATCATCGCCATGCCCTGGCCGCCGCCCACGCACATGGTCTCGAGGCCGAAGGTCTTGCCGTCCTTGTTGAGGCCGTTGATCAGCGTGCCCATGATGCGGGCGCCCGTCATGCCGAAGGGGTGGCCGACGGCGATGGCGCCACCGTTGACGTTGAGCTTGTCCCAGCTGATGCCGAGCTCCTTGGCCGAGGGGATCACCTGGGCGGCGAAGGCCTCGTTGATCTCGACGAGGTCGATGTCGTCGATGGTCATGCCGGCGCGCGAGAGGGCCTTGCGGACCGCCTCGATCGGGCCGAGGCCCATGATCTCGGGGTCGAGGCCGGTAGCGGCCGACGACACGATGCGCGCCAGCGGGGTGATCCCCAGCTCGGCGGCCTTGGTGTCGCTCATGACGACGACGGCGGCGGCGCCGTCGTTGAGGGGGCAGGCGTTGCCGGCGGTGACGGTGCCATCGGGGCGGAACACCGGCGCCAGGGTGGCCATCTTCTCCCGGTTGGGCGAGCGGATGCCGTCATCCTTGGTGACCACGACCTCGTTGCCCTCGTCGTCGGTGGTGGTGACCGGGGTGATCTCGTTCTCCCAGAAGCCGTTCTCGAGCGAGGCGGTGGCTCGGGTCTGCGACAGGAACGCGAAGTCGTCCTGCTCCTCGCGGCTGGTGCCGGTGTACTGGGCGACGTTCTCGGCCGTCTGGCCCATGGTGATGTACACGTCGGGCAGCGAGCCCTCGAGCGGCGTCCACGTGGGGGCACCGCCGTTGGTGCGCTCGGCGGTGCGGGCCTCGGCGTCGGCGTACTTGGGGTTGTGGGGGCCGCTGTCGGCCATGCCGTTCAGGAACCGGCTGACCGTCTCGACGCCGGCGGCCACGAACACGTCGCCGTCGCCCGCCTTGATGGCGTGCTCGGCCATGCGGATGCTCATCAGCGACGACGAGCAGTAGCGGTTGATGGTGACCCCGGGGACGTTGGCCATGCCGGCCTGGATGGCGACGATGCGGGCGAGGTTGTAGCCCGACTCGCCGGCGGGCTGGCCGCAGCCGAGCAGGAGGTCCTCAACGTCGTTGCGGTCGAGCTGGGGCACCTTGTTCAGCACGTCGTCGACGATGAAGGCGGTGAGGTCGTCGGGGCGCTCGTTCTTGAGCGAGCCCTTCATGGCCCGACCGATGGGCGTGCGGGAGGTGGCGACGATGACGGCTTCGGGCATGACCGGCTCCTTGTGAGATCCCCTGGGAGGGTCCCGTTCTAGCCAAGTGACCGATCGGTAACCGAATCCGCGGAGGGTGCGGGCCTCACCCCTCGTCGAGCGGACGGCCGGTGTCGACCCACTCGAGCCACCGTCCGTGCGGGTGGCAGTCGCCCAGGCGCACCTCGGTCCGCTCGCCGTCGCGCCACTCCATGCGGACCAGCGCGGTGGCCCGGCCGTCGGGCGCCCCGTCGGGTCGCGGTGGGACCGGGATGCCGGGGATGCGCTCGGGCTGCTCGGCGAACACCAGCGCCACGTCGCGGTGGGTGCCGATGCGGTCGAGCTCGCCCAGCAGCTCCTGCTGGCGCTCGATCGTGAGGTAGGCCATCGTCCAGGTCGACACCACCACCGGGAGGGCGTGAGCGGCCACCGCCGCCACGTGGCGGCCCAGGTCGGCCACGGCGTCGCCCTGCTCGACGATCGGCGGCTCCTCGGTGGCCAGCGCGATCGCGGCACGGAGCTGCGCGGTGCGCTCCAGCTCCTCGGGCCACTGGCAGGCCACCAGCCACCGGGCGTCGACGGCCCGGCTCACCACCACGGGTCGGCGGTCGATGCCCACCGCGCTCTCGACCACGAGCGCCCCCTCGGGCAGCGGCGGCACCCGATCCCCGCGCAGCTCGCAATCGATCATCAGCTTCGAACGGGGGCCGACCGCGGTGACGACCTCCTCGGGCCGGAGCGGATCGCCTGGGATCCGATACCGGTAGCCGTAGCGAGCCGGGTCGACGTTGAGGCCCGCCGAGGCGCCGATCTCGACGATGCCCACGGGCCGGGCGCCGCCGCTCGGCGCGGAGCGAGCGTGGCGGGCGGCCGAGAAGACGGCGGGGAAGATGACGGCGCTGCGGCCCACCTCGTTGGTCTGGGTGATGCCGCTGGCGAGCCGCTGCTCGACACCGGGGTGGTGCAGCGCCAGGTTCCGAAAGCGCGGCCACGGGTCGTCGTCGCCCGTGCCCACGGCCCGGGCGTGGGCGCCGCCGTCGGGGTGGGCGCCGAGGACCGTGGGGTACCAGTCGGCGAGGCGGTCGCGCTCGCCGGCGAGCAGCACGTCGTGCACCGCGGCGAGCAGCAGGTTCGGGATCTGCTGGTCGGGCGCGGCCACGAGGAGGCGGGCTGCCACCTCGAGGTCGTCGGCCGCCCCCTCGCAGAGCCGGTGGTAGAGCGGGAGCCGAGCGACGACCTGGTCGGCGAACTCCCGGAACCGCTGGGCCATGGCGGCCGCCTCGGTGGTGTCGGCGCCGACCCCGGAGGGCTCGTGCGGCTCCCAGCTGAGCGGCCCGGGCTTCACGCCCTCAGCTTCCCAGGCGGCGGGGCCGCCCGGGAGGATGCGCTCATCCGGCCCCGTAGACGGGTGCGGGCGCCGGCGCCTCGGCGAGCAGCTCGGTGACGGCGGCACCGACCTCGATCGGCTCCCAGCGGGCGCCCTTGTCGATGACGCGACCGTGCTGGTAGCCGTCGGCGACCGACACCTTGCCGCCCTCGACCTCGAAGACCCGACCGGTGACCCCGGCCGAGTCGGTCGAGCCCAGCCACACCACGAGCGGCGCCACGTTCTCGGCGGCCATCTCGTCGAAGGCGTCGGGGTCGTCGGGCGCCGCCATCGTGGTGGCGAAGACCTGCTCGGTCATCCGGGTGCGCGCCGCGGGGGCGATGGCGTTGGCGGTGATGCCGTAGCGACCGAGCTCGGCGGCCTGCACCAGCGTGAGGGAGAGGATGCCGCCCTTGGCCGCCGAGTACGCCGCCTGGCCCACCGAGCCGAGCAGCCCGGCGCCGGAGCTGGTGTTGATGATCCGGGCGTCGACCGCCTCGCCTGCCTTGGCCCGGTCGCGCCAGTAGGCGGCGGCGTGGCGGGCGGTGGTGAAGTGGCCCTTCAGGTGGACCTGCATCGTGAGGTCCCACTCGTCCTCGGTGGCGTTGGCGAACATGCGGTCGCGCACCACGCCGGCGTTGTTCACCACCACGTGCAGGTCGCCGAACGCGTCGAGCGCGGCCTTGACCAGGTTGGCGCCGCCCTCCCAGGTGGAGATGTCGTCGCCGTTGGCCACGGCCTCGCCGCCGGCGGCGCGGATCTCCTCGACGACCTCGCCGGCGGGACCGGTGGAACCACCCGAGCCGTCCAGCTCGGCGCCGATGTCGTTCACGACGACCTTGGCCCCCTGGCGGGCGAACTCGAGGGCGTGGCCCCGGCCGATGCCCCGACCCGCGCCGGTGATGACGACGACACGACCGTCGCAGAGGTGACCCATGGCGTGCGCTTCTCCTGCTCTCCGATTTCTGACGGGGCGTCAGGTTACTGTCGCGCCATGGACCTCGGCGTCACGATCTTCCTCACCGACCAGAGCATCGGCCCGATCGAGCTCGCCCGTGAGGTCGAGGCGAGGGGCTTCACCTCGCTGTGGCTGCCCGAGCACACCCACATCCCCACCAGCCGCCGCACGCCGGCGCCGATGGGCGAGCCGCTGGCCGAGGAGTACCGCCGCTGCCTCGACCCGTTCGTGGCCATGGGCATGATCACCGCGGTCACCGAGCGCCTGCGCGTCGGGACCGGCATCGCCCTGATGGCCGAGCGCGACCCCATCGTCACGGCCAAGGAGGTCGCGACCCTCGACCACGTGTCGGGCGGCCGGGTGAGCCTCGGCATCGGCTACGGCTGGAACATCGAGGAGCTCGAGAACCACGGGGGCTCCAAGGCCACCCGCCGGGCGGTCGTGCGCGAGCGCGTGCTGGCGATGCAGGCGCTCTGGAGCGAGGAGGCCGCCAGCTTCGAGGGCGAGCACGTGCACCTGGCCGAGGCCTGGGCGTGGCCCAAGCCCGTGCAGCAGGTGCGGGGGCGCTCGGGCGTGCCCGTCCTCGTCGGCGGGGCACCGGGCCCGATCCTCTTCGAGCACATCGCCGAGTTCGCCGACGGGTGGATCCCGATCGGCGGCGCTGGGGTGGCCGCGGCGATGGCCCAGCTCCACGAGGCCGGCGAACGAGTCGGGCGCGGCCCCGACGACTTCACCGTCATCCCCTTCGGCACCCTGCCCGAGGCCGGGAAGCTCGCCCACTACGAGTCCCTCGGCATCGCCGAGACCGTCCTGCGGCTGCCGTCGGCCGGGCGCGACGAGGTGCTCCGCACGCTCGACTCGTACGCGCCCTTCCTCGATCGCTGAGGGGCACCGACCACCTGAACCAGAGGTGGACGGCCGGTTCACACGGCGTTCACACGACGTTGACGCCAGGAGAGGAAGCGAGCCGAGCCGCGCGCCTAGGGTGCCGCCCGACGGAACGCCGGATGGCCGAAGCACGCGCGGCCAGTCCCCTCCGTCACCCCTTCCCATCCCGGCCCCGCGCGGGCCGCGACACGCACCAGGAGCGTTCGTGAGTCGAACCCGGTCCCGCAGCACCAAGCTGCTCAGCCTCGCCCTCGTGGCCCTGCTCGCCCTCGGCCTCGCGGCCTGCGGCGGCGATGACGACGCCAGCAGCGATGGCGGCTCGAGCGGCGGCGAGAAGAGCTCCGACGTCGTCAAGGCGGCGTGGGTCTTCGTCGGCCCGATCAACGACGGCGGCTGGACCCAGGCCCACAACGCCGGGCGCGAGTTCGTCGAGGAGCAGCTCGGCGACGAGGTGGAGACCACCTACAAGGAGAACGTCCCCGAGGGCCCCGAGGCCAAGCAGGTCATGGAGGACCTGATCAAGGACGGCAACCAGATCATCTTCGCCACCTCGTTCGGCTACGGCGACGCCATCGCCGAGCTCGCCGCCGAGCACCCCGACGTGAAGTTCGAGCACGCCACGGGCGCCGAGACCTCCGAGAACGTCGCCACCTACTACGGCGCCTCCGAGGACACGATCTACCTCACCGGCATCGCCGCCGGCTCGGCCATCCCCGAGGGCGGCACGGTCGGCTTCGTGGCCCCGTTCCCGATCCCCGAGGTGATCCGCCACATCAACGCGTTCCAGCTGGGCGTGGCCACCAACAACCCGACCGCCACCACCAAGGTCGTGTGGACCAACACCTGGTTCAACCCCGAGGACGAGCGCAAGGCGGCCGACTCGCTCATCGAGGCCGGCGTCGACGCCATCGCCTCGGGCCAGGACTCCCCCGCCTCGGGCGAGGCCGCCAGCGAGGCCGGGCTGCCGTTCGTGGGCTACGACTCGGACCAGAGCGAGAACCTCGCCGACGTGTGGCTGACCGCCTCGCTCTACGACTGGGGCCCGTACTACACCGAGCGCGTGCAGGCCGTCATGGACGGCACCTGGGAGACCGGTTCGTACTACGGCGGCATCGCCGACGGCTTCGTGACCCTCGCCCCCTTCGGCGAGAAGGTGAGCGCGGACGTGCAGGACCAGATCGAGACCCAGAAGCAGGCCATCTCCGACGGCGACTTCTACCCGCTCACCGGCCCCCTCGTGGACCAGGACGGCGAGGAGCGCGTGGCCGACGGCGTGAAGATGACCCTCGACGAGATCCTCACGATGGACTGGTTCATCGAAGGCGTCGAGGGCAGCCCGAAGGGCTGATCTCGCACCGGCTCGCCTCGTGAGCGAGTCCGACGTCGCGCGTGCGAGCGCCGGGGGACCGCCCCCGGCGCTCGCGGCGCGCGGCATCACCAAGCGGTTCCCGGGCGGCGTCGTGGCCAACGAGCACGTCGACCTCGAGGTGCTCCCCGGCGAGGTGCACGCCCTCCTCGGCGAGAACGGCGCCGGCAAGTCGACCCTCTCGAACTGCTTCACCGGGCTGTACCGGCCCGACGAGGGCACGATCCTCGTCGACGGCGAGCCCGTCGCCTTCCACTCGCCCCGCGATGCCATCGAGGCCGGCATCGGGATGGTGCACCAGCACTTCCGCCTGGTGGAGTCGTTCACCGTCGCCGAGAACATCGCCCTCGGCGAGCACGGTCCGGTGCGCCGCCGCGCCGACGCGGCCCGGGTGCGCGAGCTCGGGGAGCGCTACGGCCTCGGCGTCGACCCGAACGCGCGGATCTGGCAGCTGTCGGTCGGCCAGCAGCAGCGGGTCGAGATCATCAAGGCCCTGTCTCGCGAGGCGCGCATCCTCATCCTCGACGAGCCCACGGCCGTGCTCACGCCCCACGAGGCCGAGGCCCTCTTCGAGGTGCTGCGACGCATGACCGCCGAGGGCCGGTCGGTGATCTTCATCAGCCACAAGCTCGACGAGGTGCGCGCCGTGGCCGACCGGGTCACGGTGCTGCGCGACGGGCGCTCGGAGGGCACCCGTCCCCTGGCGGGCGCCGAGAGCCGCGAGCTCGCCCGCCTGATGGTCGGGCGCGACGTCTCGCTCACCGCCGAGGCCCCGACGCGCGCGACCGCCCCCACCGACGAGGTCGTGCTGGCGCTGCGAGGGGTGCGCGCCACCGGCGAGCACGGCCAGGAGTCGCTGGCCGGCATCGACCTGGAGGTCCGGGCCCACGAGGTCGTCGGCGTCTGCGGGGTGTCGGGCAACGGCCAGCGCGAGCTCGCCGAGGTCGTGGCCGGCATGCGCCCACCCACCTCGGGCACGGTCGAGATCGCCGGCACCCGGCTGGCCAAGGCCGATCCCCGCGCCGCCCAGCGCGCCGGGCTCGCCCACGTGCCCGAGGATCGGATGCACACCGGGCTCTCGCCGTCGCTGCCGATCGAGGACAACCTGGCGCTCACCGCCCACCGTCGCCCACCGCTGTCCACCGGCCCGTTCCTCCGACGCCGGCGCATCCGCGAGCGGGCGGTCGCCCTCATGGCCGACTACGACGTGCGCGCCCCGGGGCCCACCACGCCCACCCGGGTCCTGTCGGGAGGGAACGTCCAGAAGGTGCTCCTGGCCCGGGAGTTCTCCTCGGATCCGAAGGTGCTGGTGGCCGCCTCCCCCACCCGGGGCCTCGACGTGGGCGCGATCGAGGCGGTGCGCTCGCTGCTCGTCGACGCCGCCGAGCGAGGCGTCGGCGTCCTGCTGCTCTCCGAGGACCTCGACGAGATCCTGTCGCTGTCGGACCGCATCGCCGTCATCTACGAGGGCAGCATCCTGGCGGTCGTCGACCGAGCCGACGCCGATGTCGAGGAGCTGGGCCTGCTGATGGGCGGCGACCGCTCCCACCTCGCGGACGGTGCCGCGTGATGGGGCTGCGCCTGGAGCGGCGGGTCGACCGGCCCCGCTGGCTCACCGTGGCCGTGCCGCTGGCGTCGGTGGCGGTGGCCCTGTTCGTCGGCGGCGTGGTGATCGCCCTCTCCGGCAACGACGCCGTCGACACCTACGCGCGGATCCTCGAGCGCGGCTTCACGTCGAGGGGCGCCTTCACGGCGACCCTCACGGCGGCCACCCCCCTGCTGTTCACCGGCCTGGCTGCCGCCGCGGCGTTCCGGATGGGCGTGTTCAACATCGGCGGCGAGGGCCAGCTGATCGTCGGCGCGATCGGCGCCTCCGGCGCCGCCATCGCGCTGGGCGACAGCGCGTCGGGGCCGGTGCTGATCGTCGCCATGGTGGTGGCCGGCGCCGCCGCAGGGGCGGCGTGGGCCGGCATCGCCGCGGTGCTGCGCGCCTACCTCGGCACCAACGAGATCATCACCACGCTGATGCTCAACTACCTCGCCATCAACCTGGCCACCTACCTCGTGTTCGGCTCCACCAGCGCGTGGCGCGAGCTCACCGGCACCGGGCTGATGTTCCCGCAGGGCAAGAAGATCCCCGATGCGGCCCGCTGGCCGGGGATCGACTTCGGCAACTTCACGGTGGGCCTCGGCTTCTTCCTCGGCACCGCGATCGCCATCGGTCTCTTCGTCTTGTTCCGGGCCACCCGCTACGGCTTCTCGGTCCGGGTCATCGGCGACGAGCCCCGCGCCGCCCGCTACGCCGGCATGCGCACCCGCCGCACGATCCTGAGCCTGCTCGCGCTCTCCGGCGCGGTGGCCGGCATCGGCGGCGCCAGCGACGTCGGCGGCACCCGCTACCTCCTCGACCCGAAGGCGCTCGGGCAGGCGGGCTACGGCTACGCCGGCATCGTCGTCGCCGCCCTCGCCCGCCTCAACCCGCTGGCGGTGGTCGGCGTCTCGATCCTCATGGGCGGGCTGGCCAACGCCGGGCGGGCCCTTCAAGGGCCGGACTTCCCCGCCGGCCTGGTCGGCACGCTGCAGGGCCTCCTGCTGGTGTGCACCCTGGCCGGCGAGCTGTTCGCCCGGTACCGGGTGCGCCGCACCGCGCCCACGCCCGCCACCCCGGGGGCGGCGGCGTGATCGCCCTCGCCACCGTGCTCGCCCAGGCCGGCGACGGCGCCTCGTCTGCCCTGCCGGTCGCCTCGAACGGGTCGGGCGTCAACAGCAACCTGCTCATCGTGATCTTCGCCTCGGCGATCTTCTACGGCACGCCCCTGCTCCTCGCCGCCCTGGGCGAGATGCTCACCGAGCGCTCGGGGGTGCTGAACCTGGGCCTCGAGGGCACGATGCTGATGGGGGCCGTCGCTGGGTGCTGGGCGTCGATCCACGGCACCGGGCCGGGCTGGCTCGTGGTGATCGAGGCGCTGCTGGCCGCCATGGTCGTGGGCGGGCTGACCGCGGCCCTCCACGCCGTGCTCGTGCTCACCTTCCGCGTCGAGCAGATCGTGTCGGGCCTGGCCATCACGATCCTCGCCGGCGCCGCCGGCCTGTCGTCGTACCTCGCCAACAGCCTCGAGCTGTCGAAGGGGCCGGTGCCGCACCGCTTGGAGGCCATCGACGTCGGCGGCCTGAGCGACCTGCCCGTCGCCGGCCCGTTGCTCTTCGACCACAACGCCCTCACCTACGCGTCGTGGGTGCTCGTGGGCGCGCTGTGGTGGTACCTCTTCCGCTCTCGGCGCGGCCTGCACCTGCGCGCCGTCGGCGAGTCACCCGCCACCGCCGACGCCATGGGCATCAGCGTCGCTCGCACCCGCTACGCCCACACCATCGCCGGCGGCGCGCTCGCCGGCCTCGGCGGGGCGTTCTACCCGCTCGCCATCATCCCGCTCTGGTCCGACGGCATCACCGGTGGCCGGGGCTGGATCGCCCTGGCCCTGGTGATCTTCGGGTTCTGGCGCCCCGAGCTCATCCTGGTCGGCGCCTACCTGTTCGGCGCGTTCTCGAGCCTCGGGCTCACGCTGCAGGCTCGCAACGTCGAGGTGTCGGCCCAGCTCCTCGACTCGCTCCCGTACCTCATGACCATCGTGGTCCTCGTGTTCGTCTCGAGCGGCTGGGCCCGCCGGCGCCTGGGTGCGCCGGCCGCCCTCGGCACCTCCTACGAGCGCGAGGAGCGCTGAGGCGCGAGCCTCACACGGCGTGGAGCTCCCGCGGGCCCAGGCAGCCGACGATCCTCGCCTCGACGACTTCACCGCGCTGAACGACCCGGCGCGGCGCCGCGAGCTGGAGCGACGGGGCGACCACTTCGTCGTCGAGGGCGCCGTCGCCCTCGAGCAGCTGCTGCGCACCGGCGGCTGGGAGGTGCGCCAGGTGGTGCTGGCGCCGCGGGCGGCCGAACGGCTCGCCGACCTGCTCGGGCCGGTGCGCGACCGCACGATCGTGGCCGAGGCACCCGTGCTGCGCGAGGTGGTCGGCTTCGACCTGCACCGCGGGGTCCTCGCCTCCGTGCAACGCCGCCCCCCGAGGTCCATCGCCGACCTGCTCCACCCGACGCAGCCGCAGCTCGCCGTCGCCCTCGAGGGCGTGAACGACCACGAGAACCTCGGCGCGATCTACCGCAACGCCGCCGGGTTCGGGTGCGCGGCGGTCGCCCTCGACCCCACCACCGCCGACCCCTTCTACCGCCGCTCGGTCCGCGTGTCGCTCGGCCACGTGATGACCGTGCCCACCGCCACCATCGCCGCGGCCCCGGCCGGGATCGACGAGCTGCGCGCCGCCGGCGCGACGGTGGTGGCGCTGTCGCCCTCGGGCGAGGTCGACCTCCGCGTGCTCAGCCGGTCCGCGCTGGGGTCCGGGCCCCTCGCCGTGCTCGCCGGGGCCGAGGGGCCCGGGCTGAGCGATCGAGCGCTCGCGGCGGCCGACGTCCGGGCCGCGATCGCCATGCCCCGCGACGTCGATTCGCTCAACGTCGCCACCGCGGTCGCGGTCGCGCTCTTCCACCTCAGCGCCTGATCCGAGGGTCTCTTCGTCATCCGAAGGGGTACGTGGGTGCGTACACCCAGCACGGACGCACCCCACGCCGAGGACCTCCATCGTGCGCATCGCCATCATCGGGTCGGGCATCGCCGGGCTCACCGCCGCCCACCACCTGCACCACCGCCACGACCTCACCGTGTTCGAGGCCGACGACCGGGTGGGGGGCCACGCCAACACCGTGCGGATCGAGCTCGACGACGCGACGCTCGACGTGGACACCGGCTTCATCGTCTACAACCGCCGGAACTACCCCGTGTTCAGCCGGCTGCTCTCGGAGCTGCGGGTGCCCACCCAGCCGAGCGACATGTCGCTGTCGATCCGCGACGAGCGCCACGGGCTCGAGTGGGGCACCAACGTCCGGCGCCTGTTCGCCCAGCCCCGCAACGCCGTGGATCCCCGCTTCGTCGGGATGATCGGCGAGGTGCTCCGCTGGAACCGCCTGGGCCAGCGCGTGCTCGCCGGCACCGCCGGGGTCGACGAGCTCGAGCCGGTGGGCGACGTGCTCGGGCGCCGGGGCTTCTCCCGCCGGTTCTTCGACTGGTACCTCGTGCCGCTCGCCGCGGCGATCTGGTCGGCCGACCCCACCACCGTCGACCGGTTCCCGATCGCCACCTTCTGCCGCTTCCTGCACAACCACGGGATGCTCTCGCTGGGTGAGCGCCCGGCCTGGCGGACCGTGACCGGTGGGTCGCGGACCTACGTCGACGCGCTCGTCGCCCCGTTCGCCCACCGCATCCGCACGAGCACCCCGGTGACCTCGGTGCGGCGGACGCCCGAGGGCATCGAGGTGACCGCCGCGGGCGCGGCCGGCCCCGAGCGCTTCGACCGGGTCGTGCTCGCCACCCACTCCGACCAGGCGCTGCACCTGCTCGCCGACGCCGATGCCGACGAGAAGGAGGTGGCCGGCGCCGTCCGCTACCAGCCCAACACGGCGGTGCTCCACACCGACCGACGCCTCCTGCCCGAGCGCGAGCGCACCTGGGCGAGCTGGAACGTGCAGGTCCTCGCCGGTGAGCAGCGCCGGGTCACGATGACCTACCACATGAACCGGCTGCAGTCGCTCGCCACCCGCCACCAGGTGTGCGTGACCCTGAACCGGACCGACGTCGACCCCGCCGAGGTGCACGCCCGCATCGAGTACGAGCACCCGGTGTTCGACGCCGAAGCCATCGTGGCCCAGCGCCGTCGTCACGAGCTGCAGGGCCGCGGCGGCCTCTACTGGGCGGGCGCCTGGTGGGGCTACGGGTTCCACGAGGACGGCGCTCGCTCGGGCCAGGACGTGGCCCGGCTGATCGAGGCGGGACGGTGACCCCCGTGGCGGACGCGCCGCCCTGGACCAGCGCGCTCTACGAGGGCACCGTCTCGCACTCGCGCCGCGACGCCACGTCGCACTCGTTCCGCTACCGGGTGCTGATGGCGTGGCTGAACCTCGACGAGCTCCCTGGCGCGCT
>Ga0116151_10001096_pt1 | contig 25177 bp, 23 predicted proteins | sample AD_UKC117_MetaG_FD_89893 | JGI IMG/M metagenome (GOLD analysis project Ga0116151, IMG submission 89893) | Active sludge microbial communities of municipal wastewater-treating anaerobic digesters from Hong Kong - AD_UKC117_MetaG | ecosystem: Engineered > Bioreactor > Anaerobic > Digestate... | reverse complement strand
TCGGCTCCGTCATGGAGCGAGCCCGCCGGATGCTGCCGCTCGAGGAGCGATCCGTCTACGTCGACCACGCGCTGAGCCGATTGCGCACCCACCTGCTTGCCGACGCGGCATACGACTGGAGTGCCGCACTGGCCCGGGCGACGCCCCGGCCCGCCCCAACGTCGTGGCGTCCCACCCCGACCGGGATCGAGGCGCTGGACAACGAGGACCTCGTCGCGATCGCCGAAGCGCTGGCGTTGAGCCCGCGGTTGGGCGACGAGACGCTCCGGGAGCGGATCGCCCGTGCCGTCGCCCACCGCGGCCTCGCCGGCCAGGTCTGTCGCGGCCTCGAGAACCATGTGCAGGACCAGGTCATCCTGTTGCTCCGGCCGTACGACGACGCCTACGTGCACTACGGCTATGGCTACCACAGTGACCAGCCGTGGTCCTGACCCTCACACCGGTCGGCAGTCGTGACCGCAGCCGTCCGGGGGTGGCGGGCCGTCGGCGTGGTCGGCGGGCCGGTGCAGCACCGCCGTCTGCGGGGTGACCAGGAAGCCCAAGCCGTCGCTCGCCTCGGCGGCCGTGCCGTCGACGATGAGCGTGTAGCCCTTGGCCTGCAGCGGAGCCCAGATGATCGTCACCTTGTCGTTGCCGGCGAGGTTGGCGCTGGTGCCGCGGCTCGGTGACGGGACGACGAGGTGGCCGTGGGCGGCATACGGGTGCACGGTGACCGCCTTGACCCGCCCCTCGGGGGAGGCCGTGAGCAGATAGCCGGCGCCGTAGTCGCCCAGGACGTCACCGAGCCGGGCGAGGTCGACAGGGATGCTCATGTCGTCAACCTAGCCGCCGCTGTGGGACGCGGCCCAGCCCCTGAGGCCGACGATGTCGAAGACGAGGACCCGCTCGAACGGCCGGTCCCGATATTGCGGGTAGCGCGCGGCCAGCCGATCCGCCAGCTGCGTCTCGTCGGCGACGCACGGCGTTGCCGCCCAACGCAAGTCCACCCGAACCCACCACAGCCGCGCCCAGTCGTCGACCCCAGCGGTCCACCAACAGGGTCGCGCGCGGGTCGACCTCGAGGTTGCGGATGCGCTGCAGTCGGGTCGAGGACTTGGGCTTGACCCGGTCGACGGGGATGCCCAGCCGCCGGTCCACGACGGTGAGGACGACCGGAACCAGGTCGGCACCGCGCTCGGGATGCAGAGTCGCAAGGACGCCGTGGTCGGCTGCCGCGAGCCGGGCCCGCGCCTCGTCCTCGGACAGCCGCATCCCGCGATGGTATGCCGCCCGCTCACCTCGCAGGGTATGTCGCCGAACAGGGATCGCCTCTACCCTGACGCCATGCGAGGACACCGATGAATCCCGCCTCCTGGATCCAGCGGCACGGGCTGCAGCGCCCCGACGCACCGGCCATCGCGGAGGGCGAGCGCATCCACGCCACCTGGGCGCAGCTCGCGAGCCGGTCGCCGCCATCGCCGGCGGACTGGTCACGAACTTCCCTGTCTCGCAGGGCGATCGAGTCGCAATCGTCATGCGCAACCGGCCGGCATACCTCGAGGCCCTGTATGCCGTGTGGCACGCCGGCCTGTGCGCCGTGCCGGTCAACGCCCGGCTGCACCGAGACGAGATCGGCTACATCCTCGAGCACAGCGGCACCGCTCTCGTCATCACGGACGACGAGCACGCCGAGGACGTCGACCACCTCACGGCGACGATCGACTCCGTGCACTCGGCGATCCGGGCGACGGGCGAGGAGTGGGAGCGGCTCGCCACCTCCCCGCCGGTCGCCGTCGCCGACGCACCCCCGACGACCCGGCCTGGCTCTTCTACACGAGCGGCACCACCGGCCGGCCGAAGGGAGCGACGCTCACCCACCGCAATGTCCTCACGGCCTCGCTCAGCTACTTCGCCGACATCGACCCGATCGGCCCGCAGGACAGCGTGCTGCATGCCGCGCCGTTGTCCCATGGCGCCGGCCTCTACGGTCTGCCGCATGTCGCCAAGGGAGCCGTCAGCGTCATCCCGGAGAGCGGCGGGGTCGACCCCGTCGAGATCGGCGCGCTGCTGCGCCGCTGGCCGGGGATGACCTTCTTCGCCGCGCCGACGATGATCAAGCGACTTGCCGATGATCCGGCCAGCGCGGCATACGAGCTCGCCAACCTCAAGGCGATCGTCTATGGCGGGGCGCCGATGTACCTCGCCGACCTCGAGCAGGCCCTGGCGGTCTTCGGGCCGCGGCTGGCCCAGATCTACGGCCAGGGTGAGTCGCCGATGACGATCACCGCCCTCTCCAAGGCCGACCACGCCGACCGCGACCACCCCCGGTCGCGCGAGCGGATGCAGAGCGTCGGCGTCGCGCGCACCGACGTCGAGGTCCGGGTCGTCGACGACGAGGGCCGCGAGCTGCCGGCGGGAAGCCCGTGCAGCAGCCGCACCCACCGATCTTCTTCAGCGGGCTACGCGACCCCAAGCGGTCAGCCAACCGCATCGCGAAGTACAACCTCGCCGGCTGGATCGGCATCCAGGACACCCCGACCGAGCTGCAGGAGTGGCGCACGGCGATCAGTGCCGAGCTGGACAAGCTCGGCACCGACAAGAGCCTGGACGACCTCGAGATGAGCAGCATGATCTGGTTCGTCATCACCGACGAGCCCACGGACCAGACCGACAACGGCAAGCTCACCAACCTGCTAGTCGGCACCGAGGCGCAGATCACCGACAACCTCAAGCGCTTCAAGGAGGCCGGGCTCACCATGCCGATGCTCTGGCCGCCCTTCGCCGACGTCCCGGTGTCGAAGACCCTCGACGACATGAAGCGGCTGGTCAACGAGATCATGCCCAAGGTCGACGCGAGCTGATCGGAGAGCGCGATGACGAGCTATGACCTGACCGGACGCGTCGCCATCGTCACCGGGGCCGCCCAAGGGCTCGGCGAGGGCATGGCCAACGCCCTGGCCGCCGCAGGGGCTCGGGTGATGATCGCCGACCTGCAGGAGGCCGGGAGCGAGGTCGCGGCCCGCCTGGGCGACCAGCACGGGTTCGTCCGGCACGACGTCACCGACGACGCATCGTGGGAGTCGGCCGTCGCCGCCACGGTCGAGCGGCTCGGCGGCCTCGACATCCTGGTCAACAACGCCGGCATCGAGATCACCTCGCTCATCACCGAGCTCGACCCGGCAGCCGTGCGCCGCCAGCTCGACGTCAACGTGCTCGGCGCCGCGCTCGGCCTCAAGCACGGGCTGCGCGCGATGCGCCCGGGCGGCGCGGCCGGTCGGGGCGGCTCGATCGTCAACGTCGCGTCGGTCGCCGCCACCATCGCCTTCCCCGGCATTGCCGTCTACTCGGCGACCAAGTCGGCCGTCGACCGGCTCACCCGGGTCGCCGCGATGGAGGCGGGCAAGCTCGGCTACGGGGTGCGGGTCAACTGTCTCTATCCGGGACTGGTGCCCACCGCGATGGGGGCTGGCCTGGCGGTCGACGTGGCCGAGATCGGGCTCTTCGAGTCGCCCGACGCTGCCGTGGGTGCGGTCATCGGCCTCACGCCGGCCGGCCGGCTCGGCACCGTCGAGGACATGGCCGACGCCGTCGTCTTCCTCGCCTCCGACGCATCCCGCTTCATCACCGGAGCAGGGCTGCCGGTCGACGGGGGCATGGGCACCTGAGCCCGCGGCATACCATCTGGCGATGAGCGAGCGCAGCGGCTGGAACGACCGGATCGTCGCGGAGTTCCGCGCCAACGAGGGCCGGGTCGCGGGCCCCTTCACGGGGATCCCGCTCGTCCTGGTCCACCACGTCGGCCGACGTACCGGGCGCGAGCTCGTCGCTCCGCTCGCCTACCTCGCCGAGACGGACGGCGAGCCCATCTACGTCTTCGCGTCCAAGGGCGGCGCACCGACCAACCCGGACTGGTATCACAACCTCCTCGCCGCCGGCCGCTGCGAGATCGAGCGCGGCACCGAGCGCTATGCCGCCACCGTCAGCGAGGTCACCGGCCCCGCACGTGACGAGATCTTCGCGAGGCAGGTGCAGCAGGTGCCGGGGTTCGCCGAGTATGCCGCTCGCACCGCCGGCGTCCGGGTCATCCCCGTCCTGCGCCTCGCCCGGGTCTACACCGGCGACTGAGGGTCGGGTCCCGGCCGAGCGGGGCTCAGGGCCAGCCGCCGGTGCTCCGGTCCCGCGGAGTGTCACGGTAGGCCGCCGCGCACTCGGCTCGAGCCTGCTCGCCGACCGCGGCCGGGCTCGCATCGGGGTGCGCACGCTGCCATCGCACGACGGCGCGCAGGGCGTCGTAGGTCGTCCCGGTCAGACCCATCTCCTGATAGTCGAAGCCGCTGTCCGGGTGGTCCTGGGCCCAGTAGCGCACATCGGCCCCGCACGACTCGACGAGCGGGTCGGTGCGACCCTGGGCCAGGATCCAGCCCCCGAGGACGACGGCCAGTGCGGCACTCAGCACGAGGAGTCGTCTCCCACGAGTCATCGTCGACCCTCGCTTGCCGCAGTTCGATCGGGCAGGTGATGGGATAATACGGTCGTCATAGCGCCGGGGGTAAGGGGACCGTCATGGCAACGGCCAGAGAGCGGCTCGTCTACACGGCGGCTCAACACCTGCGCGAGCACGGCGTCGAGGGCACCGGACTCCGCCCCCTCGTCGCCGACGCGGGCGCACCGTGGGGGTCGCTCCGGCACTACTTCCCGGGCGGCAAGGACCAGCTCGTGGTCGAGGCGCTGGGCTGGTCCGGGTCGTATGCCGCGGCGGTCGTCGAGCGCTATCTCCGGCGTGGGTCCCCGACCGCCAGGGGCCTGCTGCGCGTCGTCGTTCGATGGTGGGTCGACGACCTGGAGAGCCGGGACTTCGCCCGCGGCTGCCCGGTCGCTGCCGCCGTCGCCGACTGCGCACACACCAACCCCACGATTCGCGCGGCCGCCGCGGGCGCACTCGAGGCGTGGCGCAGCCCCATCCGGGACGGCATCGTCGCGCTCGGCTTCACCAAGCGGGACGCCGACGAGCTGGCCACCGTGCTGCTGGCCGCTCTCGAGGGCGGCATCCTCATGGCGCGTGCGCAACGCAGCACCGAGCCATTGCGGGTCGTGGAGCGCAGACTCCTTCCGCTCCTGCAGCGCTGATCCCACTCTTCCTCCCCGCGTGCACTAAGACGTCTGTCATACTCTTCCAACTATGACAAATGTCATATAGCGGAGGGAGAGGGCGATGCGTCTCGGTTTCATCGGACTGGGGCTGATGGGCGAGCCGATGGCAGCCAACCTGCGACGGGCAGGCATCCCGCTGACCGTGTGGAGCCGGTCGCCAGACCCCTGCGCCCGGCTCGCGGGCCTCGGCGCGGACGTCGCGGCCGGGCCGACCGCGGTGCTCGCCGCCAGCGACGCCACCATCGTCATGCTCGCGCACGAGCAGGCGATCGAGGCGACCCTTGAGCCCGGCGGTCGGGACTTCGGCGACGCGGTCAGGGGTCACGGGGTCGTGCACATGGGCACCGTCTCCCCCGCCTACTCCGCCCAGCTGGACCGCTCCGTGCGCACTGCCGGTGGCTGGTTCGTCGAGGCTCCGGTGTCCGGGTCCCGGCGGCCGGCCGAGGCCGGTGAGCTCGTGGCGATGGTGGCCGGGCCGACGCATCGCATCGACGGTCTGACACCGGCGCTGGAGACGATGTGCCGCCTCGTGCTGCGCTGCGGAGAGCCCCCATCCGCGACGCGGATGAAGCTCGCCGTCAACACCCTGCTCATCGGGATGGTGACCGCGCTCGCCGAGTCATGGCGATTGGCCGGGCGACTCGGTCTGGACCACGAGGTCTTCGCCGAGGCGGTGCGCAGCGGTCAGCTCGCCGCACCGGTCGTGCTCACCAAGCTCGACAAGCTGCTGGCCGGCGACCTGAGCCCGCAAGCCGGGCTCGCCGACGTCCGTCGCAATGCCCAGCTCATCGCCGCCGAGGCCGCGGCGGCCGAGACGCCGGTGCCCTTGCTCGCCGCGGCCCTGACCCTGCTCGACGCCGCCGTGGCGGCCGGCCACGCCGACCTCGACATGGTCGGCGTCCTGCACCCGCGGATCAGCTGAGGTCGAGCTTGGCCAGGCGCGCCGCCAACAGGTCGCGCCGGTGCCGGTTGCCGGGCAGCTCGACATAGGCCTCGCGATAGCGAGCGAGCAGGTCGTCGTCGAGCCGCCGCACGGCACCGGGGGGATAGCGATACCCCATGGCCCCGGTGATGGTCGCGCTGTCGACCTCGCGCAGCACCGCGCTGAGCTCGTCGAGCGAGCCGATGCCGAGCTCGAGCAAGAGCCCCGCGATCCAGGCATAGTGGTCGGTGCGGGACCAGCCCGCGCTGGCATAGCGACCGGCGAGGAAGGTGGCCAGCTCCTGGGCGCTGACCCGTGGGTCGGCCTCGTGCGAGGGCACGACCTCCTCCCCGAGGCCGGCCTGCAGCCGGTCGCGGATCGTCGTGAACTCGCGGTCGGCGAGCTCGAGCAGCCCTGCGGCGAGGGTGAACCGCCGATCAAGGTCGGGCACCTGCTCGGGCGGCACCGTTCCCTTGTAGCGGATGTCGTGCTCGAACTCGGCCCACGCGTGCTGCAGCACCGTGCGCAGCTGCACCGAGGCGCACTGCATCGGGTCGTATGCCGCGTGCCCACCTCGATCCCGGCTCACCAGCAGGTGCCGGCTGGCATAGCCGAAGCGACCCTCGCGGGCGGTCTCCTGCCCGAGATCACGGTCGTCGAGGACGGCGAACTGCTCGGCCAGCAGCTCGGCGACCGCCTGCACATCCCCCTGGACGAAGGTGATGACCCGCACGCCGACCTGGTCGGTGATGTCGACCAACGGATTCGCGTCGGGACGGATCTCCTTGAGCTGCAAGGCCTTTCCCGTGAACGAGGGAACGCTCTTGGCCCGTCCCTCGACGGTGAGGTAGTTGATGCCCGCCTCGTCGATGATCGCCCGGATCGTCGCGACGAAGTCGACGGTCCGCTGCGCGAGCAGCGGGTGGGACGCGGCATACGCGGCGACGGCCTCGTCGATCTCCGGACTGGACATGCCCCAAGCATGCCGTGCGCTCGGCGCACGACCGGTCACCACGGCCGTGTCCGGCTCAGGCGAGGTCGAGCTTGGCGTTGTCGCCGTCGTCGGGTCGCTCGCCGGCGACGAGCACCTTGGCCAGGCCGATGAGCTGCGCCGGCCTGCTCGGAGCGTCCCAGTACTCGCCGCCGGTGAGGTCGACGCGGATCAGGGCGACCCGGGGGTCACTCGCCTCGCACTGGAACCACGCCTCAGCGAAGCGGTTCCAGAGCTGCTCCTTCTTGGCGACGTCGTCGACGAGCGCGCCGGTCCCGCGGGCCGACACCCAGGAGTCGCCGTCGACGAAGGCGAGGTTGACCTGCGGGTTGCCCGCGAGCTGATCGAGCTTCGGCGAGTCGGAGTAGGCCATGAACCACACCGTCGGCCCCTCGAGGGCCTGCACGGTCATCGGCCGCGCGTGCAGTCCGCCGTCGGTGTCGATCGTCGTGAACATGCAGGTGCGCTGCCCCTCGACCAGCCGCTCGAAGGCCGGCACGTCGTGGTCAGGGCCGCGAGCCGGGTCGGGTCGACTGCGATCGTCCTGCTCCGTGCTCATCAGGGCTCCCATCTGCCGGTGCAGCGCGACCGTCGCGCGTGCTGGTGAGGTTATCCCGAGACGGCTGTCTCAAACCTGGGGTCAACCGCGGCCGGAGCGATGTTGGCCGCCCCGCGGACGCAACCGGACCGGAGGGATCGGTGGGGCCGGAATGCGCTGTCTCGCACCGGCATACCCAGGCACCTGACCGAAGCGGTCGCTGCCGGCCTCCCACTCCTCGCGGAGGGCGACGATCTCGTCGTGGGTGCGAGCGATGAGGTTCCACCACATGACGATCTCCTCGTCGAAGGGTGCTCCACCGAGCACGCGCAGGCGTGCCCCGCCCGACCCGGCCTCCAGCTCGAGCCGGCCCGGACCGGGGTCGCGACAGCCGAGGTCGCCGGCTTCGAGATCGGTGCCGTCCATGGACACCGCACCGGTGTCGACGAGCACACCGTGCTCGTATGCCGCGTCGACGGCCAGCACCAGCCGGGCCCCGGGGAGCAGGTCGAGCTGGGCGCCGAGCAACGGGGTGTGGGTGGGCACCGGGGATCGGGCCAGCCCGGCGAGCTCACCGACGAAGACGAGGGCGGTGCCGGCCTCGCCCGGCAGGGCCACCGACTCCGGCGCGAAGTGGTCGAACCCCTGCCCGACGTGCCGGGCCTGCTCGGGCAGGGCGACCCACAGCTGCACGCCGTGCAGGACCGTCGTCGCCGGGGTCGAGACCTCCGAGTGCGCGATGCCCGAGCCGGCGGTCATCAGGTTGACCTCGCCGGGACGAACCAGCGCGACGACACCGGCGCTGTCCCGGTGCTCGACCTCCCCCGCGAAGAGCCACGAGACGGTCTGCAGCCCGGTGTGCGGGTGCGGTGGCACATCCATGCCGCCGTCGTTCGCACCGCCGACCTGGGTCGGGCCGTAGTGGTCGACGAAGCACCAGGCACCGACGAATGCGCGATCGCGATGGGGCAGGGTGCGTCGCACCGTGAGCGCCCGGATGCCGCCCAGCGGGACCTCCCGGGGCTGCAGCACATGCACGCTCGTCGCGGGACGGTGCCGCCCTCGAGTGTCGTCGCCCATCGGCATACCTCCGTATCGATCGGGTCAGTGGTCACTCAGCGCTCGGGGAAGAGCTCGGCCCGCCGGTCGGCCACGGCCTGCCGGGACGTCAGCCCGAGCTTGGCCAGCACCGCAGCCGCATGGGTCTCGACGGTGCGGATCGACACGACGAGCTCAGCGGCGATCTCGGCGTTGGTGAGCCCACGCGCCATCAGTCGGGCCACGTCGAGCTGGCGGCCGGTCAACCCGGCCGGGTTGGCGCGGGTCGTCGTCGACGACCCGCGAGGCACTCGAGCGACACCCATCGACCGAAGTCGCTGTCGCGCCAGCTGCGCCAACGGTCGTGCTCCGAGACGGTCGAGCTCGCTCAGCGCGTCGAGCAGCGCAGCCGGATCGTCCCCGGCAACTGCAGCAGCGGCCGCCTCGTAGGGGCAGCCGGCTGCCCGCCAGGCATCGGCGGCCTCGCGCCACCGGCCGGCGGCCAGGGCGGCATACGGGTGCGGGATCGAGATCGGCTCGGAGGTGGCGCCAAGCACGCGCGCCCAGTAGGCAAGCTCTGCACGGTCGGCCGGGCGGCCATGTGTCGCAGCGAGATCCACGGCCGCCTGCACCTCGGGTCGGGCTCGCTCGGGGTCTCCGTCGAGCAGCGCAGCCTCGGCAAGGGCGCAGGCCGCCGGCGAGATCCGCTGTGACTCCCCTACTCGCAAGGCCAGTGCCCAGGCCTCACGGAGCACCTCGAGCGCGTCCGGCTCACCGCGCCGCGCGCGCAGCCTGCCCACGAGGGACAAGGCGGCGCAGCGGATCGGGGGCGCCCCCTCGAGCGCGGGCCCGGCTGCCGCCTCCGCGTCCGCCCACTGCCCCCGCGCCGCCAGCAAGCGGCCGCGCACGAACTGCAGATAGCGCGAGAAGGTGAGGAACTCGACCCGTTGGGCCAGCTCGATCCCGTCAGCGAGGTGCCGTTCGGCGGCCTCGAGCTCGAGCATGTCGAGCTCCGCCCACGCGAGGTTGACGTAGGCGCGGCAGGCGTCCTCGGGGTCGTCCGCCGCGAGCGCCACCGCCAGGCTCTCCTCCATGGCCGGCCGCCACCGCGGATCGTCCCGCCGGGCCAGCGCGAGACCCAGGTTGTTGAGCAGATGCGAGCGGGTGGCCGGCTCGAGCCGGGGCAACGCCAAGGCCTGCTCCGCAGCCTCGATCGCCTCGTCGTCCCGCCCGGCGAGCGCGTGCACCTGGGCTCGGTTGCTCAGCGCGAGGCCTAGCAGATCGCTGTCATCAGCGCCCTCAAGGACCTGCACTGCCTCGTCCGCCGCACCGCTCGCCGCCTCGGGTTGGCCCGCCCACCAACAGAGCCGGGACAGCCAGCGCAGTCCCGCGCCCAGCACGAGAGGGTCGCCGTCACGCATCAGCTCGACCGCCCGACGTTGCGCCGCCACTGCCTCGTCGGTGGGCGCATCGACCGTGTATGCCGCGACGGCTCGGCGTTGCCACAGCCGTGCCTCCTCGGCGACCTCGAGGCGCGGCTCAGGGTCGCCGTCGAGCACCAGCCGCAGGTGCGCCAGCGCCTCGCGGTGACCGCCGGCGGCCAGGGCCTCGTCGGCTGCTCGCGGACCGTGGCTGCGCACGATCGTGCGGTCGCCGGCCAGCGCGGCGTGGTGCACGATGCGCGAGAGCTCGGAGCTGCCGTGGTCGAGCAACGCGCCGAGCACCCGCCGGTGACCGAGCAGCCGTCGCGTGTCGGGCATCGTGTCGACGATCGCGCGGCGAGTCAGCTCGTGCCGGAAGGTCACTCGCGCCGGGGTCACGGTGAGCACGCCCCGGGCTTCCGCCGGCAGCAGCGCTGCCGCGCCGCCCGGCACGACTGCGTCGACGAGCCAGTGCTCGGCTCCCGACGGCACCACGGCGAGCTGCTCGACGGCCTCGAGCACCTCCGCCGCCAGACCGGAGAGGCGTGCCTGCACCGCGGCCGCGATGGTGAGCGGGACCTCGTCCGCGTCGCCGGCCGCGATCACCTCGGCGACGAAGTACGGGTTCCCCGACGTCACCCCGAACACCCGATTGCCGTCGACTCCGTGTCGGGAGCTCAGGATCCGGACCGCCTCCGGCGACAGCCGATCCAGGCGCAGCCGGTGCGTGGACGTCGACGCCGCCGCCAGCCCCAGCACCGACCGCAGCGGATGGGTCGGCGAGAGCTCGTCGTCGCGGTGGGTCAGCACCAGCAGGACCGGCCAGGTCGCCACCCGCCGGATGAGGAAGCGCAGGACGTCGAGCGAGGCCTCGTCGGCCCAGTGGACGTCCTCGACGACGAGCACCGTGGGTCGCGCCGGACCGGCGAGCTCGCCCGGCAGCGCGTCGAGCACGGCGGTCCGGTCCGCGGCTCGCAAGGCGCCGGCCAGCTCGCTGCCCACCTGGCCAAGCAGGTCGCGGAAGGGGCCGAGGACCCGGGGCGTGCCGAGGTCGTCGCACCAGCCGATGAGGAGGCGGGCCCCCGGGGGCAGCACCGTCGGCAGCTCGGCGAGCAGGCTCGACTTGCCGATGCCAGCCTCGCCCGAGACGAGCACCACCGCACCGGATCCGTCCGCGGCGGCGGCCGCCGCCGAGCGCAGAGTGGCCAGCTCGGCGTCACGCTCGAGGATGCGCGCGCCCATTGTCGGATTGTGACACCGCGCTCGTTGGGCCGCAGCGCGATTGCCCGGTGAGGCCGGCGATCTCAGTGGTCGCCGGCCGACATCTCGGTATGCCGTACGGACGCGCCGGCACGCCACCCGCCGGTGCACTGGTCAGGTCGGAGAGACCGACACCGGGGCACCGCCCCCACCACCCAAGGAGCGAATCATGCCGTTCATCAACGTCAAGGTCATCGAGGGCGTCTTCGACGCCGGCCAGAAGAAGCAGATCATCGAGCAGCTCACCGAGACGATGATCGGGATCGAGGGCGAGGCCTTCCGCCCGGTCACCTGGGTCACCGTAGAGGAGGTCCGCAGCGGGTCGTGGGGCATCGGCGGCACGCCGCTCACGACCCAGGACGTGCACGCGATGGCCGGTCGCCCGGTCGGCTGAGCACCCTGTCGGCGGCGGACAGCGTCGCCGCACCCCACCCTGTCGGTCGGCGCGATCGGGGGACGCGCCGGCCGACGGACCCACCCGACTTCAGGAGAACCCCATGCACCTCGCCACCTCGTCAACCCGGCCCGGCTATCACGGCTGGTCAGCGGAGCCGCTGTCCGCCGCCGGAGCCCTCGACACCACCCCACGGCTCACTGCGATCACGACGCCAACCGGCGCCGAGGTCGGCTGGGTCGGCGCAGACGGCTCGGTCAGCTGGGCGACGACGAGCCCGGGCCAGCCCTGGTCGAGCGCCCTGCTTGCCGGGCCAGGCTCGGCCGCACCGGCGGGCGCCATCCGCGCCGTGGCCAAGGACGGCGGACTCGCCGAGGTGTGGTGGCTCGGCCCGGACGGGTCGGTGCAAGCGGCATACCGGGAGAGCGACTGGGGCAGATACGAGCTCGCACCGGCGGGCAGCGCCGCGCTGGGCGGTGACCTCGCCGCGATCAGCAAGGGTGGCGACCGGATGGAGGTGTGGTGGATCGGCGTGGACGGGTCGGTCCAGGCGGCCTTCCACGACGGCGGATGGGAGAGATACCAGCTCGCGGGACCGGGTGAGGCGGCCACGACGACCGGCATCACGGCGATCACCAAGGGCGGGGACCGGATGGAGGTGTGGTGGATCGGCCCGGACGCCTCGGTGCAGGGGGCCTATCACGACCCCACCTGGACCCGCTACGCGATGACGTCGCCGGGGATGGCGAGCCTCGCCTGCCGGCCGAGCTCCTGGGTCGGGCAGACCCGGCACGATGTCACTGCCCGGCTGTGGTGGATCAGCTCGGTGGGTGACGTCTGGCTCGCCAGCTTCGACGGCGCCTGGGCGCCGATGGCGATCGGCGCGCAGGCGCAGCCGGCCGGGTCGGTGGCCGGGTGCGCGCTCAACTCGGAGACGCCAGGGGTCGTGTGGGGCGGTGTCGACGGCGCGGTGGTCGACGGGGTGCCCGACGAGGTGACCCTCGTCGCTCACGTCAGCGGCGGTCGGGCCCTGCGCGGGGTCGTCGGGATCACGGTGCGACAGGACGGGTCGAGCGAGTGGTGGGGCGACCTCACCAACGACACCTTCTACGGCTACGACTACGCCGTGAGCGCCTTCGTCCGTGAGGGCGGCCTGCCCGTCGAGCTGGCGGCAGTGCATCGCGGGTCGGTCGCCGGCTACGCCACACCCGGCTCGAGCGACGACCTGTGGTCGGCGGCTCATCCGGCACGTCCGGCGCTGGTCGGACGGCAGGCCGGGCTGCGCTTCGGGGCACTGGCCGTGCGGCTCGAGCACAGCGTCGACGTCGTCGACTACCTGGGGCGGGTCGTCGACGGCATCTTCGAGACCACTCTCGGCGCGGTGCTCACCCCGGTCGGCGCGGTCCTCGTGCTCGGCGCCGAGATCGTCTCGCTGGCGACCACCGGGTCGCTCGTGCCGGGGACGATCGTCGCGGCCGGTGTCCCGTGGCTGACCGGCCCGTCGGGGATGTTCGTCCAGCTCGTCGCCGACGCCGCCGGCGACCGGGGACGGGTGCTCACCGAGGCGGAGTACGCCTGGGTCGACGATGCCGTCTTCGCGGGGTCGCTGCCGCCGCGCGGGGACGTGCTGCTCACGGCATACACGGGCTTGGGCGGGAGGCCCTTCACCTTCCCGACCGCCACCGGCAGCATCCTCGTCAACGTCGGGGCAGCACGCTATGCCGACCCGCGCAGCGACGAGGCGACGATCGTTCACGAGCTCGTGCACGCCTGCCAGATCGCGCACTCGACCGACCTCGGCTTCACCCTGTCGGCGATCCTCGCGCAGGGATCTGACGCCGTGGGCGGAGCGGCATACGACTACGGCCCAGCAGGATTCGACTACTCCGGCCTCGGCATCGAGGCCCAGGCGCAGATCGTGGAGGACTGGTTCCGGGGTCGCCCCGCGATTGCTCGGGTCCCCGAGGACCGTGGCCACACCGGCCGACCGTGCGATCCAGAGAGCCCCTACTACCGCTACGTCACGGACGACCTGCGACTCGGGAGGTTCTGAGCCGCCCCGACGGAGTCCACCGTCCGTCATGCGGCCACGGCACGCCGGGTGTGCGCATCCGGGACCATCCGCGATCAGCTCTCGAGCACCTCGACGGCGAGGACGGTCGGCAGGTGGCGGGCGATCTCGTCCCACGTACGGCCCTCGTCGCGGCTGGCGAAGATCGAGCCGCTGTTCGTGCCGAAGTAGACGCCGGCCGGGTCGAGCGTGTCCCCGCCCATCCCCTGGCGCAGCACGGTGAAGAAGCAGGACTGCTGGGGCAGCCCGTCGCGGTGCGCTGCCCACGTGCCGCCGCCGTCGCGTGAGCACCACACGGCTGCAGCGGAATCCGGCGGGAAGCGCCCGGCTGAGTCGCCGTTGAGCGGCAGGGTCCAGATGATCTGCGGGTCGCGCGGGTGCACGCGCAACGGGAAGCCGAAGGTCGACGGCAGGCCGGCAGTGATGTCGGTCCAGGTGGCGCCACCGTCCTCGGATCGCCAGGTGCCCCAATGGTTCTGCTGATAGAGGACGCCGCCGGTCCCCGGGGCGAGCTCGAGGTGGTGGACGCACAGTCCGGTCGTGCCGTCGCGCGGGCCAGCCGGGTGGTCGGGACTGTCCGGGTATGCCGCCGGGTCGGCGAGGTCGTTGTGCCGCTCCCACGTGACGCCGCCGTCGGTCGAGGCGAAGACGCCGGCGGCGGAGATGCCGATCCACATCGCGTCGGGGTCGGCGGGGTCGGCGACGATGGTGTGCAGGACGAGACCGGCGGCGCCCGGATTCCACTCGGCGGCCGATGGATGGTCGGTGAGGCCCTTCACCTCGGACCAGGTGCGGCCGTCGTCGTCGCTGACGAGCAGCAGGGCCGGGTTGGTGCCGGCATAGAGCCGGTCGCGGACTCGGCCGAGCGACCAGATCTGGCCGAATCGCCGTGCGAATGGGGGCGGTTCGTCGCTCCAGCCGATCTGCTCGGCGAACTCGGGATCCGCTGCCGCCCACTCGTCGACCTGACCGGCGGTGAGCTTGGCGACGGTCCACGTGTGACCGGCGTCGTCGGAGCGCCACACGCCCGCACCGGTCCACTCGCCGCCGCCGCCGGCCCAGATCGTGCCGGTGGCCGGGTCGCCGACAACGTGGTTGATGGTCCAGCCGTCGCAGTAGGGGCCGCGGATCGACCACTCGGATCGCTCGGCGTCACCGTCGATGACGAAGGCGCCCTTCGTCGTGCCGACGAGCAGCTGCAGGGACGGACGCTGCTGGGGTGCCTGAGCCATCCGACGACCATGCCACCTCTGCCCGCCAGGAGGCAACGGCTCAGGCGCGGCCGACCGAGCCGCTAGGACTCACCCAGATGCAGGCTCGACCGCCCAGGCCGCCGACACCGCATCGGCGATCTGGGAGATGCGGGAGTCGGCGACGGATATCGGGCGACTGGTCAGCCACTCGACCAGGTGATCTCCAGCGATGAAGTGACAGGAGTCCCCCGCCGCCCGCTGCTCCATGTCGCCCCAGATGGCGACGACCGGAACCACGAAGACCCTGATGCGGGTTGACTTGTGGACCCGTGAGCTCGTTTGCACAGCAAGGCTCTTCACCTGTCCCGCAACAGCAGTCCGCCGGTCGACACGGCGGCGTCCGGGCACTTCCACCTGGGGCACGTCCCCGATCACCGTGGTCCGGCCGTACCAGCTCTTGGTGTCGATGACGAAGACCCCGCCCGGACCGACGACGACATGGTCGATGTTGCCAAACTCGGTCTCGATGTCGTGGAAGACGGACCACTGAGGTGGCAGCCGCCGCAGCTCGCGCTCGGTGCGCTGCTCACCCCAGGATCCGATGAGCCAGTTCTCGACGGCCGACGGAGGCGAGTCGCGGGCGGTCATCCACAGCGCAAGGAGAATGCCGGTCAGCAGCCCCGCGTTCCAGGTCCACATACCACCCAGTGGAACGAGCAGCAGGTTCAGCACCACCGCCGCCGCCAGCAAGCCCAGGCCGACTAGGGCGAAGAATCGGCGCTTCCTCCGCAGCCACTCGGTGCGCATCTGCGCATAGGCCGCCTCCGCAGAGCCACCGGCCTTCCTCATGAGGCGACCCTAGCCAGCAGCGTCCGGCAGCGCTGAGCGAGCCGCTCAGTCGCCCAGCAGCCCTTGGCGGCGGGCGATGGCGGCCGCCTCGGCGCGGTTGGTGGCGCCGAGCTTGGCCAACACGTTGGAGACGTGCACGCTGACCGTCTTGGTGCTGATGAACAGCGCCCGGCCGATCTGCCCGTTGGTGCGTCCCTCAGCGACGAGCGTGAGCACCTCCTGCTCGCGGGGCGTGAGCTGAGTCGGCTCAGTCGATGCTCGGCGGACGGCGCGTGGGGCATCGTCCGGCCTTCTCGCGCCGCTCTGCTCGTCGACGGGAACCACCCCGCCGAGCGCTGTGATCAGGGGGCGGGCGCCGAGGCGCTCGGCGACCTCGAGTGCCGCTGCGGCCACGACATCGCCATCTGCGTCGCGGCCGGCGGCCCGCAGGGCTGCGGCCAGGTGCACTCGGGAGCGAGCCGCCTCGGGCCGATGGCCGATGGCCTCGAAGCCGGCCACCGCGCGCTCCCACGCGTCGACGTATGCCGCGTCGGCGGGTGCGGCCGCCGCGTCGCTGGCCCGAGCGAGGCGCAGCAGCTCGGCCTCCAGCCGGGAGCCCCAGGCCAGCGACTCCGGCCCGGGCGCTGGATGGTGCGGCCCGACCGGCGCGGCGAGTCGAGAGCGGGCGCGCGCGGCATACCGGTCGATGGTGTCGATGAGCCTGTCCGGCAACGGCTCTGGCGTCGACTCACGGTGGGCGGCGGCTTGTCCGGCCAACAGCGCGGCGACCCTGATGACGCCCTGGAAGTCTGGGCTCCAGCCGTGCTCGAGCAGGGCCAGGCACTCGTCGGTGAGGTCGAGCAGGGCGGTGAGCTCGCCGGCCGCGCCGAGCAGGTCGATCGCGGCATACAGCGCGTAGGCCGCGACGAGGACGTCGACGGGCCACCAGGGCCGCAGCTCCGCCCACACTCCGGGCGGAACGGGATCTCCCCGCCCTGCGACGAGCAACAGGCCGGCCGCAGTGACCAGCGCCCCGCCAGGCTGCGGGATCACTCCCTCGTCCCCGAGGTCGAACAACGTTGCAGCGCGGTCCCATTCGCCGAGCTGATAGGCCATCACCCCGCCATAGAGGCGACACTCGATGACATAGGGCGCCCACCGACCGCGCAGCCGGCTCCCCACGGCATAGCCCTGCTCGTAGTGCTCGAGCGCCTCGGCGATCCGGCCGCGATGGCTGGCCAAGCCGCCCAATCGCATCCGGGCCCACACCTGAGCCGGGTCGTCGGTGCCCTCGAGGTCGGCGACGAGCCGCTCGAGGGTTCGGATCGCCGTCGCGAGCGCCTCGTCGGTGCCGGAGGCCGTGGAGAGCACGACCCGCGCCTCGGCGGCGACACCCGGCAGGCCCAGCTCGTCGGCAAGCGCGGCCAGCTCGTCCGACACGGCAAGCGCCTCCTCCGCGCAACCGGCGTCGACGAGACTCTGCAGCATCGCGAACAACACGGTTGCCCGGCGTTGGTCCCGGGTGGCTGGGAGCAGGGCATGGGCCTCACGAGCCAAGGCGAGCGGGTCCCCCGGGAGCGAGAGGGCGCGCAGCTGAAGGGCGAGGTCGGCGAGCAGGTCGGCTCGCTCGCCGGGGTGGGTCGACCCGTCGGTCGTCTCGAGGGCATCGCGCAGCAGCTCGACCGCCCGGACCTGCTCACCGGCGATGGTGGCGGCGTGCGCGGCTCGGAGCGCGATTCGAGCCCGATCGCCGCGATCGGAGCACCAGAGCAGCGCCCGGTCGTAGTGCCGCATCGCGTCGCGGGGCCCACCGACCGCCAAGGCGGCGTCGCCGGCGGCGACGCTCGCCCGGCTGGCGGTGGCGGGGTCGCCCACGGCAGCGGCGTGCCGGGCCAGGTCGGCGGGACTGCCCAGGCGCGGATCGGCCTGCAGCGCAGCGAGGTATGCCGTGTGCAGGCGCCGGCGGGTGCCGGGCAGGAGGTCCTCGGCGATCGCCTCGGCGAGCAAGGCGTGGCGGAAGGTGTAGCCGTCACCCACCGGCTCGACGAGGTGGTGCTCGATCGACTCGCGCAGCGCCGCGTCGAGGGCATCGGGGTCGAGGCGGCATACCTCGGCGAGCAAGGTGTGCTCGACCGTCCGGCCGGCTGTGGCTGCCGCGCGAACGACGGTGCGCGCGTCGTCGCCCAGGCTGTCCACCCGGGCGAGCAGCAGGCGGGTGAGATCGGCTGCGCGGGCGCCGGTGGCCTGTCGACTCGCGACGATCTCCTCGGCGAAGAAGGCATTGCCCTCCGCCCGCTCGATGACCTCGCGCACCCCATCGTGATCGGTCGGTGCGCCGTCGAGAGCGGCGACGAGCGCGCGCATCGGGCCGGGCCGCAGCGGTGCGAGCTCGAGCCGGTCGAGGCCGGCGATCCGAGTCCAGACCGGAAGGGTCTCGTGCAGCGGATGGCGGCGGTGCAGGTCGTCGGAGCGGTAGGTGACGAGCAGCGTGACCCGACTCGTGAGGCCGCGGGTGAACAGCAGGGTGAGCAGCTCGCGTGAGGAGTGGTCGGCCCAGTGGACGTCCTCGACGACGACGAGCAGCCGACGTCCCGAGCCGGCCGCGACGAGGCAGGCGTGGACGGCCTCCGCGACCCGAGCGGGGTCCGGAGCACCGGCTGCCTGGTCGGCCGGGACCGAGGATCCGGACCCGTCCCCGCCAGACCGGTGGGTGGGCAGCAGCACGGCGAGCTCGGGTCGAGTGGCCATCGTCCGGCCGACCGCCTCGGGGGCCAGCTCGGCGAGCGTAGTGAGCAGCTCGGTGAAGGGCAGGTAGGCCAGCACGGCCTCACCGAGCCCGACACAGTGCCCGGTCGCAACGAGCCAGCCGGCCTGGGTCGCCTCGTGGACGATCTCAGCGACCAGCCGCGACTTGCCGATGCCGGCGTCGCCACTGATGAGCACGCCGACTCCGCCCGGTTCCCCGGGCGCAGCCCCGCCGGGCGAGCGGGCGACCGACTGGTCCAGCCCGACCGCCCGGCGGAGCCTGCGCACCTCGGCCTCCCGGCCGACGAGCGGGCGGCTGCGCGGTGACGGCATACCGTCATTATCGGAGTGTGCCGCGCCTCCATGCCTGCTCACTCCGCGTGGTGGCGCTGGCGGTGCCGGACGAGGAAGGCGGAGCTGATGCCTCGCAGCCAGCCCGGGCGCGCCCCGCTCTGAGCGATGTCAGGGGCGTAGCGGGCGAGGCCGTAGCGACTCTCCAGCTCGGCGTGCACGAAGGTAGGGTCGAGGTGCAGCGGGTTCATGGTCGGGCCTCTCCTGGAAGTGGTGGTGCCCTTCCAGGCTCGGCCGGTGAGGTAGGCCCGCACATCCGGCAGGCTTCCTATCCCTGCCGCTGAGGTACCTCAGGTGTCGGACGGCTCGGCCGGGTCGGCGTGCACGACGAGGTCGAGCTTGCGCCACAGCACGGCGAGAGTGACCGCGGAGCCGACCCCGGCGAACCAGAAGGGCGCGGTCAGCCCCCAGTGGGTCGCGATCTGGCCGCCGAGGAACTGCCCGACGATGAGCCCGACGAAGATGCCGAGGACGTAGACCGACCCGACCCGGCCCTGCAGCTCGCTCGGGACGGAGCGTTGGCGCAGCGCACTGCCGAGGGAGCCCCACACGAAGGCGTAGAGGCCGAAGCCGACCATGATGACCAGGGCGACCCAGAGGGTGCTGGTCACGGCGAGGGCGAAGTGGGTGGCCACCTCGGCGAGCAGGCAGACCTTCATCAGCGTGGCGGCGGCGACGCGTCGCTCGAGCCGGTCGTATGCCGCGGTGGCGGCGAGTCCGCCGATCGCGACGGCCGTGGTGAGCAGGCCGTAGCCGACCGCGCCGGCGTCGAGATGGTGCAGGGCCCAGAGCACGAGCACCGACCAGGCGGCGCCCCAGGTGATGTTGAAGAGCAGGATGACCAGGGTCAGGGTGCGCACGCCCGGGTGGCCGACGAGCCAACGGATGCCCTCGGCGATGTCCTGGCGCAGATGGGTGGCCTCGGCGCGGGCCGGTGGGCGCTGGGTGCCGATCCGCCAGATGAGGACGATGCCGAGCAGGCAGGTGACGATCTGGGTGACGAAGGGGATCGCCTGGCCGGCGGCGAAGAGGAAGGCCCCGACGGGTGGGCCGACGAGCTGGTTGGCGGTGAGGTAGCCGGCCTGCAGCCGGGCGTTGCCGATGCCGAGGTCGGCCTTGGGCACGAGCATCGGCAGCAGGGTCCGCGAGGCGGAGTCGGCGAAGACCTCGCCGATGCCGACGAGGAAGACCGCGACGAGGACCAGCCAGATGGTGAGCCGGTCGGTGCCGATGGCGACGGCGAGCAGGACGAGCACGGCGATCCGGGCCAGGTCGGCGGCCACCGTCATGACCCGGCGGTCGACCCGGTCAGCCAGCGCACCGGCATACAGGCCGAAGAGCAGCTGCGGGGCGACGCCGGCGGCACCGGCGGCAGCGACCAGACGAGGGTCGGAGGTCTGCGCGGCGACGAGCAGGGGGCCGGCGGCGAGGGCGATGCCGTCGCCGATGTTCGAGACCCACGACGAGGCGACCAGCCATCGGAAGGCTTGGCCCATGCGGCTCGGGAAGACGGCCTCGGCGACACCCACGAGCACGAGAGCCTAGGCCCTGCGCGGCCGGGTGGCGACGCCGTTTCTCGTGCCGCACGGCGGTCTGGGTCGAGCACAGCCACCGCACAGCCGACTCATCGGCAACCCAGGGGCGGGCTTCCTAGCCTGGCGGCTCCGCACTCACCGAAAGGCCACCGCCATGACCAGCTCCACGCCACGCTTCCCGACCTTCGAGGGGCGGCCGTTGGCCCGCCCGGACGAGCCGGTCGTCGACCAGGGGCTCGCCTTCGACCTCGGCACCTTGCTCGACCGGCGACGACTGCTGCAGCTCGTCGGGGTCGGCGTCGCCGGCGGGGCGCTCGCCGCCTGCTCGTCGTCGGGCTCGTCGACGGGTGCGTCGGGGTCCGGGTCGTCCGGAGCCGCCGGGTCGACTGGCACGGGGACGAGCAGCGCCGGGACGAGCAGCGCGGGGACGGGCAGCGCGGCGGTCGCGACGGGCGCCGGGTCGCTGGTCGAGATCCCCGACGAGACGGCCGGCCCGTATCCCGGTGACGGGTCGAACGGGCCGGACGTGCTCGAACAGAGCGGGGTGGTGAGGCAGGACATCCGGTCGAGCTTCGGCAGCGGGTCGGCGACGGCGACCGGAGTGCCGATGACCCTCACACTCACCCTGCTCGACATCGCCGCCGGTGGCGCGCCGATGGCCGGCGCCGCGGTCTATGCGTGGCACTGCGATGCCGCCGGCCGCTACTCGATGTATTCGTCGGGCGTGCAGAGCGAGAACTATCTGCGCGGGGTGCAGGTCGCCGGCGCCGACGGGGTCGTGCGGTTCACGTCGATCTTCCCCGGCTGCTACTCCGGCCGGTGGCCGCACATCCATTTCGAGGTCTATCCGAACCAGGCAAGCATCACCAGCTCGACTGCCGCGATCGCCACCTCACAGGTCGCGCTTCCCCAGGCGACGTGCGAGCAGGTCTATGCGACAACGGGATACGAGTCGTCGATCGGCAATCTGCGCCGGCTCTCGCTCACTACGGACAACGTCTTCGGCAACGACGGCGGCATCCACCAGCTCGGTGTCGCCACCGGCTCCACAAGCCAGGGGTATGCCGTGTCGCTCACCGTCCCCGTCGACACCCGCACCGCGCCGAGCGGTGGTGGCGGGCGGCCGTGATCCGGCGGCGGCCGGGCGGTGGTGCCGGTCGCCGTCCCGGCGGCACGGATGGTGGGTGAGTGCCGGGAGTACGGCATTGCTGGCACCCCGCCAGCAGCCCCGGCCTTGCTTCGATGGAGAACCATCTGCGCGGCTCATCCCCGCTCGCGCGGGGCGGACCTGTTCCTAAGCGCCGCTAGATGTTCCCAGGTGGGCTCATCCCCGCTCGCGCGGGGCGGACACGTCGTCGACGGGCCACGCCCGGTAGTAGGAGGGCTCATCCCCGCTCTCGCGGGGCGGACGAAAGCCCCCCTCCGGGATCGCCGGAGGGGGGCGGCTCATCCCCGCTCTCGCGGGGCGGACTCACGCGCTGACCGCCGCGACGGTACGTCGCAGGGCTCATCCCCGCTCGCGCGGGGCGGACGGTAGGGGCCGGTGGGTGAGTTAGGCGGACGGGGCTCATCCCCGCTCGCGCGGGGCGGACGCGATCCGCTCCGGCGGCTGGAAGACCAGATTGGGCTCATCCCCGCTCGCGCGGGGCGGACTTGGCATTCGCGAGGTAGCGGTTTCCGGCCGGGGGCTCATCCCCGCTCGCGCGGGGCGGACCGGGCTTGCGGCCCTGCACCTTGCGGCACAGGGGGCTCATCCCCGCTCGCGCGGGGCGGACGTCGAGCCCGCGCGTGCGGTACTCGTGGCGGCGGGCTCATCCCCGCTCGCGCGGGGCGGACATCCCCGCCCCGGTGGCTGCGGCCGCATGGTCAGGCTCATCCCCGCTCGCGCGGGGCGGACGCGCGGTCGGCAAGGAGAAGGAGGCCCAAGAGGGGCTCATCCCCGCTCGCGCGGGGCGGACGCGGTCGGCGATGTCAGGTCGAGGTAGGTCCGAGGCTCATCCCCGCTCGAGCGGGGCGGACCTGTGGCTCGGCGGCGCCATCGTCGGCGCCCTGGGCTCATCCCCGCTCGCGCGGGGCGGACGACGTGTCACATCTACGTAGTTACGCTCCTGTGGGCTCATCCCCGCTCGCGCGGGGCGGACCCGCCTTGGCGGGGGTGAGCCCAGATGCCGTTGGGCTCATCCCCGCTCGCGCGGGGCGGACGGGACAGACGGCGGCGGCCTCGGCGGCAAGGCCGGCTCATCCCCGCTCGCGCGGGGCGGACAAGGACCCGCCCGCGCGGTCGGCGATGAGGTCGGGCTCATCCCCGCTCGCGCGGGGCGGACCCGCTTGGCCCGCTCAAGCCGCTCCGGAGCGCAGGCTCATCCCCGCTCGCGCGGGGCGGACCGAGCCCGGGAGGCCGAGCGCATCGAGGCGCGCGGCTCATCCCCGCTCGCGCGGGGCGGACCATGCGCGGGTGACGTGCACGCTGGCCGGCCGGGGCTCATCCCCGCTCGCGCGGGGCGGACTGGATCGTCGCCGTCCCGGGGGGCAGCGAGCTGGGCTCATCCCCGCTCGCGCGGGGCGGACTATCCGGCCTCGTCGTGGAAGATGTGCTCGCAGGGCTCATCCCCGCTCGCGCGGGGCGGACCGGGGCGTGGTCTCTGACCGCGAGCCGCTCGAGGGCTCATCCCCGCTCGCGCGGGGCGGACAGGTGGTTGCCGAGCTGGCCGCCGGCTCGACGGGGCTCATCCCCGCTCGCGCGGGGCGGACAAGCTCCCGACGGGCGCGGGCACGCGCGAGACGGGCTCATCCCCGCTCGCGCGGGGCGGACCACGCATGTGATCTGTAGACGGCCTGTCTACAGGGCTCATCCCCGCTCGCGCGGGGCGGACCGGCGGCTGTTGCCGGCGACGAGCTCGCCGGGGGGCTCATCCCCGCTCGCGCGGGGCGGACGTGTGGCGTCGGACAGGCGCGTGGTTTCGGTCAGGCTCATCCCCGCTCGCGCGGGGCGGACCCCGGCATGGGGTGAGCGGGAGACTCGCCAGGCGGCTCATCCCCGCTCGCGCGGGGCGGACGTCGACTGCGCTCGGTTTTTTTCACGCGGCCGGGGCTCATCCCCGCTCGCGCGGGGCGGACGAGCAGAAGATTGCGGTCACTGCGTGTGCGATCGGCTCATCCCCGCTCGCGCGGGGCGGACGAACACGACGGCACCGCACGCCGCCCGCCACAAGGCTCATCCCCGCTCGCGCGGGGCGGACTTCGTGGCCGAGGAGGTTGCTGTCTCGACCCGGGGCTCATCCCCGCTCGCGCGGGGCGGACCGCCCACCCGTCGCCGACCCCAAGCCGCACGACGGCTCATCCCCGCTCGCGCGGGGCGGACATGGTGGCGACGACGTCGCGGAGGATGAACGGCGGCTCATCCCCGCTCGCGCGGGGCGGACCACGACAGGAAGCGCTTGAGCAGGCCCCAGCCCGGCTCATCCCCGCTCGCGCGGGGCGGACTTGGTGAGGGCTGAGACTGTGCTGCGTGTCCGCGGCTCATCCCCGCTCGCGCGGGGCGGACTGGTCACACAAGCGGCTGTTCAAGTGGGTGACGGGCTCATCCCCGCTCGCGCGGGGCGGACGGGTCACACAAGCGGCTGTTCAAGTGGGTGACGGGCTCATCCCCGCTCGCGCGGGGCGGACCTCTATGTGGGTTAGGTCCGTGGGTGAGTAGCCGGCTCATCCCCGCTCGCGCGGGGCGGACGCCGGGCTCACGGCTCCATCGGTGATGATGTGGGGCTCATCCCCGCTCGCGCGGGGCGGACATCATGCAGATGGCGACCGTCGAGGACATGTGGGGCTCATCCCCGCTCGCGCGGGGCGGACCGACGCGCCCGTCCCGGCTGGACACCCAGTCGGGGCTCATCCCCGCTCGCGCGGGGCGGACTTGTCATATCCGGCTCCTCGGTCGGGTATCCGTGGCTCATCCCCGCTCGCGCGGGGCGGACCAGTGCAACACGGATCGCCAGACGCCCCAACAAGGGCTCATCCCCGCTCGCGCGGGGCGGACAACGTGCTCGGCTTGACGACGATGCCCTGCGTCGGCTCATCCCCGCTCGCGCGGGGCGGACGCCCCAGCGGGCTCCTCGTCGTTGGCACCGGACGGCTCATCCCCGCTCGCGCGGGGCGGACACCGGGTACGTGCCGGCGGCGAGGCCGGTCGTGGGCTCATCCCCGCTCGCGCGGGGCGGACAGCCGGCCCTCGCGCTGGCAGCCCGGCGACTACGGCTCATCCCCGCTCGCGCGGGGCGGACTCGCCGGCCGTCGCGCGGACGGTCGGGTGCACGGGCTCATCCCCGCTCGCGCGGGGCGGACGGGAGGCATCAGGGCGTCACCACGGCCGCGACGGGCTCATCCCCGCTCGCGCGGGGCGGACCTGTGGCTCGGCGGCGCCATCGTCGGCAGCCTGGGCTCATCCCCGCTCGCGCGGGGCGGACCGCGGATGGTGTCCCACCGATCGGTGATGGGCGGGCTCATCCCCGCTCGCGCGGGGCGGACTCCGCGGCGCGAGCGCGGCCTTCGATGAGCAGGGGCTCATCCCCGCTCGCGCGGGGCGGACGACCAGGAGCGGACGATCAGCCGCTGGCGGATCGGCTCATCCCCGCTCGCGCGGGGCGGACGTGCGCAACGGGATGCGGCTGCACCGCTCGCGAGGCTCATCCCCGCTCGCGCGGGGCGGACGGCAGGTGCTCGGAGATGTAGGAGGACAGGTAGGGCTCATCCCCGCTCGCGCGGGG
>Ga0116151_10001094_pt1 | contig 25221 bp, 15 predicted proteins | sample AD_UKC117_MetaG_FD_89893 | JGI IMG/M metagenome (GOLD analysis project Ga0116151, IMG submission 89893) | Active sludge microbial communities of municipal wastewater-treating anaerobic digesters from Hong Kong - AD_UKC117_MetaG | ecosystem: Engineered > Bioreactor > Anaerobic > Digestate... | reverse complement strand
CCTTTGCAGGCAGAAAACGGCCGTTAATCCACCAGCCCGTAGGCGGGTAGATCTAAAAAGCCGCTCCTGTTAAGGAACGGCTTTGTGCTGTCAGTGGCAATACCCAGGCGATTGCGAAATCCGTAATCGGAAATCTGAAATCGTTTGTGGTATTATCAACGCCAGCCCTCGGCCTGTTAGTAGCAGGACTTGGGTTAGACAACGCTGGAATGTGCAAGCATTCTGGCGTTGTTGCGTTTTAGGCTATTTGGTTTGCAAACATTATAGTTAAGATTTTAACTATAGTCAATTCGCTTGAATGTCGTCACGGTAGGCCCCCCTCTCCTCACGACTGCGAATATACACTTCCACATCATTAGGCGTAGTAACCCAGGCTCCACCGACTTTTTGTGCCTTCAATCGTCCCTTTTTCGCAAGATTACTCAAATAGTAGCGGCTAAAACCATATAATTCAGCAGCTTCGGCAAGGGAAATAAGGCGGGTTTTGTCGTCAACGTCGCTCAAAACGTCCAGCTCCAAACAATCTCTGTCTTTGCACTCTCCAACACCTTCAATTATAGTGGAAAAGGGGAGGGGAGGGGAAACGGTTACCGCCCCGGCAGCGCCCACACCAGCGACAACGCCGCCAACAACACCTGCGCCCGCGTGCCCGCTTCCTCAATCTTATCCCCGCGCAGCAGGTAAACCATCTCCACAGCCGGCGCATCTTGCACCCCGTCGCTTAACGCCTGGGCAATGCGCCCGCGCAGGCCGGGGATTTGCAGCGCGGCTGGCGAACTGCCCAATGCCGCCAACACCTGCGCCGTCAGGTAAGCGGCCGCGCCGCTTTCCCCGTGGAAAGCAGCGACCAGACTGTCCAGCGCCTCCGCCTGGTTAAAGCCAGGGTGCAGTCGGCGGAAGTCGCCGGCGGCCGTGATGGCGTCCTGTTGCACCTTGTCCACATCATGGGCGGCGGCCAGCAGCGCCGCCAGTGCCTCTGGGGTCAACATGCACAGACAGCTCAAAGCCAGGATGCTGTGCCGGCGGGAGTTAAAGCTGCCAGCGTCCTCCGTCCCGGCGATAAACAGCGCCGTCACCTCGGCCGCCGGGCGGACGGTGTTGAAGGCGTCGGGCATGACTGCGGCGCAGGCGGCCAGCCCCGCCAGGGCGATGCGGCGGGCGGGCAACCACCATATCCCTCATCCAGGGCGGTCTGCAAAGCGGCCAACAAGTCCGCCAACAGCCCTTCTTCTTCTTGCACCAGTTCCTGGATCAGGCGGACGATGCTTTCGTGATAATCATACCAGACATCATTATCGGTAGCGGCTTGCAGCAAGGCGGGCAGCAGGTCGCCCGGCATCACGGTCACTTGCGCGCTGCCCAACACCGACCAGAGCGTCGTTAAACTCATGGTCTTCCGTTCAGCTCGCTGCTGCATCACCCACAATCGCGTCAGCGCCGCCACCGCTTCTGTTTGTGGTGCGTAGCTCTGAAGGATCGCTTTAACCTGGATGACTGGCTCGTCGTCTTTGCCACGCGCCGCCAGGTACGCCGCCCGTGCGCTCGCCATCGGGGAGAGCGCCAGCAGCGCGGGCAAGATCGCGCCGCTCTCCTCGCGCCAATGCCCCAAGGCCGCCAGCGCCGCGGCCTGGACGCGGCCGTCATCAGCCTGGCTGAGCACCAGCAGATGCTCTGACAACGCTTCATGAGGAATTTCTGCCTGCTCTGACTTTCGCAGGAGCCAACTGGCGCTCACTTCTAATTCTCGCAGAAGCCAACTGGCGCTCTCTAACAAGCTCACTTACCTGGCCGGTTCGGCTGTCGCCAGGCTGCGCAAAAAGATGGGCCAGGTCTCGGCCGTCAGATGGTGGATGCACCCCACAATCGCCGTGTTGCCGGCGTCCAAACACCCTTGTAGCCACCCCGGCTGGTCATGGCGGATGTAGGTCAGCGCCCACCCTTGATAGGTATCGGCCAACGGCGAGAGGGCGGCTCCATCCGCCGCCAATGCCTCTATCGTCTCCCGCCCCAGCGTGGCGGCGCTTTGCGAAAACAGCGTTTGCATCGCTTTTTGCGCCCGATAGCGGGTCAGGTCTTGGGCGGCGATCAGGTTTTGTAGGATGGCGGGAACTGTTTCGGGCGTCACCGCGCCCATCTCCGCCAGAAGCAGCGCCAGTTGCCCTCGCACAGCACATCTCATCAATTTGCCGCCACGCCGTCTGCCAACTTGTTTGCAGCGCCGCCTTCGCCGCGTCTGGCAGTTTCGCCAATGGGACAGCGTCCAGCCACGGCAGGCGGGGCCATATAGCGGGGTTAATTAGCTGCTCGCCTAGTTGGGCAGCCGCCGCCGCCGACAAAGGCAGACGCCCCGGCTGCGACCAATCCAGCGACGGTTCTGGGGCGTCGCGCAACGCTGCCCCCCATGCCTGCCACACTGCCAGGACGCCAAAGCGCCCGTCCACGACCCCACAACTTCGGTGAGAGGTCCGCGCGCCGCGCCGCCTGGCTGAGAAACTCCTCTATCTCTGCCAATGTTACGGCAAGGCGGTCGAGGGCGCGGTCGCGGGCGAGGTCGCGGGCGAGGGTTGTCAAAGCGACGAACCTTTGGTGCTAGTTCATAGGCTAAACTTGGCGATGGAAAAATGGACACACCCACCTTCATCAACCTGAATACCATCCCATTGAACCAGTGTGTTAAACAGAGCCATCGTGTAAGCGAGTCTGCTTTGGAAGTATGACCAGGCGCGATGCATCACTTTCTTGAAATGACAGACCAAAGTCAACATCGACAAAACTGTTTCAACAATCATGCGGGTATTCCATTCTCCGCGAGGACAAAGGCGCAAATTATCCGGGTGACCATCCTTTTTCGCAAAACCGGTGTCAGCAAAGATGGCCATGGAAGAAGCATGGCGGTTGATCAGGGCTTGAAAAGCGGTTCCATCATGCACATTAGCGGTATCCATATCCCAGTCCACATTCAAACCACGGTTGTTCAAAACAAAACACAACTTACCGCCAACAATCCAACGATGATTAGACAACCCTTTACGCCCAATCAGTTCTTCGCTGCGTCCTTCCCGACGCGGGTGAATCAATTCAATGCCATAAGAATCAGCCAGTCCGATCAGGGAATGGTCGGCCAGAAAGCCCCCTGTCCACTGTCTGTGGCTGTTAAACAGTCGAAAAAGTCGAGTCCGATCCGGCAGATGAGGAAAAAGATGACGGTAATCGCGCACCAGCCGGCGATCGAAAGCTCGGTTGCCAACTCCTTTCAAAGCAAACAAAAAAGCCAGGGTCACAACTTCACTGGAATACAATGAGGCTTGACTATGTTTTGGCACAACACCCATCTGGTCATCAACTCGGCAGAACAGTTCAATGATAAAATCTTCTGTAGTCATCGGGTTCTCCTTTTGCTAATGGTCTTGTAGCTCTTAGCTTAAGGGAACTCGATGCCTTTTTTCAACTAGCACCAAAGGTTAGAAGACAGTTCGCCGCAATTTTCCTTCTCAGGGGAAGCCATTTATAATAATCTGGACATGATCGACCATTTAGCCTATCAAATTTCAGGAAAAATCGAGGAAATCGCAGGACTCTACTACAAATTGATCCTTTTAGTAACAGATCCCGAAACAAATAACTCAATAAACTTCGATCTCCTGGCTCACCAACTGCAGAGTAGTGCGATCAATACCAACCTGGAACTCAGCCAGCGCATGTTGTCCTTAACACCCCGCCAACGGAGTCTGAAGACGGCATCATTGCTGGGTGCTATAATCAAGGATGTTTCCCAGGACACCGTTTTGCTAAATAATATTCATATTTTGTTTGCTCCACTCTTGCGCCAGGACCCTTTACGGTTATTGCAAAACTTATCCCGACACAAAACAATCATTGCTGTTTGGGAAGGGCAGGTCCAGAGTCAATATTTGACATATGCTAGGTCAGACCACCCTGAATACAGACGTTATCCAGCCAGAGAACTGGTTATTATCAGTCCAGTCTCAAACAGTTAATCGTGACCAGGTAAACAATCATGACACTCTATCGTGAACTCATCCAATTTGATCCCATAGAATCCATCGTCCAATTACGTGACGCCGATGAACAAGATGAAGCCAAACGGCTGGTGTCCACCTACGTCATTTCTGATGAGATGGCCGAACGGCTGACCGAACTAGTCTTTACTCAACTTCAATACCATGATCCCGCTGACAATAAGGGCTTATTCGTTGTTGGTAATTACGGTACAGGTAAATCCCATCTGCTTTCGGTCATTTCGGCAGTAGCTGAATATGGTAACTTGGCCAACGCGTTGCGGCATCCAGACGTGGCGGCTAAAGCAGAAGATACAATTGCCGGACGATTTAAGGTGCTGCGCATTGAAATAGGCACGACGGAAATGTCCTTGCGCGAAATTATCACGGCCGAACTGGAAGAATACCTGGCGCAAAACGGCATCCCTTACACGTTTCCTGCTGCCGGACAGGTTATCGGCTACAAAACGGCTTTTGAAGACATGATGGGGCAGTTCAAACAACTGCACCCAGATCATGGCCTGTTGCTAGTCGTCGACGAACTACTTGACTACCTGCGTACCCGCCGGGATCAAGCGCTCATACTTGACCTGAGTTTCTTGCGAGAGATTGGCGAAGTCTCCCGCGATTTGCACTTCCGCTTTATTGCCGGTATTCAGGAAATGCTGTTTGAAAATCCCCGCTTTAATTTTGTCTCTGACAGCATTCGGCGCGTAAAAGATCGCTTTGAGCAGGTGCTAATTGCCCGCCGTGATGTGAAATATGTTGTTGCCGAAAGACTCCTCTGCAAAACAGCTGAGCAGCAGGACAAGATTCGCGCACATTTGACCCAATTCACCCATTTTTACGGCCGTATGAACGAGCGGTTGGATGAATTTGTGCGCCTCTTCCCGGTACACCCCGATTACATTGACGTATTTGAACAAATCAGCGCCATTGAAAAGCGGGAGGTGCTTAAAACGCTCTCCCTCGCTATGAAGCGGAAGCTAGATGAAGAACTCCCCACAGAAAATCCGGGACTGATCACCTATGATCAATACTGGCACACACTGCGCAGCAATCCCTCCTATCGGGCCGTACTCGAAATTCGGGAAGTGATTGAATGCAGTCAGGTGTTAGAAAACCGCATTCGCCAGGGCTTTACTCGCCCAGCTTATCAAGAAATGGCCTTACGTATTATCGCTGGCCTTTCTATCCACCGGTTAACGACCCATGACGTGTATGCGTTGATTGGGGCAACATCCGAAGAACTCCGCGATGGTCTCTGCCTCTACGATTCCTCTGTAGCAGATTTAGGCGGGGAACCGGCTGATGATTTACTTTCCTTGGTGGAGACGGTTTTACGCGAAATCATGCGTACTGTCACTGAGCAGTTCATCTCGTTTAACGCGGATAACCGTCAATACTATCTTGACCTGAAAAAAACAGAGAATTATGACGGCATCGTTTCCAAGCGTATGGAATCCCTAGATGAAGATACACTCAACCGCGCCTACTTTACGGCCCTGAAACGGGTAATGGAATGTGATGAGCAAACTTATCGAACTGGCTATCTAATTTGGCAGCATGAATTAGAATGGCAGGAAAGAAAGGCTACACGCCTTGGTTATCTTTTTTTTGGTACGCCACATGAACGAGCCACAACTGTTCCCCAACGTGACTTTTACCTCTACTTCCCACAACCCTATGATCCGCCGCACTTTAAGGATGGCAAGAACCCTGACGAAGTCTTCTTCCGTCTGCCGAAGCCGGATGACAGCTTCAACGAACCTTTAAAACGGTACGCGGCTGCGCTCGATCTCGCTTCACGCGCCTCTGGTCCGGCAAAAGCTGCTTATGAAGGACGCGCCAGCAACGCGCTGCGCAGCCTTGTCAAATGGTTACAGGAACGATTGCCAACAGCCTATGAGGTAACTTATGGTGGCCAGAGCAAAGCGTTAATCGAATGGGTCAAAGGGCATCTCACGACGGTGTCCGGTTCGCGCGCCAATGTGCGCGATATTGTTAACGCAGTTGGGTCTGCCTGCCTGGCCGCCCATTTCCAAAACAAAGCGCCCCAATATCCGACCTTTTCAGTATTGGTTACTAAAGACAACCGTGAGCAGGCCGCGCAAGGAGCGTTGCGGTGGATCAACAAACCCAGCCCCTCCCAACAGGCCATCGCTGTACTCGATGCCCTCGAACTGCTCGATGGCGATCGGCTGGTGGCGGCTGAATCCCGCTATGCTCAGGCCGTCTTAACGCAGCTAAGAAAGAAAGGGCAGGGGCAGGTATTAAATCGCTCCGAATTGATTCAAGAGGAACAAACGATTGAATATTTTGCGCCAAACAGCTTCCGCCTGGAACCGGAATGGCTGGTGGTGGTGTTGGCGGCTCTCATCCACGCCGGCGAAATGACTCTGGCTGTTCCAGGCAAAAAGTTTGATGCCAACAACCTGGAAGCCTTGGCGGCTACGCCGGTTGCCGAATTGGCTACCTTTAAACACATTGAGGCACCTAAAGAGTGGAATCTACGAGCCTTGCGTGCACAGTTTGAGATCCTTGGGTTAGAGCCAGGGAGAGCACAAATTATCACACAAAGTACTTCAAAGGAAGCAGATGAGGCTTTTCAGGCATTACAAACGGCCGTTTCCGCTACTATCGAGCAAATTGTGATGCTCCAACAGCAGTTAAATAATGGTCTATTGTTCTGGGGACGCAGTCTGCTCAGTGAACCGGCACAGCAGCAACACCAGCAAACATTGGGCACACTGAAAACCTTTCTGGAATCACTGCAAGCCTACTCGACGCCTGGCCGGCTCAAGAATTTCAAATATACCGCTGATGAAGTGCGCGCCCAACAACCAAGCATAGACACCCTGCACAATCTGGCTGGTCTGCAGCATCTGTTGACGGAGCTGGGATCCCTTTCTGCTTACCTGGCCCAGGCAGAGATTGTGATGCCGGAAGATCACCCCTGGGTCAATCAGGCACAGCAGGTGCGCACGAAGCTGCTGGCGCAGCTAGAAGATGCGCAGCAGTGGACGACACCTGGACTGCGCCAGACGGTCCGACAAACGCTGCAGAACCTCAAGCAAGATTACATCAACGCCTATATCCAGCGCCACACACGCGCCCGGCTGGGAGCCAATGACGATCAACAAAAAGCGAAGCTGCTACAAGACAGCCGACTCCGCCTTCTGCGCCGCCTGGCCACAATCGACCTGATGCCAGCTGCGCAGTTAACCGATTATCAAAATCGACTGGCAGGACTCATCAGCTGCTTTGCACTGACGGAAACTGAATTACAAAAGGCCCCCTTATGTCCTCATTGTAACTTCAAACCCAATAATCCTCAGGAACCAGAAACGAACGTGGGCAATATTTTGATTGCTCTGGACAGCGAGTTGGACCAAATGGTAAGCGAATGGACACAGACTCTGCTAGATAATCTCGAAGACCCAACAACACAGACAGCCATAGAACTCTTGAAAAGCGCGGACCGGCAGCGAATCAAAGCCATTTTAAGTGACCGTGCCCTGCCGGACACCGTAGAGGACTCGCTGCTGCATGGCCTACGGGAAGCATTGTCTGGGTTAACGAAAGTCACCATGCAGCTAGAGGCGCTGCGGGTCGCTTTACAAACAGGGGGGATGCCGGCCACGTCCGATGAACTGCACAAACGCTTTGCCGCTTACCTGGATTCCTTGATGCCTGACCAGGGACGAGACAAAGTGCGGGTGGTACTGGAGTGACAAAATGATTTTCTTATTATCAGTTCACCCATTCTCGATAAGTAAGAAACCCGCTGCTTCCAGTTTTGATCACAAATGATGGCGAATTCAGAACTTATGCGAAAGGCTGTTATTCCTCTAGTATTCTCCGAATTGTTTCCTGAGGAGCGTATCTCTACCCTAAACGACGCTCTGATTTTTCGATTGCGTCAGTTGAATCGCACCCAAACAATCCGTCTCTGCGCCCACATAAACACACTTATTTCTGATCCCTGGCAGTCACGAATCGGCCTCAACCACCAAGAACCATTGCTTAGACTCTTATTTGATAATCGCACACTCAGACGTGTCCAGAAGTTTACGCGAAAACACCCAACTCAAAAAAATGGCTGGACGGGTGAAATAACTATTTTTCACCGTGAACAGCTTCTCGATCTCATACGCCTTGCCACTATACACTGCCCCGATACTGCTAAGTACAAATCGCCACTACAGAGCAATCGCAGTAAAAAAACTTTTGTCCAGGCAGCTTTGTTAGTCAGCGAATTACTAATGGATAGAACATATGCACATGTGAACCTGGATGCAGACGCTGAAACAAAACGCGAAAGTACACTTGAAGCATTACGGCACTCTGCTCGCTACAACTCGTCTGCTACCGATCCAATACGTGCATTTGGTCGCGGTAAACTGATGTTCTTTGAATTCCTGCCGCAGGTGTTTCCAGATTTTGGCAAAAACTTTCAAGAACATACGGGCATTTCCCTTGAAGATTATTTTGCTTGCTTGTTCCTGGTTATAACCCGTTACCTTCAGATTGACCCAAGGCACACAGCCTTTGCCCAACATATCATTTCGCTGGATGAGCTTGGTCAGCAAATGCCACACTTGTCCAACACTTTTAGACAATATCTCGTTCTCGAATCATATACTTCCGAAAAACTGCAAATTGCATTTCAGACTGTTGCTGGATCAGAATACAATCTGAAACCTTTGCGGCAGAGACCCATCCTGCAACTATCAGAAAATCAAGCAATCACTTTAGATCCTGCTTTTCACACGGAAAAGGCTATGGTCGGCCCCTTGTTTGCTGTCCCAACACTAATTGGCCGGCTGTTGGGGGATTTTGGTAAAGCTTTTGAAAAGTACGTCCAGGCCATTTTGCAAAAGATGTATCCTCAAGCGGATAGTGGCAACATACTCTTTCTGAACGAGAATTTGGGCGATAAAAAACAAACATTAGGAGAAATAGATGCCGGCCTGATTGAGAGCGACCAACTTCTGCTGTTCGAGATGAAAGCAGTTTGGATCCGAGACACTGGAATCGTGCAGCCAGACCACGAAGATTACCTGACCACCCTTCATGAATACACCAAAGGCGCACACCAGCTTGCATCTGTAATCAACAATCTGATTAGGGGCAAAGCCCAAATTGAACACCACGATCTACAGACCACCAAACGGATTTACCCTGTCCTCGTAGTCTACGACAGTTCACTAAGCGTACCTGGGTATACCTGGTTTTTCGCCAAAGAATTTCATGATGCATTAAATCCCGATGGTTTGTTAACCGACAGCCATATGATCATGACAAAAGGGCAGTGGGAAGTAGCGCCCCTTACTATCATGCCCATTGATGTTTTAGAAAACCTTGAGGCATCAATTCAAAACTTCACGCTAACGGATTTACTAAAGGATTATTTCTCCTTTCGGGACGCACAGTTTCAAGGTGAAGCAGACACGTTAACCCTATCTGAATTTATTAGCCTGTCAGGGTATCAGCAAAAGATCACCACTGCTGGCAGCACAATTATTAAAAAGGCGCTTGAAATCTTTGAAGATGCTGTAAAGAAGCTCGTCCCTGAAGATAAACAAGCCGAACTTTTATCTGATCTGTAATACGGAATGGATAGATAAGAGACATCCCCAGAGACATTAAAAGAAGCTAAAGTTTTTATGAGTAACAAAAACCCACAGAAACTCCTTTTTGAAACGCAGGCCAAATACAAAGCTGGTGGTCCGGTCACCTGCCTGGGCATGACCTTTGAGAACGATGCTGAGCGGCGCGCCTACTTTACCGAACTGCTGCGCCAAAAGCTGCAAGACCCGGCATTCCGCCAGATAGAAGGCTTTCCCACCGGCGAGGACGAAGACATTTTGGCTTTAAGCGACCCGCCTTACTACACGGCCTGCCCCAACCCGTGGTTGGCCGATTTTGTCGCAGAATGGGAAGCACAAAAGCCCTCCAAACCGGAAGGTTACCAGTACAAACGAGAACCCTTTGCCGCTGATGTGAGTGAAGGCAAAAATGACCCCATTTATAACGCCCACAGCTACCATACAAAAGTGCCCCACAAGGCTATAATGCGCTACATCCTGCACTATACCGAGCCAGGTGATATTGTGTTTGACGGCTTCTGCGGCACCGGCATGACTGGCGTGGCCGCGCAGATGTGCGGTGATCGTGAAGTGGTGGAATCGCTGGGCTATCGGGTGGGGGCTGACGGCACGATTTTCCAACAGGAGCCGGGTGAAGACGGCAAAAAACGGTGGGTGGCCTTTTCCAAACTAGGTGCACGTCGGGCAATTTTGAATGACCTTTCCCCTGCTGCCACTTTTATTGCCTACAACTACAACACGCCAGTGGATGTGGCCGCGTTTGAAAAAGAAGCCAAGCGGATTCTCAAAGAAGTGGAAGAAGAGTGCGGCTGGATGTACGAAACCCGCCATACTGATGGGCGGTTGGGGAAAATTAACTACACCGTTTGGAGCGAGGTTTTTAGTTGCCCTCATTGTGGTGGAGAAATTATCTACTTCGATGAAGCAATACAGGCAGAAACATTTGCTGTCCTGAAGAATTTTGATTGTCCTAAGTGCAAAGCAATTCTAGATAAGAAATCACTACAAAGAGTATGGCAAACTTACTATGATGCTCCTCTTCAGCAAATGCATCAGATGGTGCGCTATTCTCCAGTCCTCATCAACTATCAGCTTGATGGTAGCCGGTATGAAAAAAAGCCTGACAAGCACGACTTAGACGTAATCGAACGAATTGATAACACAGATATCACAGACAGTTTTCCCGTTATGGTCATGCCTGACGGTGAGCGAAAAGGTAAAGATGGCTACCACCTCAAGGGTATCACCCATCTGCATCATTTCTATTTCCGACGAGCAATAATTATTTATGCCAGATTATGGGAAAAGGTAAACGCCTGTGCAACCGATTTTGTGCGGTTCTTCGTGCAAGGCAACAACTTGGGCTTTACCAAAATGAATCGGTATTCGGCGAATCATTTCTCTCAAGTTAACAGATATTTTTCAGGGACTCTCTTTGTTGGTTCGCTGGTTTCAGAAGTTTCGCCAGCCTATTCAATGACAAATAAACTGAAACGGCTTTGTAAACTCCAATTACCGGGCAAAAGCGGTCAAACTGTGCTTACCTGTCAGTCAACAACCAGGCTTCCCCGGCTATCTGATAACAGCCTTGACTATATATTTATCGATCCCCCTTTTGGGAACAACCTCCATTACTCGGAACTAAATTTCTTTTGGGAAGCCTGGTTACAAGTCCTGACAGAGCGAAAACCAGAAGCTGTCATGGATAAAGGACGCAACCGAACTCTCCAAGATTATCAGGGTTTGATGACCAAAGCATTTCGTGAACTTTACCGCACACTAAAACCAGGGCATTGGATCACCATCGAATTTCACAACTCACGCAACAGTGTCTGGGTAGCGATTCAAGAAGCCCTTGAAACGGCAGGCTTCGTTGTTGCTGATGTGCGCACACTGGATAAGCAACAGGAAACATACAAGCAATCTATCCAAAAGTTAGTTAAGCAAGACTTGGTAATATCTGCTTATAAACCGAATGGTGGACTAGAAGAACGCTTTCAACTTAAAGCAGGAAGCGAAAACGGAGCTTGGGATTTTATCCGCACACATTTACAGCAGTTGCCAGTTTTTGTGCCGATAAACAATGAGGTCGAAATTGTCGTAGAGCGATTAGATTATCTTTTGTTTGACCGCATGGTAGCCTTCCACGTTCGACGAGGTGTTACAGTGCCGCTAAGTTTTTCAGAGTTTCAGATTGGGCTGAGACAACGGTTTTCAATGCGTGATAACATGCTCTTTCTTCCAGAGCAAGCATCTCAGTACGATAAAAAACGCTTGTCAATGGACGGTGTTCGTCAACTTGATTTATTTGTTTCTGATGAAGCCTCCGCCATACAATGGTTGCGCCAACTGCTTAAAGAAAAGCCGCAAACCTCCGCCGACATCAACCCGCAGTTTATGCAGCAACTCAGCGGCTGGCGCAAAAACGAAGTGCCGCTCGATTTACGCGAACTCCTCCAGCAAAATTTCCTCATCTACGACGGCAAAGGCCACGTCCCCGAACAAATCCACGCCTACCTCTCCTCTAACTGGAAAGATATGCGCAACATGGCCAAGGACGACCCGGCGCTGGTGGCCAAAGCCAAAGACCGCTGGTACGTCCCCGATCCCAACAAACAAGCCGACCTGGATAAACTGCGTGAGCGCAGCCTGCTGCGAGAATTCGAGACCTACAAAGAGAGCAAACAGCGCAAACTAAAGCTGTTTCGACTGGAGGCGGTCCGCGCCGGCTTCCAGCGCGCCTGGCAGGCCAACGACTACAGCACCATCCTCACCGTTGCCCGCAAAATCCCCGCAGATGTCCTGCAAGAAGACCCCAAGCTGCTGATGTGGTACGACATGTCCCTCACCCGCACCGGGCAAACGGAGTAAATGGCAAAGGTCATATGATTGTATCCTTATCAGTAGCAAATTTCGGAGAACGAAAAAAGGTTGATACCAAATGACAACGCATATTTCCGCCCGCGTTGCCTGGCATATGGATGGGTGGAACGGCCGTATCTGTCGCAACCCATCCCACAACACCTACTGTGTAGGTCGATATTCATACCCGGGGGAAATGATCCGTGAGCGCCGTGACTTGCACTGGGAACAAGCAAACGCCGGGCTCCGCTGTTCCGATTTAGATAAAATCCCCCCTTGCATTTACAGCGTCAATGCCTTTGGGCAAAAGGCTCTAACCTCTTTTGCTGATCCACCTGACTTCTTTCGCGACGATTCACGCACTCGTCAGTGGGACTTACCGCCGGCCACCGTTTGCGTCTGGCCCTACGAAGAAATGTATTACGCTGAAGGTGTAGAAAAACCAGGCGGCGGATTTGATTACGACAGGCGTTTGGAAGCCGCCAAAGCGTACTTCAATGACATCACGGCGGATCAGAGCCTGATTTTCTACTACGCCAACTACAGCAATCCGTTTAGCGAAGAAGATCAACGCCGCTACGTACTGGTTGGTCTTTCGCGTGTAAAACAGTTGGGCGAAATCCTCTTCTATGACAACTGTTCCGAAGAAACAAAGCAGCGGTATGGAGGCGGCTTCGTTTGGCAGCGCAATGTCACCTCTCATTATCCTGATGAGGGTTTTCGCATCCCTTATCATTTATACCAAGATCAGCCGCAGGTGTTGCAGGATATATTACTGGTGCCTAATAACCCCCGCACCTGCAAATATGCCACGCGACGCATTTCAGATGATGATGCTTTGGATTTGGTGGAGCAGTTTTTGGGCGTCGCCATACGACTAAAAGAGCTGGGGGATACCAGTGAAAATTGGGACGAGCGTATACGCTGGCTGCAAAGGCTGATTGCCGAACTATGGCAATGCCGCGGTCTTTATCCCGGCCTTACCAAGATTCTGGATGTGTTAGAGTTTCAGGATGCCATTCCGTACTTCAAACAAGCGGTGCTAAACGAGAAGGAACAAACGGCAAAAGACGCAATTTTTGACCTCTTGGATGGCAAACGACCGAATCTGCCGGGCTTGACCATTAGTGATGCCGCTATTAAAAAGGTGCGCCGCCAATGGCTGCTGCGAGCAGATGATGAGCGTCACCTACTACAAGACATTCTGCCCCGTTTCGACCTCTATGCCGATCAGATTCAGCGGATTGTGTCGGAGAAACGAGCCGATTACAGCATTGATGCCCCCCTGGCAGAAATAGCAGTCAATCCTTATATCTTGTGCGAGAGTTATGTGGGCGATGGCCCAGACGATCTGATTCCTTTTAACAAAATTGACCATGGTATATTCCCCTCGCCGGAATTAGGGAGTGCGTTTTTGGCTGATGTAGATGACTGGCGTCGTTTACGCGCTTTGTGTGTGGACAAGCTAAAAGCGGAAAGTCAGCACACTTTCCTCTCTGCCGCGCAGGTCATTCATGATATTAATCGTCGCTTGAGCTATCAGCCGGAATGGAAGCGGCATCAGTTTACGGAGCGCTATCTTGTAGTTGATGAAGCCGAGCTTTCTCAAGCTTTAACTTTCCGTATGGAAGATGGCGTGAGATATATCTACCTCAGGCATTTGTATGAGGATGAGCGCGAAGTTGAAAAGCAGCTTCGTTTTTTGGCGCAGGGGCCGGACATCACATTCCGGGCGCCAGTTACGGCCGTTTACTGGGCTGACCTCTTGCGCCAAACAGACAGTGACCTGGCCCGACAAAGCCCGGAACAATATGAAGCAGCCATTCAAGGGCAGGTCGCCGTTTGCCAAAAAGTGTTTGTCAGGCCCGTTGCTGTTTTAGCTGGCGGCGCGGGCACGGGCAAGACTTTCCTCATTAGCGCCATGATCCAATCCATTGAGCGCGCTCACGGCCGTGGCACATCTTTTCAATTACTGGCTCCTACTGGTAAAGCCGCTGACCGGATCCGCGAAGCCACCGGCAAACCAGCCGCAACCATTCACTCTTTTCTCGCCCAACGTGGCTGGCTCAATGACAATCTCACTTTTAAGCGCCAAGGGGGGCAGCGGGAAACGGGCACAGCCACGTTTATCATTGATGAAGCCAGTATGTTGGACCTGGAATTAGCGGCCGCCCTATTTCGCGCCATCGATTGGACAACCGTCCAGCGTCTGATTCTCGTCGGTGACCCCAATCAACTTCCCCCCATCGGCCGTGGCCATGTTTTTGCCGACATCATCGAATGGTTCGCTGAAACACAAGAGCAAAGCATTGGTCTGCTGGCAATCAACATGCGCCAGATGGAAAACCGACTACGGAACCGGGGTACTGGCATTCTTGACCTGGCCGCGCTGTATGTGCGCCAACAGGACGAAAGCCCGGAAACCCAGGCAGAAGCCGAGGCGATGCTGCGCCGCGTGCAAGAAGCAGGTGACGTAGACAGAGATTTACGCATCCATTATTGGCAAAACGCGGAAGATTTGGCTGAGCAGTTGGTTGAGCGCATCATCGCCGACATGGAAGCCGATACCGGGCAGACATTCAATCCAATCAAACCCTGGGGGTTATGGCAGGCAGCGTTTAAGGGAGAAGGCGATTCGCAGCGGCCTGAGTATCAACAGGTAATTTCGCCCTACCGCAGCGAACTGTTTGGCGTGGATCATTTGAACTTGCTATTGCAAGAAAACAGCAAAGGGCGTAAACCAGATTTTCACCGCACGGTAGATGGCATTGCCCTTTTTGATAAGGTGCTGCAATTCCGTAATCGAGGGAGTTCGCAACCATTATGGGCTTATAACCCTAAAACAGGACAGCCTGAAGCTGTAGATGTCTTTAACGGCGAATTGGGCTTCGTCAAACCTCATGGGTTTGACAACCAGAAATGGAAATGGGCCAGCTATCGGATTGAGCGATTTCAAGTGGTCTTTTCTCGCAAGCCAAACCAGTGGGTGGGCTACGGTAAACAGTTAGGTAGAAAACCAAACGGCCGTTACATCCACGATGAAAAAGTAGAAGACAATCTGGAATTAGCCTATGCCATTTCCGTCCATAAAGCCCAGGGCAGCGAGTTTGAGCGCATTTACTTTGTGGTACCCAAACACAAAGCCGCCATACTCTCACCAGAACTGTTCTATACCGGGCTGACGCGCGCGAAGCGCCATTGCACGTTATTTATCGAAGAAGATATATCCGCTTTAGTGACCCTACGCCGACCGGAAAAGTCCCATCTAGCGCGCATTAATGCCTCTTTATTCCATTTCCGCCCGGTGGCAGATGCCTTGCAGGAAATGGGCTGGTATGAAGAAGGCAAGATTCACGAGACACTGACTGATTTTATGGTGCGATCTAAATCGGAAGTAATCATTGCCAATATGCTGGCAGAGCGGGACATTACCTTTCACTACGAACTGCCGTTATTTGCGCCAGACGGATCATTCTATCTGCCTGACTTCACGATTACCTGGCGCGGTCGCTTATACTTTTGGGAGCATCTAGGACGGCTCGATTTGCCCCGATACCGCAATCATTGGGAGACTAAAAAAGCTTGGTATGAAACCTTCTTTCCCGGCCAGTTGCTTACCACATTAGAAGGTGGGGATATAACAACCCAGGCCAACCAACTAATTGCGGGGGTGTTTGTGTAGAAATCTGCCTATTGCCAAACAGAGATTTAGGGGAGGACTAAAATGTTCCATATTAAGGCGTTGCTAGGATTTGACACAGGTGCACGACACTCGTTGACAACTGTTAGGCTCTTCATTCTGTCCCTTCTTTTTTTGCTGATTAGCCCGACCTCTGTAATTGCTCAAGAAGCGAACGATGAACCGCCCTGGTATCGAAACCTAAGTTGTGAGGACAACCAGCAACAATATCAGGGAGTAGAATACTGCACCGATCTTGACGGCCGTGCCCATGTGCTGGTAATCGACTTAGAGGATAGGTCCGGCATCCGCTTTGAATATATCATTGCCTCAGGCATTGATCGTAACGGTAACTTCGGCCCCTGTGGCGACGTCAATATCCCCCGCTGGTCATCTGGGCCAGGTTGTGCCGTTCCAAATAACGTGACTTATTATCCAATTATGTCGCTAACTGAAGCCGTCGGCCGTTTCCCAAATGCGGCAGCTGTTATCAATACAGATTATGGAGCCGGTAGCCAAGACGAACCAGCGTCCCGAGGGCATGGTCCGGAAGGGCTGACAATCATAGCTGGTGACAGGTTGGACGGCCCCTTGCCTAATGGGCCAAACGACACCGATAATAATGCCGTCAAACGGCCGTGGATAGCAATCAGCGAAACTGCCCCATTTCAAGTTCTCTTTGACCAGTTGGATAGTGACGACGGGAGCAAACCTGAAGAATGGATGTACACGGCCGTGGGCGGAGCGCCCTGGTTGATTCGCAATGGCCAAAAACAAACCGACCAAATTAACAATTGCACCAATGCTGAACCATGGAGCTGTCAGAGCACGACAGCGCAAACGGCCGTGGCCATTTCCCAGGACAGACGCTAGCTGTATCTGGTCCTTGTAACCGATGATAACGCCAATGGGATTACAGACTTCATGCTTGAAACGCTGGAACCTTGGGAAGCCATCAAATTCGATGGGGGTGGCTCGTCCCAAATGTGGTATGGAGGTTTACCAAAGGACCAACAGGTGGTAACGCCAGCTAACCGCTTACTTTCCCAATACCTGGCCATCATCGCACCACGGGGTGACGGCATTGACCTGGCGCCTGACTCACCATTGCCGCCCTTGCCTGATTTAGAAAGCTGGTGGGAACGAATTTCGTCTGAAATCCAAACGTGGTGGGATGAAACTTGGCCACCGCTGTATAGTCAGATCACAGATTGGTGGGATCGCACTTGGCCCGACCTGGAGAAGCGCATTGCAGCTTGGTGGAATGAACAGATGGCAGCCTTGGTTCGCTGGATAGAAACGGAGTTGGCCAACGCGCTGAACCAACTGTGCAGCGCTGCGGCAATTTTGCCCATCGGACTGGCAGCCATTGTGTGGCGACAAAGTAAACGCTTCAAGCAAGCAAGAGACCAGCGACTTTACGAGGAAGCGACAGATGAATAAGCAAGAGAAACTGAAGCAATTGTTTGAGCTAGAACAGAAGACCAAAGGCCCCGTCGTTTGCCTCGGCTTGACCTTTGATAATGACGCCGAGCAGCGTGCTTACTTCTCCGAACTGCTGATGTGGTACGACATGTCCCTCAGCCGCACTGTGCAAACGGAATAAAGTTGCTTCTGGCAAGGAATACTCAGGGTGAATAGAAACCATGGAACTAAGGACTGTTATCCCGTGCCATGCTCACGCGATAGATAGCAATCACAGTAAATAGCAACAAATCATAGGAGTCAGAAAAAATCATGCAGGCATATCTTCATCGTTTAAAAGGGCGTCTCCTTGAAGAACCCGGTATTAGACATTTTGTTCCCCTACACTTTCGACAAGATTCAATACACTCTACCATTAAAACCATCAATGATGCTTTTATGCAACTAAGTCGCTTCGTTATCACTGGTCAAGCAGGTAGTGGGAAGACAACTATGATACGAAGGCTGGCCTTACAACTTGTAAATGACTGTTTGGGAGATGAAAAAGTGAAGCAAATGCCCATCTGGTTTACTTTATCAGAATGGGATGATAAACAACCGCTCGAAAAATTTGTCAGGTCACAGTGGGTAAATATTGAAAACCCCTTTGAAACGATGTATCAGAACAATGCTATCGTTTTCTTAGACGGACTTGACGAATTAGGTGCCCAAACAACTCAAAAAGTGCATCAACTAAACGAATGGTTAAATGGCTCTTATCCACCTTATAAAATAGTGGCCACTTGTCGCACAGAGTATTTTTCATCCCTAAATTTCAATCTGCAAACAATAGAATTGGTTGCAGAACTTACTGATGTGCAAATATGTAAATTCGCGCACCATTATTTACAAGAAGTTGCAGAACAGTTTTTAGCTTTGATAATGATGGACACACCAGATTGTTATGAGCTGTCTAAAACTCAATTAGAATCAGGTGTCACCGGTGTGGTAACAGACTCAGCTTACCTGAAAAGGTTGCACTCTTTACTAGATGCACACTTCAGTTTGGAAGAGGTTAGGTTGCTTTGTTTCAATTTAGGCGTGGATTTTGATAATTTGCGCGGTGAGGGAAAGACAGCCAAGGCAAGAGAATTAGTTTCATTATTGAATCGGAAGGGGCTTTTATCTAATCTGTTAAATGAAATTTCAGAAGAACGCCCAAATGTAACATGGCCAAATAAAGAAGAGCATTCTCAGCCTCGTAATCTTGACGAAACATTACAGGCAATGGCAATCCAGTACACCAATGGAAAGGACATTAAATTTCTTCTGCAAATAATTACTCAAACTTGGGACAGAGTTACCGATGAAAGATCTTACTTTGCTAACATATATCATCCATTTGTCGTAACTCCTTTTCAGATTGTAGAACTCTTTCAGTTTTTCCAAACACAATTATTCCATAATCAATTACCTTTGAATCTTGGGAAGGTTACTGATTTTATTGTGCAAAAAGTTTGGGAGAGAGAAAGAGAACGAAAAGCTAAAGGGTGGGTTTCTTATGAAGAAGTTGCGGAAATATTGAGTCAATATGCCTACTCGATAAAATCAGCAGAAACCGACGACTCTCCATGTTACCCAAGATTAGGATTTTCGCTAATAGACACATTGGGCGAATTCGATCATAGCCTCGAGCAAATCCAGCATAATAATGGCAATATAACCAACATGAGGGTATCAAATGAAACGGCGAAATTATTAATTGGCACCTTGATATCTGCAAGAATTTTGGAATTAGTAGAAGTCGAATCCGACTATAATCAAGAATTACAGCAATGCATATGTTTTACTGATGCCAGGTTTTTAGAATATTTTGCGGCATTTGCATTAAAAGATCTTGACTTTGAAACCACTATACAAAGACTTCGGTTTAATGCCTCTTGGCAACGCATTGCCCGATACTTCGACCGAGTGGTTATTAATTTATGTGTGCTCGTCAAAGATCACAACATATTCCTCCAAAATATGGCTGAGAAAGATGCCATTGTTACGGCAAAATGCATCGCCAGCCTCGGTCCAAAGCAAATCCCGGATAGCCTGCGTGAACGCACTATCAATCGCCTTATCAATATAATGCAGGAGGTTTATGACGCAGGTGAAGCACGGAGCGTTGCTTGTGCCAAATTACTCTACTTACTAGCGGATACATCAACCATACCTGCGATGATTAACACAATAGAACAATTAAACATAAATGAATACCGATTTGCAATTGCACAAATTTTTGTTCGCTTCGGTAAAGAAGCTTTGCCAGCTTTACTAGGGAGGTTGGATACAACACAAACAAGAGTGTTTCCTTCCGTTATTAGAGCAATTGGAAGAATTGGCGATCCAAGAACACAGGATGATTTAAGAAAAGCGCTTCGGGCTATTGAGCCTTCTGACACATGGCTTTATGCTCCAACTCTAGTTGCCTTGATCCGAACAGGAGACCGAGAAGCCACAATGGAATTTTTTGAACGTGTTTCTGAAATGAGTAGGAACAATAAAATACAGCTTAAAAACTGGTTATATGGGGCAGATTTAGACGTTGATATAATCCCGCACTTTGTAAATATTTTACACACTCAACCAAATGAGCAAACTACCGAAATTATGGAAATGATTGTCTTTGCATTTGGTGCGAAAGCTTCACCAACGCTAATTGCTCTACTAAACCAACTGGCAGCAGATCCGGAAGATCAGACTTATACGCTTACGGCCGTTATTGAATCTTTATCAAGTATTGGCGAACAGAATGCACTGAGTTCCATTCGAACCTTTTTAGATGTGTGGGAAAACGAACTGGTTTGCTTGTCGGCAATAAAGGCTGTTGGGATACTCAAAGACCAAAAAGCTGTGGGAAAGTTGATATCGTTAACATCCTATGACAAGGAGGGAAGCGAAAATGCGGTATGGATTCGTGCTTATTCAGCAATAGCTTTGGGACGGATTGGTGATCCACAAGCTATACGAGCTTTATCACTTTTGCTGGATGATCATGAGCCAGTATTTATGGGGGAAAGAAAAGAAGTCTGCGCCTTTGCTGCAGATTCGTTACGAGAAATTGATACGACAGAATCCAGAGCTTTGGCTTTAGACTGGTATAAAAATCGTTTATTTAATTCCCCTCCGAAAAGTTCTGAGGCCCAACATGCTTATGTAGGATTAGCAAAAATTGCTACAAACCAAGCTTTTGAAATTATTCATCAATGGGAATCAAGCAGATAGAACATGCTGATGTCTCCATTTAAAACCGGAGATTGGCTCTGGGATGAAATTCAAAATCAGGCGGGACAAGTCCTCGACCAGCAAACGATCTGGGGCGAAACCATCTACCGCCTCTGGTTTCCGGAACAAGAGCAGGTGCGGCGGGTACCGGCATTGCAGTTGCGCCCTTTAGCCACTGCCCAACCCTTCACTGAACATGCCATTCGTTACCGGGCCGCAGCCGCACGCATCGCCGATGCGCTGGCCCAGGATCTACTTGTTGCTCCCATTGACTCGCCCGTCATTCCCCTGCCGCACCAGATACGCGCCCTTAGTCGAGTAATATCCCATAACCAAACCACCGGTCAGCTACGTTTTCTGCTGGCCGATGAGGTCGGCTTAGGCAAAACCATCGAGGCCGGGCTAATCATGCGCGAATTAAAGCTACGCGGACTGGCGCAGCGCATTCTAGTCGTCGCTCCAAAAGGCCTCATAACCCAATGGGTGGCCGAAATGCGCCTGCACTTCAACGAAACGTTTCACCTGCTGCTGCCTAGTAATAGCAATCAGGCTATAGACACCAAACAAAATCTGTGGCAGCAGCAAGAACAAGTCGTCTGCCCCATGGATTCAGTCAAACCAGTGGAGGGGCGGCGCGGCTGGTCGGCCGAGCGCCTGGCGGCATACAATCGCCAGCGCTTCGATGATCTGATCAGCGCCGGTTGGGACTTAATCGTTGTGGATGAAGCCCACCGTCTGGGCGGCAGCAGCGACCAGGTCGCCCGTTATCAGTTAGGGCAGGGGTTGGCCGATGCGGCCCCGTATCTGCTGCTGCTCTCTGCCACGCCCCATCAGGGCAAAAGCGATGCCTTTCGCCGCCTGATGTCCCTCCTTGACGCCGATGCCTTTCCCGATGAAGGCAGCATCCGCCGAGACAAGGTACGGCCGTATGTGGTGCGCACCGAAAAGCGTGAAGCAATAGACGCGACGGGAGACTCTCTTTTCCAACCACGCCATACACACCTGTATGCAGTTGCCTGGAATGTAGCTCGCCCAGCGCAGCGGCAGCTTTATGATGCCGTCAGCGATTACGCGCGCGAAGGGTACAACCAGGCGCTGCGCGAAAAGAAAAACTACATCGGCTTCCTGCTGATTCTGATGCAGCGGTTGGTTACTTCCTCTACTCGCGCCGTGCGTGCTACACTGGAACGCCGCCTGGAAGCGCTGCGCCAGCCGGAAGAGCAACCGGAATTGCTGACCTTATTCAATCTAGAAGCCTGGGTGGAACTAGATGGCGAAGCTCAGTCCGAAATGAGCACCAGCAGCCCACTGCGAGCGCTGGCCAACGAACAGGCAGAAGTCGAACGCTTATTGGCTTTGGCTGCCCAAGCCGAAGCTGCCGGGCCGGACGCCAAAGCCCAGGCTTTGCTGGAATGGATTTATCGTCTACAGCAGGAAACCGGCGAACCAGAGTTAAAAGTCTTGATCTTCACTGAGTTCGTGCCTACGCAAGAAATGCTGGCCGAATTCCTACAGGCACGCGGCTTCACGGTAGCTACCTTGAACGGTTCGATGGACTTAGATGCACGTCAGGCAGCGCAAACCACCTTTGCGGAATCCGCCCGCTTCCTCGTTTCTACCGACGCCGGCGGTGAGGGATTAAATCTGCAATTTTGTCACATCGTCATCAACTACGACATTCCCTGGAACCCCATGCGGCTAGAGCAGCGCATCGGCCGTGTGGACCGGATTGGGCAAAGCAAACCGGTGCGGGCAATTAACTATGTCCTGGACGATACTGTCGAGGCGCGGGTGCAGGAGGTGCTGGAAACCAAGCTGAAAATCATCCTGGAGCAGTTTGGCGTGGACAAAACGGCCGACGTGCTGGACTCGGCTGAAGGGGGCGCGCTGTTCGATGAACTGTACCGGGAAGCAATCTTGCACCCGGAAACTATGGCTGAAAATATTGAGACCACCTTGCAGAAGGTGCGCGCACAAGCCGAAGCAAATCGGCAAAAAACGGACGTTTTCCACGAACAAGAGCCACTGGACCCCGCTGCCGCACGGGAGATGATGAACCATCCCTTGCCGCGCTGGGTGGAGCAGATGACGGTGGCTTACATCCGGGCGCAGGGCGGAACGGCCGTACAGCAGGGAGATCTGTGGGAACTAACGTGGCCGGACGGCCGTCGTCAGCCTCGTGCATCCTTTGTCAAACAAAATGGCAGTCCGGCGCAGCATATCAGCCTGGCAGAAACGGCCGCACGTGAGTTGGTCACCACGCTGCCACCCTTTGTCGCCGGCCAGCCTATCCCGTGCCTGATCATGGAAAAGCTGCCAACAACCGTGCGCGGCATCTGGTCGCTGTGGCAGATTGGCACCCACTCTGGTTCATCGCAACAGCAACGCTTAATGCCTCTATTTCAAAACGAAGCTGGGCGCGTGTTCCTGCCTACCGCCCAGCGTATTTGGGAGCAGCTATTATCTGCGCCCATCGTGATCACAGACAGTTTGACGGAAGAAACGGCCGTGCAAGCGGCACAGTCCGCATGGGAGGCCGTTGAACAGTCCGGGCAAATGCTTTATGAAGAGATGATTCGAGCACAAAATCGTCAACAACAGCAAGAACTGGAAAAAATGGCTTACGCTTTTGCAGCCCGACGGCGCGCTATCAATCGCATTGGTCTGCCCGCGGTGCGCCAGTACCGGCTGCGCCAACTGGCGCAGGAAGAAGCAGAGTGGCAGGCAAACATAGCACAACAAACGGGCATTATTCCAGACGTAACGCCGATTCTGCTGCTGCATATCACCGGGCGAGGAGAAACGTGAATTATTCCTGGCGTGAGACGATTCTGAAAGAGTTTATACCCCAGTTGTCACTACTGACGCTGGTTGCCGATCCGGACAGCCCCCCCCCCCACCCCCCCTTACAGGAATCGTTGCGTAATGCGGGATTCATTCTGGTCGAATACCAGGATCCAATTGCCTTCCGTTATTTTTTTGAAACAACCATTCGCCCCAGCTGGGCAGCCGCAGAACAGCAGGAATGGATAATCGTGTTGCACGAGCCACCAGGAAAATTGCAGCAGCTACCTTACGATCTACTACGAAATGGGCGACAACTCCATTTCAGCCTGAGCGACCTCTTCCCCAATCTGACATATCATGAAGTTGCCGTTCTGGAAAAGAGCGATCTCAATGCCCTCTATCAGGCACAGGCGACGGTTCAACCAAATACTCTGGGCGAAAATGGCAGCCGGGACTTCATTTTGCGTCACGTGTTTGGCTTGGACGCCAGACTGGTAAAAGATGAGGCGGATTTGTTGGTCATGCTCCTCCGCTTGCATGTGCGAAAACGGCCGTTACCGCCGCCTTTTGCAAACAGGCTGCTAAAACAGTTGCAGGAAAGCGATCGTTTTGCAGAGTGGCCGTTGGCAACTCTGTTAACCGACTCCTCAGCGCTGTTCACCTTCTTGCAAGAACGCTGGCCAGTCTATTTGGACAAAGAGTCCGCCGGAGACGAAAAACCCTTCCACGACACCATAAGCAAGTATAGTTACAGTTTTCAATGGCTAGGACCGGCACTGCTACCCTTCGGTCAGGCGGAAATTCGTGCGCTGGTAGATACGCTGTTTTTAGAAGGCAAACTACGCCCGGTGAGCCATCCACTGGCACACAAACTACGGCAATTGTGGGTGAATGTAGGCTTGCAATCTGATCCGGCGCTTGATAAGACGCAACGGCTCACACGTTTGCTGGATGATTTATCTGCTCGTTTGCCTGCAGATAATGTCGGTTATCAAGACTGGATGGTATTTGCGGCGCTTTGGGCCGAAGCGATCGTTCTTCAGCATGCACCTGTTGGTGAAGAGGACAAAGCGGTAAGCCAACGATTTATGCAGCTACAGACAAAGGTAGATGTTGCCTTCAGCAACTGGCTATTACAACGGTATAAATACTTGTCCACACTATCCCCGCATCCGCCAGTTATGGTGCATCACATTCCACGTTCGTTAGCCCGAAGCGTCACACCTCATGGCCTGGAAAAGAAAGCGCTCCTGGTAATGGATGGAATGTCGTTTGACCAATGGCTGATCGTGCGCCAGTTGCTCGCTGAGCAACTATCCGACATTCGTTTCAATGAAGGATCTGTTTTTGCCTGGATACCCACGGTAACGGCCGTTTCTCGCCAGGCGCTTTTCGCCGGTAAAAGCCCCTTATATTTTCCAGACAGTATCCATACAACAGCGAAAGATGCACACGCCTGGTCCCATTTCTGGGAAAGTCAAGGGCTGACTTCCAGTGAGATCGGCTACGAAAAAAGGTTAAGGGCAACAGACGATTTGGGTAGAGTTGACCAACTGCTGACCCACCCCAAAATGCGTCTTGTAGGCCT